>WNGQ01004540.1_pt1 | contig 21150 bp, 19 predicted proteins | sample 5407661 | NCBI WGS metagenome assembly WNGQ01 (sample SAMN13153382, study PRJNA577476) | soil metagenome | isolation source: 60 cm soil or saprolite under Garry oak tree replicate 2 | place: USA:California | collected 2016-06-15 | reverse complement strand
GTCCTCTTGAACTTTGTCAACGCAGTATCAGGCGACAGGCTTCTCAAGAAGGTCTGGTAAAATGAGTATCCTGTTAGTTACGCTCAGCGGGACCCATGGAACCGGCAAATCCACCAACGCCAGCAAGTGTTACTACCTGCTAAACAAGCAAGGTCTCAAGTTCTCCTACATTCGGCATCAAGATCTGCTGGACCCGCTAGGTTTTGTACTGAGAAGGGCAGCAAGGGTCTTTGGGTTCAAAGACACCGCAGACTTCGAGAGAATAGAACCTGTGCGCATCCTTTCATCAACCTACTATTTGCTCGTCTATCTTCCCCTGCTGGCATTTGGAATAAAGGCCCGTAAGCTCCTCGGTTACAACACGGTAGCGGACAGGTATCTGTATGATCTCATAGCCGGTTCTTGGGATAACGGAATGAGGCTGCCTTTGGAAAATCTCTTATCACGTATGGTTCCTCGGCCTGACGTCTCCTTTGTCTTTGATGCGGATGAGAAGAGAATTCTCGCCGATCGCCCCGAGCATACATTGGAATACATCTTGAATGAGAAGCAACAATACAACAAGCTCGTTCGCGTTTTTGGACTCAAGAGGGTCAGCACTGACAACCCTCCCGAGGAGGTATGGAATTACATACTTCACGAGATTGAAGCCGCGTTCTCCCGTCAGAGCCAGGGGAGATCGAGTCTGGGGGCCCAGCTTTGAAGGCGATGATAATAGGCTTGGATTCTGCTTCTCCTCAGCTCATTGACAAGTGGATAGACAGGCTTCCCAATCTCAAGTCTCTCTCTGAACAGGGGGTTCACGGAGTTCTCGAATCCATCGTGCCACCATCAAGCGTCCCGGCATGGCAATGCTTTGCGACAGGGAAGAATCCGGCGAAAATCGGGAATCTGGGTTTCATCTACATAGGCAGGGATCTGCAGATAATGCATGGCAAGACGACCCCTGGTATGGGGTGCATCTGGGACATTTGCTCTCAGGCCGGTCTTAGGGTCGGCGTCTTCAACATTCCCGGGACCTATCCTCCCTATCCGGTAAATGGGTTCATGGTCTCCGGCTTTCCCGTCCAGCCAGGGAAAGCTTGGTCGTATCCAGCGAACCTCATGAAAAAGCTGGACTCAGCGTTGGGGGGATACGAGGCTGACGTGCCTCTAGCAAAGCCGTCAGAAATGAAAGGTGGAGAGAAGGCCTACCTCTCAGAGGTCGAGCGGCTCCACTGGAAAAGCGTCGAGTCAGCGAGGCTGCTCCTTGAGTGGTATCCACTGGACCTGTTCGTCATGACTCTTCAAGGCCTCGACCTGGTTCAGCACGACTTTTGGCACTACATGAAAGATCCTGGTTCGCAATACGCCAATGTTGTCCTGGATTGGTATGTCAAGATGGACGAAGCTATCGGGCAACTAACACAAGCCACACAGGAGGATACCTACATCCTAGTTTTGTCAGACCATGGATCCGCTCCGGTTTCTAGCACAGTTTACATCAACGAGTTCTTGAGGTCCCAAGGGCTACTAACATGGAATCATAATGGTGGCGACAAAGCGAGGAGTGATAGATCTTACCGGAAGATTCGACAGCTCGCCATAAAACACGTACCCCCAAACATCGTAAGGACCCTCTACAATCTTTCCCCGAGTTTCATATCAAACAAGCTAACACTTTCCGCCGAGATGGAACGGGTCCTGCTCGATCTCGTTCGCAGCATTGATTGGACCCGGACCTTGGCTTTCTCTACTGGGGGACATGAAGCGGCTATCTACGTGAATTCTCACCGAGACAGGCCAGCGGAACTATCAGATCCCGCTGCTCGCTCGGCGATAGTCCGCAAGATCTGCAGCCTGATGAGTGATCTTACCGATCCGACTTCAGGCGAGAAAGTTCAGTCTGTATTCCACCTCGGAGAGGATGTCTTCAGGGGACCATACCAGAGCGAGGCACCAGACCTTTGTGTCGAGCTTTTCGAACGAGATGAGAAGATTCAGGTCAACCCACGTCTAGGGTCGCGTAAGACTTGGAGCTCGAATTCGCACTTCTCGGCTACCCATGTCAGGGACGGCTTTTGGGCATTAGCTGGACCGCAAGTCAGACCGGGGATTACCCAACATGCTGGGATTCTTGACCTGGCGCCGACCCTGCTGAGCCGCTTGGGATTGAAGGTTGCAGAGGATTCTGACGGACAGATCCTTGATTCCATATTCTCTGGGGAGGAGATGCGATAGGTTTGCTAGACGGGGATTGGTTAGATGCGTAGACGCAGGCTTCTCGTATCCTTCTCCGGCATAGATGGAAGCGGGAAAACTACCCAGGTCAAGTTGCTTGATGGTCGGCTGAAACAGAACGGAATACAAGCCGTAAGAATGTGGTCCAGGTGGCGCCCGCTACTATCGCTTCCTCTCTTGCAAGTTCTTCGCTGGAGCGGCCAGTTAAGAGTTTACAAGAAAGATTTCTTGTCTATAGTGGAGTTCCAGGACCACAAGAACGAGGGGGTCGCCTCTCTCTGGTGTTTTGCGACACAGCTGGAGAATTTCCTGAAGACAAGTTTGAAGATATCTCTCCCATTGGCGCTTGGGCGAACTGTCATTTGCGACAGGTACACGCTTGACCTTCTAGTCGATGGAATGTCTGATCTTCACGACTCTCCTACCAAGCTGAGGTTCGGTTTCAAGCTTCTCAGGCTTCTACCCAGGCCCGACCGGGCTTTTCTGATTGACACAGATGCTGAAGTGGCTTTCGGGCGGAAACCGGATCTACCTAGCGTTTCGCATAACGTGGAGAGGATCACCCTCTTTCGTAGCTTGTGCCGCAATGCTGGTGTCAGACTAATGGACGGAAGACGGTCACCTGATGCAATTCATCAGGACGTCTGGAGCCTCGTGTCAGGGATGATCTCTTCTCAGTGAGTGATTAGGTTTGGAAGTATGTCTCGTTGGAGGCGATGCGCATCCGCCTTGGAACCACGCCGGATCCGTTCTGACAAAGCGAATGATCGAATGTCTCTCTTCAAGCGTCAACTGCACCCTGATCACCACTCAGCTCCCAGAAGAATCTAAACAGATCAAGACAAGTTGGAGCACTCTTGCAACTAGGCGGTCCGGGACAAGCAGTCTCGATGCAGTCAAATTAGGAATGCGAGCGAGTCAAGAATCGCACGACATTGTTCATATTGTCGGAGCTAGCGTGATAATGTTCGCACCTGTATACAAGTTGCTGGGGGCCCGTGGAGCGATCGTCCGCCAAATCTTTACTCCTCACGATCTCAATGATGGTTTGGTTCGCCCTATTAGACGGTTAGTGAACAATCTTTTCGTGGATGCATACGCGTTTACGAGTCCTTGGAATGGGCCGTGGAATAGAGATCTAGGGTATCGAATGCGAAAATTCCTGCTGCGACCCCCCATTGACTGCGAGCTGTATCGCCCGTCTAATGGGTACGGCAGTCATGTTTCTAGTGACCGTCCGCACGAATATACTGTTCTCTACATGGGCCCACTATGGCCGTCCAGGTTTCCAGCTCGAAATGTTCTGGGAGCGATCAGATTATTGACCAAGAAAGGATTTGATGTCGGACTAAACGTGGTAACCAGCACTAGAAGTTCGGTTCTGCTCGATAGGGAAGTTTTGGCGCTTGCCAAGAGGCTTGGTGTTGATGAGAACGTTGTATTGGAAAGGAAGGATCTTTCCGAGAGCGAAAGGGTCGCCGCATACAATTCGGCTGACGCGGTACTCTTTCCCTACGTAGGCCCTGAACCTGAACAGCTTGCCGATCCACCATTTGCAATCTTGGAAGCCATGGCATGCGGGAGAATTGCTGTCTCCACAGGGGTGTTGAGTGTCCCAGAAATCCTAAACAACGGAGTAAACGGCCTCTTGATCCAGTCTGCTTCGTCGACGAACATCTGTCATGGGATCATCCGGGCGTTGAGATCTCCTGGTAAGGACGACCTCGGAACTCGCGCTCGAGAGAGGATTCTCGATCATTTCAGCTATCCGGTCGTCCGCCGGAGTTTGCTCGAAGCATACGAGTCTCTACTAGCGGGTTGAGCTATTGGTTTCTTGCGGTCCATTCGACTCTTTATTCGCCCTCAAGCCACCGACTTTTCCTAGTAACGTAGAAATCGTCAGTTCGACAAGTGAACTAGGTTCATGACAGAGGTCAAAAGATTGGCTTCCCCTTCTTCAACACGATGGGTCCGGATAGGCAGAACAAGAGCTTTCTTACTATTTGCAATTCTTCTATTCTCATTTCTACTGATCCCAACAAGTGACCAGGCATACGCCGCTGGTCCATCCTTCCAGTTCGCGGCGGCCGGAGATCATTCCCAGGACATTAACACGAATTCATCCCTCCGCCTCCTCGCATCTTCCGGAGTGAACTTCTACCTAGCGCTAGGCGACTTGAGTTACACGAGAGTTGGCGCGGAGGCCAAGTGGTGTAGTATAGTAAAGTCGTACGTCGCTCCAAACTTTCCCTTCGAACTGGTGTCCGGGTTCCACGATGACGGGCTCGAATCAGCACCCAACGACGGTGGTCTAATCGATAGCTTTGTGGGTTGTCTGCCTGATAAGATGGGATCCAATGGGATTTATGGGAAAGAATACTACTTTGACTATCCACCGTCTAGCCCTCTCGCACGAATCATAATGGTGTCTCCAGATCTGAACTTTACCAACGGCGGATACTACTCGTACACCGTTGGGTCTTCGCACTATGAATGGCTGTCAAGCACGATCGACAGGGCAAGATCTGCCGGAATCACCTGGGTCATAGTGGCGATGCACAAACCCTGCATTTCCGCTGGAATATACCCTACTTGCATCGTGGGCGGAGACCTGATGAATCTCTTGATCGAGAAAAGGGTTGATTTGGTTCTCCAGGCCCACGATCACAACTATCAGCGAAGCAAGCAGTTGACTTGCGCCGTTGTGTTGCAGTTCCAAAGTGGTTGCGTGGCAAACGACGGGTCCTCGGGAACATATACGAAGGGCCGTGGGACAGTTTTCGTAATAGCAGGAACGTTCGGGCAAGAATTCTACCCAATCAATTTTGAGAGCCCGAATGCTCCATATTTTGCGAACATGGCAAGCAACAACACAGCTGGAATGGGACATGGATTCGTCAAGTACACTATTACAGCCGATGAGCTCAGCGCTCAAACTGACTTCGTCGGCAGCTTCTCCGATTCATTCCACATAATCAAACCGGGGGCTCTAGTAGCATTCCGCCTTTTTGTCGAAGACAATCCACTCCTCGTGTCGTTGCTGGTAGCACCCATTGTGTTAGGTGTTGCAGTCGTTTCGCTGAACCGGTGGAAAGGATGGCCGCCTCTGTCAAGGCGCTAGTGCAACGGGATCCAGTTGCCTGAATTCAGATTCTGGGACGACAAGGTATTAACTCGATTGCGCTATTCCTAGATTTGGAAAAGCCCGTGGCGAGTCATCGACTAGGCGAGGCCCTCATCGATATACAGACGATAGTCATTGTTGGACTATTGTACTGGTTACTTCGCGAGGAACAGTCTAACCCCTACCTGCGCAGTTGGCTCTCAAGCAACTTTCCGCTGGGATTGTACCTCCTTAGCCCACTTACTGTCGTCGCGATCAGCGGAACTCTCCTGGTCCTTACCGTGTTCCGGATCGCTTTCTTCGTTACAGGCAAGAACCCAGCTTTCGTGAGCGGAGAGGCTCTTCACCTGCTGAAGAAGCAGGGGAAACGACTTCGACAACTGGTCTCAACAAAGGGACCTAACATCTCAGCCCTGGTGCTTGCTTCCTTTGGCACGGCGCTAACCCTGTATTCATACTTCCTAGCCCATGTGGTTCCCCTTACTGCCTTGGGTATCTCCTGCATCATTCTGGGCTTTACCGTAATATCACTCCCTCGCCACGTTGGAGGCGGTCCTGGTATGAGAGCTATGCTTCATGGAGCGAGCCTTGAGGTGGAAGCGCTACTTGAACAGGTCAGCGTTGAAAGAGCAACCTATCTCCCGCCCGTTAGTGGCGGGGTAATCTCCGCCTATGTCCCGTTTACCCCCGAAAGGGGTGCCCTAAGCCTGAGCGAGATGAGGAATGCTCCGAAGACTCTAAAGGGTAATGGCCAAAAAGGCATGCTCGTCTATCCGGTCGGTTCCGGACTGGGGAAAATACCCGAATTCGAAGACGGTCTCTCCCTTGAGGAGAGGTTAAGGTATATTCTTGTCGAATCGACTGAGATCTGCTCTCGAGTGATGGTAGAGAAGACTGGAACCGTCATAGTTGTGGGAATGAAGGGCGCAAACGTGGATATCCAAGGACAAAGATACCAGAGGTCGCTTGGGAGTCTTCCCTCAAGCCTTGCCGCATGCGTTATCGCGGCATTGCATGATAAGCCCGTGGCCCTGCTTGAAGAGAGGAAGACGGGAGACAGACTTATTGCCCGTTTTCAACTGCGTGAATGAGCCAGAGGAGAGCTAGATAGTTGCGACGAGAAAGTACATTTCTGATGATGCTGGCAACCCTGCTCTTAACCTCTGTAGTTATGCTTTCAGCGTTGGGAGTTCAGAACCTCGCGGCTTACCTAAGCCTCTTCACACTCTGCTATTTCGCCGTTTCGTTCGTTTTCAGGCCGAAAAGAAGAACAGTCGACTTTGTAGGCCTCGGTCTCTTGTACTACAGTGCTGTCTTCATTGCGATCGCGTTCGGGTTGTAGCAGGTCTCGTGCGGCAGCTTCTCGTCTTACTTCATTTGGCCGCATTCGGAGCTTGCTCTCTTGTTATGCTGTTTCAAGCCTATACTCGTGAATTGCCCACTCTGACGTACTATACGACCCTCGTGCTTTTCATCGCCGCTGTCATGTCATCGATCATTCTTGGGAGCGAACACCTTGCAGTGGTAGGCGTCTTCTCCTTCTTTCTCGTGCTTCGATTGATGTTTTATGTTTCTACCCTCTTTCTAGTCTTTCCCTTTGGCGATCCGTACGGCCAGTTCGGTGTTTTACGAACGTTCGACCAGTCCTCTCATATCTCGATCGTGTTTCCCAACATTCCCCCGTTCGACCGGACCTTATACCTGTCCGTTCTTACGAATCAGTATTCTCAATGGCCGGGATTCCAGATCCTGACGCTCAGCTTCTCAAGGATAACCGGGTTACAACTGCTTCAGTCGGCTATGGCGATAACCATGATCCTCGATGTGGGCTGGTTCATGGTTTCGTATGCTCTAGTCAGGAAGGTCCTTGCTAGAACCATTGTTAACCTTCCCAACTCTGTAGCTCTCTGCATGGCGATCGTTGCAGCGCTGCCAACAACCGAGATGCCATCATATTTCAAATACGACTTTCCAGCTACACTATTCCTACTCGTCTCTGTCCTACTCTTGCTGCGGGTCTACGACAATCACGACTTCAAGGTCCTGATTATGCTTACAATTCTTAGTGTCGCGATGACAGTCACCCATAGCATAACAAACCTCTTCTGGGTGTTGCTGCTGCTACCTTTCGCGCTGTGGACAACCGCGCCCCGCCTTTTTACGGCTCTGTCTTCGAAGCTCCCCTTCGTCCTAGGGCGGTCGATTCTATGGCCGAAATTTACCCGTCAACCTCCACTGCACGCTCTCTTCGTCTTTGCTCTGCTCTCATTCTTTTCCTGGTCAGCATTCTATGCCGTATACCTAGTGAGGTACACTAACGTCTCCGCGGGAAAGGTTCTCTCTTCTTTTTCACTGGCCGCTCTCTCGAGCTCGCGATCCTCATCCAACGTGAAAAATATCGGTATACTCACCCCCAAATGGATGCTTGACCTATTGGTTGTCCGCGACTATTTGTTTCTCGGTCTTCTACTGGCAGGGCTGGCCCTGTTGGTCTTGGTCCCGATTTTGGTCAGAAGGGCGCACGTGAAGATTCTGCTTCTAACCGTGGCTTTGATTATCGTCGTCACAGAGTTCTCGGAGGCGTTGAACTTTGGCGACCGTGCTTTTCTGCTTTTTGCCCCACTGATCGGGTTTCTCACTTTCGTTCCCTTGATAATCTTAGGTTCTCGCTGGCCCAAGCCAAGCAAAGTTATGGCGGTCTTTCTAGTGGCCTTGCTTATGTTCAGCATAGGGCTCGGGTTTTGGGGGTCCTCATTTGCTCCCACTGGGCTCTACGTTCAAGGATCAAACATATCGTTAGCGAGCGGAAGGCCCGTCACGTGGCCGGCGATTGCCTCGTATCTGTCGCTGTCCGGGAGGCAGCATTGTATTTTGACGAACGAGATCTACACGACTTCATTAAGCATTCCGGTGCAGGAATGGAATGTTACCAAAGTGATTGGAAACGTCCCTCCCAAACCGGGCTGCGTCGTAATAGTCTCCCCTAGTCTTTATTCGGCTGTCAATTCGAACGGGTCATCGTTTGGCTTTGATGAAGCCTACTTCCCCTATCATGGATTCTCAGCCAGCGTGTTCTACAATCATCTCTACAATGACACAGACAGGATTTTTTCGACTAACGATGCGACAATCTACTACTATTCGTGACAGAGCCAATGACAACTGGGTCCGGGGAGAATCTGAGAAGAGATTTTCGATGTTTCTCTTCTACGACTGGATCCAGGTGACAATTGTTCCTTAGTTCATTGTTGGCGTCGTCGTGGGACAGTGATTTCAAGCTGAGCGGTTTGCTCTGCCTAATCCGCCGTGCCTGTAAATTCTGGATCTGAGGACGAGTAAGGGAAGAGTGAAGCCTATTGTCATGCCAGCCACGAGCCAGAGCATCGTTGTCGCCGATAGTATCGAGGTTATCCATGAAAATGGTCCACAGTTGCCGCACGAGCCTCCAGTTTGATCGGCGACCTGCACACTTACAGTCTTGATATTCGACATCTGTGGCGTCCCGTTATCCGTTGCTTTGAATGTCATAACGTAGGTGCCTTCCTCGCCTGTCTTAGGTGTCCACGAAAAGGTTCCGGTGGACGAATCGAATGTCGAGCCAGTTGGTCGGCCTGTGACAGAGAGGGTCAGGATGGCGTTTGGAAGATCAGGATCTGTGGCGCTAACTCTGAAGGTAAGGGTCGAACCGATCGTGACTGTTTCAGTGCCTGGGACGACGAGAACTGGGATTGTGATTCGGCCGGAGACGAGGTTCTGCACCTGGATGCCCACCATCTCCGTAGCGTAAAGGGAGGAGTTGCTGGTATCCGTAGCGGTGAAGCTGATAGTGTACGTGCCCGCTTGGCTCTGGGTCGGTGTCCATGAGAAGGTTTCACTAACTGTATTCCCTGTACCTGGCTGGAACGTGGAGTTCGTCGGAAGGTTAGAGGCTGATAGTGTGACTATCTGGTTGCTGGTTGATCCGGCAGCGACCACCCGGAAGGCGAGCGTGGAATAAGCAGTCACAATCTGATTGCCTGGGAGGGCAAGGATAGGTGGACTGATGGTTATAACTGAGACGACGTTTTGGACTTGTATGGTAATTGTCTGAGTCGTGAATAGGGACGCGTCTATGGCGCTTGTGGCGGTGAAGTCGACTGTATAGGTGCCTAGTTGGCTGTGGGTGGGTGTCCAAGAGAATGTTCCGCTAACTGTGTTTCCAGGGGTTGCAGGCGCGAACGTGGAATTGGTCGGTAGCCTGGAGGCTGACAATATGACTATCTGACTGTTCGTTGATCCGGTTGCGCTTACCTGGAAAGTAAGGGTGGAGTAGGCGGATACGACCTGATTTCCCGGAACAGCGAGGATGGGATTGTTCGGTGGTATCTGAGATGACACAGGTTTGTATTGGAGGATGCTTCCCCATCCATCGGGGATGGAGAGGGCTCCGTACATCAGCTCCCCAAGCGGAGTGTCAGTCCAGCTTCCCATAGGCCACCACAGCCAATTGATTCTCTGAGGGGTGTTGGAGTCGTAGAAGCTTGTGAGTGCTTGGATGAAGTGGAATGTTGTAATGCTATATCCCGCGGAGCCAACCTGGATTTGGTCAGGAGCGCAGAGAGGAGATGGGAGAGAGATTCCGCCGGAGCAAATAAGTCCCTGCGGGTCGGGACCACCTTCTGTATTCAGAACTGGCCAGCCAGTTCTCTGGGACCCGGAGACGACGGCGTTATAGAATTGCTGGGCTAGCGAGTCTGCGGTCCCGTTGTTCCAACCGGAACTGTACCATTTGTAGGCCATGTAGGAGTGCAAGCTGATGAATATCTTCCCTTGTGTATCATTAACTGTCGGATATCCGTCGGCCATGTTCGAGAAACCGCAGTTGGAACTGCACAAGTTCTGGACTACTATCCAGTGCGGATCTCCCAGGCCTCTAGCTTGATCGATCCATTGCTGGTAAGCGTTTGACATCGAAGCCACGTCCGTGGTGCTCGTCATGGCGGGTTCGTTGATCGGTTCCCAAATGATCTGGTTGTAGGCACCCATAAACTGTTGAACGATGGGGTTCCAGTATCCAAGCCAGCAGTTAACCCCGGTTGTGTTCGTTAGATCATTGTAGCCGTGGTAGTCGACTATTATCCAGAAATTGTAATGTTTGGCGATTATTATTGCTCTGTAAAGCCAGTTCGGATCGAAAGAGCCCATCTCTTGCGGGCTTGAACAGGCCGACTGGAAGCTAACTCGGATGCCGTTGAATCCTCTAGCTAGGAGTCTTTGGACCTGGAGCTCCATGTTGCTAGCTGATTCTCCCAAGAAAACCTGGCTTGGTGGGTTTGCTAAATCGGCCTGGGATTCGTCAAGTCTCACTCCTCCCCAGCCTACTATCGTAGGAGGGGCAGAGGATGTACTGGCGTTGTATGTCGTAAGAGCGTTAGTGCTGTCGAGCCGATAAGGCGCTAGCGTAGCCGCTGTTATTGTTCCGCATAGCATGAGAATTATGAACAAAGGTTTTCGGTCAAGCTTCAATCCAAACACATCCTCCTCATTCTAGCCCTGCCATGGGAATCGCTCCGCTGGCAATTTTGTGCCGGCATGGGGTTCCCATGTTTGACATTCATCTTTCTTGTCTCCCGTTTTCTGTAGCGCGCGCCCTATTCGAAGGAGCGTTCAGCGGGGCGCGTGAGCGAGACTTCGTTACGACCGAACTTCACGCAAGAAATACATGGGCTGTCGTTCACTATATAGTGCTTTACACCTTGGCCCTGGGGTCAAGGTTCTAGTAAGCAGTCTCAACGCGACAATACCATGACCTCGTCACTGGGTCGATCCTAATACTGGATATTCTTCTTGAAGATGGCTCCCCCGTGCCCGCTTCTTAACGAAATTGAGTAAGCTCTGGATCGATTCTAACTCGAAGCCGCGCAACCGAATGCTTCTAATAAATCGGATTCTATTTGCCGAATTATCTGAGACGTGTAGATTGCAACCGGCCATCCCCGTTATCTTGTTTCTTTTGGCGGGCGCTACAGGCTCTGGTATTATGATAGACCAGACAGTTCCGGCCCCTTCCCCAGTCTTGACGCTTGCCCATGTTGTTGTGATAATGATGGAGAACGAGGGAATCAATCAGACCTACAATTGCGGCGTCAACTGCGATTATATCACGAGCCTTGCCAACCTGTATGGTTTGGCCGAGAACCTATCCAGCGTCGCTCACAACAGCCTCCCAGACTATCTCACATTTCTCAACGGGAGCAACTTCGCGTATCCCGGCTCTGCTTTTGGAAACTTTTGCAGCCCATCCAATTGTCGCGTGAATGGGACGAATATTCTGGACGAGATCTCAGGCTCTGGCCGAACTTGGCGAGCTTACTTGGAAGACTATGTCGGCGGCTGTCAGTTCACCAACGTGGCGGGTCACAGGAGTGTCGAGTACGATGACGCGCACAACCCATTCGTCTACATGGCTGAGGCTCACTCCTCACCGGCCTACTGCACAAACCTGATCGACGCGAACCCGACGAGCACAGGCTACCTAGCCCTTCCCACTACGCTCCTCTCCGACCTCAACAACATTGCCATTCCAGCCCCCAATTTCATCTGGCTGACCCCGAACAACTGCGACAACGGTCATGATAACAACGCGACAATCACCTTCTACAACACGGCGAGTATCTGCCCTTTATCGAGTACCGTGCAGGAACAGAACACTTACCTGAAAGCCCTCGTCCCCGCCATCCTCAACAGCACCACCTTCACGACATCAGGCTCTCTTCTGCTCATTACCTGGGACGAAGGAGTTGCCTGCACTCCAACAAACGACCCGGCATATCCTGAGACCTTCCCGGTCTGCATCGACCGCGTAACAACAATATTCGCAGGCTCCAACGCTCAGCCCCATCATATTTCCAATAAAGGCTACAGTCACTACGGCTTCCTCCCTACGCTCGAAGAAGTCTGGAGCCTGGCTCCCCTCGGAGGACAGATTGAAGGTCCAACATTCGACGAGTTTCTAGCACCAATGCCATCGACTCCTCAGGGAGGCGGAGGGATCGGTCGCCACCTACTCGTCTGAACGCACCGTCATCTATTGAGGGCTTGTTAGCCCCACGGCCATAGTGTTCGCGAGACTGTAGTAAGAATATTTTCTGAGAGCTGTTAGAAAGAGCAGCCCAATCGTTGCGCCAGCAGTCGACAAAGCCACCGGGAGCAAGGTAATGCCAAAAGGGGTAAAGTTCAGCACCAGCCCGACCAGCGTAGTTATGGCTAGGCTAATGACGAAAGAAACCGAGGTTCTAGTCAGGTAATCGAGTTCATCCTTCTTGAAGTAGATGAACCCAATGAGAGAATACCCCGGGAGAAATAGGACCAAAAGAGACCCGAAAACGTAGCGTAGGTAGAGCGCCAGGCCTGAAGATGCAAAAACCAGGCCGAGTGATACTACCGTTGCGACTACGAGTTCCCAGAACCAGAGGGAGATCGGAGACAGAAGATAATCCACGAACCTTCCATAGGGAACGCGCTCTCTGACCAAAATCCTGTTGTCGGTTTGAAGCCTAATTATCTCCGAGATGATCTTGTCTTGTTTAACGCCTATCTCGGCAGACAGATCTCTCACCAACTTTTCGAGAGAGATGGCTTTCACAGAAGATTTCTCCAATACGTGAGCCTCGATCTGTCTCCTGGTCTCAGAATCGTCAGCTGGTTTCTCTTTCTCATTCATCTTGTGACCAGGGTGGGGTACGGTCTTCCTTGCTCGCGGCAAAGCCATGTCGATGCCTAGGCTGTCACGTTTAGCCAAATTTGATCCCATAACCCTGTATATTCGTAACTGGAGGAGGGAACGTCGTAGGACCAAAGCTCGAATATGATCCTTGTGTCGTTTCCAGCGTGATTCAGGCTGAGATTCATCGGGAAGGTCCAGGTCTCATTCTCACTAAGGATTTGCCAATAAGTCGAGATCACCGGTGCGTTAGCATATGTGGAATTGCTCACCAGTGTAGTTTGGTTGCCGACCTTGACTAGCAGCTGGTAGTCTTCGACGTGCCCTTCGTGGTTTTTCACAAAACCGTAGAGGAGAAAGGATTGGTTCACAGGTACAATCGTCGGATAACCGCTGGTTGTCCGGGTGGGGCCTAGGATGCCTAGTTCCGAATACCTCGGCTCTCTCACAGATATCAGGGGCGCTAGCGCGCCCGGTCTCCCTTGAGATAGGCCAACGCCGCTAAGCCAAGCGCGGCGGCAACGGTACCTAGCGATTCATACAAACGTAGTTGGCGTGCTATCGAACCGCTGGTTGAGACGGAGGAAGAATTCAGCGAAACCATTTGAGCGATTGTAGTTGCATTAGAAAGGTCCGCGGTGGCCGCATTTGGATCCGTCGCGTTTTCCGCCACAGCTTTTTGAATCAGAAGAATAGCAGTGTTCAACTTCTCGACAAGCGCAGATACGTCTCCACCATTCTGCTCAGCGTAATAGATCGCGGAAAAAGCGCTGTTAACCGAGCTATTCGCGGTCGCTAATTGCCCACCAGTAGCTTCGTGCGAACTAATAGGAGTAGTCGAGATCACTAAGACTATCAACGTGATGCTGATCAGGCATCGGCAGAGGGCAGAGAGGCTCAATCGGTTTTCCACTTACTGCGAATTCTTTTGAGCTGGGCTACATATCTTTGAGCATGAATTTGGATTGTAATTGGAGATCTCTCTTTCAGAAGTTCTTGATAATTGCAATTCAGGGCTCGGGAGAAGCCCGTTCGCCGGAATGAGATGGGCGTACGACTCTAGCCGTCGTTAGCCACAAAGAGGATGATTTTGATAGCAAACCCTCAATAAACCATCCGCCGGTCAGAGCTTCTCTAGCGAATTTGGAAGTGTTAGAAAACAAATGAGGATACAGTTTACACAGAAAAGAATCAAGCTTCTCAGAGTGGTTGTAGCCTTGGTCGCGATCTCGGTGGCTGGCGCCGTCGCATACGCTGCAACCCAGCTTACCATCCAGAACAATTCATCAGTCAGTATCCCTGTCACCAACCTCTTCGCAGTTGCAACTGGAGTAACGGGGACAACAAATTGTGCAACCGCATCGGGTTACATTGATACCGGACTCACTATAAATTGGGCCGCAGTCCCGCAAGATGCCACCGTCAACGCAAACATCTGTCTCAAGAACACGGGGACCGCCACCGATACCTTGAACTTCGTAGCTTCACAGCTGCCAACCGGGGTTGCTTTCTCGACAAACTCGCAAGGCGCTTCACTCGCCAGTGGAGCCTCCATCAACACTGAACTCAAACTGTCAGCGACATCCGCCGCTACAATTGGGCAATTCAGTTTCATCCTGACAGTATCGTGACAAGGTTGGAGGCCATAAAACTAGAATAGAATCGAGGCCTCTTTAGGGCTTTCCCGAGAACTCTTTGCCTGTTTCTACCGCCTGGCCTGGTAGTGGGAATTGCATTCGAGGTCAAAGTACACGCCCTTCTGACGGGTCTCTTCGGGATGACTAATACGCGAGTAAACCGTAGTCCCTCAGGAATCGTTAGCAATAAAACGAATGATTCGGATAGCAAAGCCTCAATATACTGGAGACGGTTTTGGTTCTTCGATTAGCTTAGCTAGTATGGAGGTGTCGAAGAACAAATGAAGATAGAGTTTACAGCTAAAAGAGTCAAACTCGCTAGGGTGGCCATAGCCTTAGTAGCAATTTCGTTGGCGGGCTACGTGGCCTATGCTGCAAATACACTTACAGTCAGCAACAGCGGAACTGTTACCATACTTCACAACTGGCAGGGAATCACTTTCAGCCCGGTTACATCTCAACCAAACTGTGCAACTCAGATCTCGTATAGCGACACGCCTGCTGCGATGACATGGGGCAGTATTGCACAGGGCGGTTCTGCAAACGGATACATCTGCGTCAAGAACGCCGGTGGGACCGGTGCATCTTACAACGTGATCACCAGTGCATCGCCGCCTACGGGGATTACGGTAACATACAACGGTACAGCGACGCTGACTAGCGCCGCCTTGTTGTCTACACAAACATCCCTTATCAATGTAGTCGTGTCCGTTGCCCTCACTACCACTCCCAGCACTTTCTCTTATACGACAACTATCAGTTAACTCCCCTGACGAGCCCGTGAAACTCGGGCGAAACCCACGCTCTTTTTCTGGGTCGGGGTAGCCAGAATTGCGTTCTTCGAACTCAGGTACTTTGTCTGGCTGCCAAACCAAATGTACCAACTTCACGATTATGTTCAGGTCAAAATAGGAAGAATAAGATGCGAACACCACTCTCATCGCTCTTGTTCATAACTGTCATCTTGGTTTCCAATGTCTTCGCAAGCGCGTCCCTTAGCATAACGAATTCCGGGGTCGTGAGTGGACCTCTCTTGGGAAAATGGTTCGACTACGTAGTGGTTATCATGATGGAGAACCATAGCATCAACCTCACCTATTACAAAGGCGTGGGAACCAACACCTGCTTGGGTAATTGCACATATTTCTCGTCACTTGCTAATTCAAACGGGCTTGCCAAGGAGTACACTGATGACTCAATCCAAGCTGGTAGCCTCGGCGACTATGTTGCAATCACGTCAGGATATGGGACCTTGGACTCAGGATGTAACTCGAGCCCTCCCGGTAGCAGCGGTTGTCCTTTTCTTCAGATTCCAAACATTATCGACCGTTTAGAGAGTGCTGGTCTAAGCTGGAAAGCGTACATGGAAGGGTACCCCGTATCGTCTGGCTGTTACAACAACGATATGGACTTTCCGAACTACTATCACTTTAGCCATGACCCGTTCACAAGCTATGCTGACATCCAGAATAGCACGAGTAGATGCTCACACATCGTTAACGCTAACTCGAAAAATCCCCAGCCAAAGACTCCTCTGCCTCGGTGCTGGCCGATTGCGGTGGACAATGATGACCTATTTCTCAAAGACTTGAATTCTGTGGTAGATGCATCCAACTACATGTTTTTGACGCCTGATACAATAGATGACAACCATGATTGCAACGACGTTTCGGTCGGCAATGCATGGCTCAACCAATTAGTTCCCCAGATCTTGCAGAGTACCTTGTTCACATCTCGAAAAGCTGCGCTTTTCATCACCTTTGACGAAGACGGGTGCACGTTCTCAGGTTGCCCTTCTGCTGGTCCAGAACTGTATACCGTTTGGGCGTCAAACCCGACAAACCCTACCACCGTAGCAGGACTGAAGTCTATTCAGCACTACACCCACTACTCTTCATTACGAACTATCGAGGACAATTGGAACCTGCCACCCCTTATAGCGTCTACTGACGGAAGCGCTAGCAATATGCACGAGTTCCTAATACCGCGTTAGTAGTGGGACTTTCTCGAGTCCTCTTCGGTTGTCTATATCTTTGTCAATCGTCGGAGATAGATTTCTACATTGGTAATCCGAGCAACGTTTATTTCAAGTGTTAGCGAATAACAGTAGGAGTCTCTCGCTTGGGTCTTAAGTTAAAGTCCGTGGGACTGATTGCCGTCATTTTATTAGGCGCAGGATTTCTAGTACCAGTAATGACGTCTGTTCTATCGGTCTCTGGCCCTAGGGTTCCAAGGGCCGTAGCTGCGGCCTCGGTGGAGACGATAAGTTATTCAGGGATCGGACCGACCTCGATCAGCCTCCAGTGGACAGAGAGTACAGATCTCACTTTTACCAGCTACGCGCTACGCGAGTCTACTACCAGTACAATCGGGCCTTGGACAGTAATTGCAAATATCTATGATCGGACAAATACTGCCTACTATTATTCGGATTCTATCCCAGGTGCAACTGAATGGTGGGAAATAGTATACCACAATGCAACAGGATCACGCGAAACCATTCCTGCGCTACAGGTAACTCAGCCATCAATCGCATCCCTCACCGCTTCTCTCCCATCATCAGTGAGCGCCCTGCTCGCATGGGACAACAAAGCATCATACGGAGGCCTTCTCTCATTCGCCTCATACCAAGTGGCGGAATCCGCTAATGGAGGAGCCTATGTTGCAACCACAACCATCACTGATCTCACTACGCACAGTTACACTTTGAGCAATCTGAATCCCTCAACCTCTTATTCCTTCTACCTCAACACAACAGACCAGTGCAGTTGCGCTGCAACTTCGCCTTCAACTTCGGAGTCTAATACTGTTACACTACAGACCCCTGGACCCTTGACCAGTTCGGTCATTGCTCCCTCAACCACAGTCGAAGTGGGAGAGCCAGCTTCATTCACCTGCGTCGCCGGAGGTGGAGTTGCTCCCTACACCTATTCTTGGTCGTTCGGGGATCTAACTACGGCTACAGGAGACAAGTTGAGCCACATTTACAGCGCCGCAGGCACGATGAGTGTAACTTGCACAGTCGCAGATTTCCTTGGAACCACTGCGAGAGACTCTACCACAGTGATGGTGGGCGAAGACCCCTCGATTATTGCCTTTACAGCTTCCCCGGCCAGCCTCTCTGCCGGGGAGAGGGTTACTTTCACCGTTTCGACGAGAGGTGGATACGGAGCCCTATCTTATTCATACGCGAACCTTCCTATAGGCTGCCGCTCATCAAATGCGACCACTCTTTCATGCACCCCGACTTCGAGCGGCAACTACACCGTGAATGTTACGGTTACCGATCAAGCAGGTGAATCGGTGACCGCAACAATAAGCATGGTAATCGGCCCGGAAAAAGTCCTCGGCCTACCTCAGGCCATGGGCCTGGCTGTGATCTTCGGGTCGATACTGGGAATTGGCGTCATAGCAATTCTCTCTGTCGCCCTGGCCCTCCGCCGCAAAAAGAGACATCATCTCCCGCAAACAGAATCCGACTCCCGTTAGTTAGACCTTGAACATCCTCCCTCTCAATCGCTCAGATCTGTCCACCGGTCACTCTCAAGTGTCATTGCTCTAGTTGGCACCTCGCCGTTTCGAAGGGTTCTCCCTTGCGAAGATGTTAGTCGAACTTCCGCGGAAATTATGCTTTGTGAAATTCAAACCTGTAACTGTAACAAACCAATAAGCCGTCCCGATCGTAATCAGGGAAAGCACCGGCATCAGACGAGTGAACAAGCATGGGAGGCACAAGCCATCGTTAGACTCAGTTTCGGGACTTTGTACTATTACCGCGACAGTCTGCGAGGTTGTGAATGTCCTGTTCATCAAATCCACGACCTTCAATTTTACATTGTATTGTCCCGGAGAACCGTAAGAATGGTTGGTGCTTGACCCTGAAGATGTTACTCCGTCTCCGAAACTCCAAAAGAATCTGTATGGAGCAAACCCCCCCGTCGCCGCAGCGTCAAAAACGATGCTCGCCGAAATATGGGCCGGGACGGGAGCGAGTATGAATCTTGCCGAGAGAGGAAAACGTGGTGAGGTTCCGTTCACGGGTTCGTAGTTGAGCAAGTTGCCCCATCCGACACCGCCAGTGTAGCCCGTACCTCCTGAACAATAGGTTGGTTGCAGTGCACCATATGTCCCCGCGCATGGAGTGTCTGTCCACGTCCCCGCGGGCCACCATACCCAGTTTATTCTTGGACTGTGACTATCAAATAATTGGGTTAGTGTTTGGATAAACGCCAGTGACACATTAGCATATCCGGCCGATCCAGGTAATATGTCATCAGGGGGGCATCCTGATGTGGTGCCACCAGGACCGTTGCAGGTAGCAACTTGTGGGTCAGGGCCGCCTTCAGTGTCTAGCGCATACCAACCTGTGACTTGTTCGCCCTTGAGCACGGCTTGATAATCCTGTTGAGCATGTGATATCGCAGCGGTCGTAGTCCAGGTTGAGGAACGGTACGACATGTAATTGTGTAGGCTGATCAAGACCTTTCCCAAGGGGTCAGTGACTGTTGGGTAGCCTTGGCTCAAGTCTGCGTACGGGCATTTACTACTGCACTGGTTTTCTACAACTATGAAGTGCTGGTCACCGGTCTCTCTTGTCATGTTAATCCATTGTTGGTAAGCCGAAGATAGTACTGGCACTGTTGCATTTGGTTCGTTAATTGGTTCCCATACAATCTGACTGTATAATGGTCCTAGCTGTTGTACGATGGGTTGCCAGTAGTTGAGCCAGCATGTTGTAGCTGAGGATATGTCGTCATTGCCATCGTATCGTAGTACGACCCAGAAATTGTAATAATTCGCGATCTTGATCATATTTTGGGCATCCGAGAACGAGTAGGGGCTATCGTCTTGGTCGCCTGGCGGGTTTGTGCAGTACGGCGCAAAGCTCACTCTGATCGTATTCAGCCCTATAGCGTTCATCCTGATGACTAGTCTTTCCATGTCGGTCTGATTTTGTCCCGGGAAAACATTACTCGCCACATGCGTGGAGTTGTGGTAGCAAACACTTGAACAGGTCGTCGTGGCCGAATCTAATCTCAAACCACCCCAGCCGATCATGATAGGAGGTTGTTGGCCTTTCATGGGGGTAGAGTTTTGACCAATAAGGCTCTTCAGGGTTGGAGCAAACGTGATGCTAGATGCTAGGGTCAAGCAGATTAGGATGACGAGGAGGCTACGTGTTCCCTTCAATCTCAACAATCAACCAATCTTCTCCATTCGTCATCAGACATTTCCGCATGTTACCGGGCCGAAGTGGATGTGGACTCGGCTGCGTTCTAGACATAACTAGCGCTAAACCAAGGGTAGACTGACCGTTATGGTCACCGATGTTGTCGTGGTCTGTCCGTTCGCATCAGTAACAGTCAAGGTGACAGTGTATGTTCCTGGAAGCAGATACATGTGGCTGACACTTGATCCGGTGCCTGTTGTTCCATCGCCAAAGTCCCAGCTGTAGGTGTAGGGACCAGTCCCCCCGGTCGCGCTACCGGTGAACGTGACAGGTAAGACGGTTGTCGGGTTGGAGGGAGAGTAGGAGATGCTTGCGGAGAGCGGAGAGCTAACCGTAACCGTCTGCGATGACGTCGCTGTCTGGCCAGAAGAATCAGTAACCGTCAAGACGACAGTGTAGGAACCGCTTGACTGGAACGTGTGGCTCACCGAGCCTCCGGAGCCGGATCCACCATCGCCGAAGCTCCAGGAATAGCTGTAGGGTGAAACTCCCCCGGACGCGGAACTTGTGAACGAGACGGTCTGTCCAACGTTAGGTGATGAAGGGCTAAAGGTGAAGCTTGCCGAGAGCGGCGGAGGTGGGCTTGTGACGGTGATGGACTGTTGGGAACTCGTTGTCTGCTGTGGCGAGCCGTTATCCTTCACAGTGAGGACAACAGTGAATGATCCCGCCGACGAATAGGCATGGGTCACCGTGGACCCAGTGCCACTAGAGCCATCCCCGAACGTCCAGCTGAACGAGTAAGGCGACGTACCCCCACTGGCCAACGCTGTAAACGTGACCTGTTGGCCTGTCTGAGGCGCGGAGGGGCTGAAAGTGAAACTAGCTGTTAGCGGCGCAGGAGGTGGATTTGTTACTGTAATCGAACGTTGGGAGGTTGAGGTTTGCTGAGGTGACCCACTGTCGCTCACCGTCAAGACGACATTGAAAGTCCCAGCGGACGAGTAAGTGTGAGTTGTAGACGATCCTGTCCCAGTCGTTCCATCACCAAAGTTCCAGTTGAAGGAGTACGATGATGTTCCACCGCTGGTTGAGCCGCTAAAGCTAACCTGTTGGCCGACCTGCGGTGACGTTGGACTGTAGCTGAAGGTGGAGGTTAGAGGAGGAGGAGGAGGAGGCGGATTTGAGACTGTGATGGACTTTTGTGAATTCGCTGTCTGTTGAGGCGAACCGCTGTCGCTGACAACCAAAATCACATTGTATGTTCCGGCTGAAGAGTAAGCATGAGTGACGGTAG
>WNGQ01001947.1_pt1 | contig 21153 bp, 11 predicted proteins | sample 5407661 | NCBI WGS metagenome assembly WNGQ01 (sample SAMN13153382, study PRJNA577476) | soil metagenome | isolation source: 60 cm soil or saprolite under Garry oak tree replicate 2 | place: USA:California | collected 2016-06-15 | reverse complement strand
TGATCTTCGCGCTGCGCGGCAGATAGACATCCGTCCGCGAGCCGAACTGGATGAGGCTGATGCGTTGGCCGCGCGCCAACTCGTCACCTTGCTGGACCCACAGCACGATGCGGCGGGCGATGACGCCGGCGATGAGGCGTACACCGACTTTCTGCCCGGACGGCTCACTGGCCTCGATTCCCAGAAGCACGTTTTCATTATACGCGGCCGATTCTGCCTTGAGGGCGTTGAGAAACTGGCCTGGGGTGTATTTCAAGAAGGCAATTCTGCCGGTCGCGGGCGCATTCTGCACGTGAACATCCATGACTGAGAGAAAAATGGAAACGCGCTGGCACTCACCGCCCATGAACAGTGGCTCGGTCGCGGTGTCGATCACATCCACCGTGCCGTGCGCTGGGGAGAGGATAAGATTGGCGCCTGCGGGGACCCGAGGATTGGGGTCACGAAAAAAGTAGAAGGTGAAGCCAGCGAAGAGCACCCAGAGCACCACCAAGAAAGGCGTAATTGCCACGGCAATTGCGGTGAGAACAGTCATCAGCGCAGCGGTCAAAGCGCCGACGGCCCAAATCAGGATCACCCCAATCAGCGAAAGCAGAACCAATTTGAGAGCCGCTCTCCTGGCCTTGCCTGAATGTATCATCCGTTTCCAAGGTAAAGTTTAACCGCTTAGGGTCAACGGATTTCGAGATTGGACTAACCACGGATTTCACGGATGACACGGATACAAGACATCCGTGTTATCCGGGTCATCGGTGGTTAAATCCAGTGTTGGTTGTGGTCTTGCTGCGCTGGGAAATATTGCGGCTAGCTGGTCAGACTGTGGATGGCCTGGCGAAGCTTGCGCTCAATCGCTCGGCAGCGGTCCGGCTGGATGATCTTTCCGCCGTCCAGTTCCCGGATGTAAAAGGTGTCTATGGCCGCGCCTTTCTCGGTGCAGATTTTGGCGCCCGAAATGTCCAGGTCCAGTTCCCTCAAGGTCTGGGAAATGGCGTAAAGCAGTCCTATCCGGTCTTCGGTCTCGATTTCGATGAGCGTCCGGGCCTCTGAGGCCTCGTTGTCAAAGCGAACCTGGGTGGGAATATGTTCGCCGGTGTAAGCCTGATAAAGGGGCCGGATGATTTTCTGCCGCGCGATCAGCGCCTGGAAATCCACCTCTTCACCCGTCAGTGCCTTGTTGAGCACGGCTTCAAACTTGTCACGCTCTTGGACGCCGGCCAGGCCGCCCGTCTCGGCATTGGTGACGAAAAGCGTGTCCAACGCGATGCCATCGGCGCGGGTGAAAATACGGGCGCTGAGAATGTTCAAACCCGCCGCGCTGAATGAGCCGGCGACCTTGCCGAACAGCCCGGCGCGGTCCCAGGTGCAAATCTTCACCGCGTTGTATCCGCAGTCCGGCTCGTTGTGCCAGTTGACGATTGGCGCCAACGCGTTTTCCGCTTCCGAAATTTGCAGGCGCATGAATCGGTGGGCCTGGATGAGGTCGTCCAGGATCTCACGCGTCGGAGAGATTTGAAAATAGCGCGGCGGCAGTGTGGCGAAGTGAGCGTGCAATTCTTCTTCGCTGAACTGCTCCGGCATGAGGCGATGGACCTGCTCCATCAACAATTGGCGCTGCTGTTCTTCGGCGCGGACGAACTCCGCGCCCCCGGTCATTAACTGCATGGCTTTAGAGTGCAGCGACCAGAGCAGCGAATCTTTGAACCCGTTCCAGAGTTTGTCGCTGGTCCCTTGGGCGTCCGCGAAAGTGTGCAGCGTCAGCAGCGCCAGCGTTTCCGGGGTCTGCAGTTGCCTGGCAAAATGCCGAATCACCGCCGGGTCATCCAAATCGCGCCGCTGCGAAAGACTGGCCATTAGCAGATGATGCTCAATCACCAGCCGAAGCGTATGGCTGGCGGAAGCGTCGAGCCCCAGCCGCCGGGCCACGCGCAGGGCCAGCTCGCCCCCCAACGCCTGATGATTGCCATGAGCACCGGCTTTGCCAACGTCGTGGAGCAGCAGAGCCAGATACAACAAAAAGGGCCGCTCCAATTTTAGGAACAGGTGCGAGTAGCCGCTGTAGGGCGGTTCCTTGGCTTCCCAAACGCGATCCAGTTGCTCCAGGCAGACGAGGGTATGCTCGTCGGCGGTGTATTGATGGTAAAACTCGTGTTGCACCAGGCAGGTCAGCCGGCCGAACTCGGGTATGTATTTGCCCAGCAAGTCCACTTCGTGCATCGCCCGCAGAATGGGCGCGACGTTCCCACGCTGATTGAGGACGGTCAGAAAGGTTTCACGCACGTGGGGGTCCGACAAAAAGGCGCGGTCCACCACAGAAAGCTGGTTGCGGATAAGCTGCGCCAGGTCCGGGTGCAAGCGCAGCCCGCGTTGTTGCGCGTAAAGAAAGGCGCGCATCAAGCGGCGCGGCTGGTCACGCAAGACGCGGTTGGAGGCGGCGTGAATTTGACCGTCAATGAATTTGAAGCCATCCACTGACTCGCTGGCCGGCTTCCGCCCTTTGGGCAGCAGGGCCCGGAGCGCAACGGCCGAATTGCGATAGATGGCCAGCGGGCGTCGGCGCGCCGGCGGCAACAGAGCCAGCCGCTGCTCCAGCGTGCGGGTGATCAAAAAAATGTTGCGCGAGTGCCGGTAGAGTTGGCGCATGAACGCCTCGATGCGTTTGCTGGGTGACCGTTCGCTGTAGCCGAGATTGTGCGCGACGGCGGGCTGCAGGTTTCTGCCCAGAACATCGGCTGGCCGCTCCAGGTAATAATGCATCTCGGTGCGCACGCGCAGAAGGAAATCGTAAGCGGCTTCCAGTTGCTTGCGCTCGCTCTGACCGATTAGATCGTGCGCTTGCAACTCCTGCAGGGAGCGGGTGCGGTACTTGAAGAAGGCCATCCAAAGCAGGTTCTGAAAATCGCGCAGGCCGCCGCAGCCGTTCTTGAGGTTCGGCTCCTGCATGCAGGCCGAGTTGCCGAACTTGGCGCGCCGGGCCGATTGGTCTGCCAGGCGCAGCGCGATGTATTTGTCCTCGTAACCGTCCACGCATTTGGCCACCAAGGTCTTCTGAAATTTCTTGAACAACTCTTCCTCCCCAGCGATGAGCCGCGATTCGATCAGCGACGTTTTGGACTGCATGTCGCTGTTGGCGACTTTAATGCAATCGTCAATGCCGCGCACCGAATGGCCGACCTTGAGCCCGATGTCCCAAAGCGGGTACAGAACTCGATCAATGATCCTGGATAAATGAGGCAGCGGCTTGCTTCCAGCCATGATCTGCCGGTTGTGCAGGAACATGAAATCAATGTCGCTGTGCGGGTTGAGCTCCGCCCGGCCATAACCGCCAATCGCCACCAGCGCCAACTGCGGGAACTCCTTTTGCGCCTGCTCCGACAAGCTGGCCTTGGCGGCGTCCCACAAGTAACGCAGCAACAGGTCGAGGATGGCGGCGCGCGCCTGGCAGATTTCCAAGCCGCCGGCGCCGGCCCGATGCAGCATCCTGAGCCGGTGCGTTTCCACCTTCAGAAAGGTCTGGTATCGGCCCAGTTCCCGACCGACCGGCTGACCCGGCGGCAAAGTCAATCGCGCCGCCGCGTTAGCTTCGATTTTATTCAGCAAGCCCTGCATGCAACAATCAACTTGAGTGCAAACCCAAGTGATGGCAAGTGCTCCAAATCCTGGCCCAATAAAAGGATTCAAACCGCGAAATACGCGGAATACGCGGAAAAATGGAACACTTCCGCGTATTTCGTGTATTCCGCGGTCCTCTCGCCTTTCTATTTTGGCGACGTGTTTGAATCCTCAGCATTTTGCGCCATCTTATCGGGACCAGCCACCGTTAGGACTCCAAGCTGCAGAACTGCAAGTTGATGCTTGGAATTCCGCGCCCTTAAGCCGGTTGCTGCTGGGTCAGGCAGTGCAGCGTCCCCAAGCCAAGCACCAGGTCCACCGCGTGAATTCCGACTACTGGCCGGTCCTTAAACAACTGCGCCAGGATGCCGAGCGCCACCCGATCGTTGGGGTCATTGAACGTCGGAACCAGCACCGCTGCATTGGCGATGTAAAAATTCGCGTAGCTGGCGGGCAGCCGGCAGCCATCGAAGTAAAGCGGCCCAGGCATCGGCAGCGGCACGACCTCCGGCTTGGAGCCGTCTTCCAGCCGAAGGTCCTGCGCGCGCTCCCAGTTCTGCGCCAGCACGCGATAATTGGCGTCCTTTGGATTTGTCTCTTTGATCAGCACCACTGTCGTCGGGTTCACGAACCGGCAGATGTCGTCAATGTGGCCGTGGGTGTCGTCACCTACTGGGCCGGCCACCAGCCACAGCACATTGGTCACGCCAAGATATTTCATGAGCGCCTGCTCAATCTCCTTTCGGCCCAAACCGGGATTTCGCACCTGCACTTTCGGATCGAGGTAACATTCTTCCGTGGTCAAGAGCGTGCCGCGCCCATTCAACTCGATGCCGCCTCCCTCGATTACGAAATCTTTGCCGTTGAATTGGGCGTTGAAAAGGCGCTTGCGCAGAATCCTGGCTGCGGTTTCCGGCACCCGGCGATCTTTCTGCCAATCCTTGTACTTGGCCCATCCGTTGAAATGAAAATGAACGATAGCCGTCTCTGACCTTTGACCTCCAAGCCGTGACCTTGTACCTCTGGCCTCTGACCTCTGACCTCCGGCCTCTGACGTTTGACCTCCGGCCTCTGACCTTTGACCTCTGACCTCTGACCTCTGGGTCCCTCGTCTCACGAAAATTGGTCCGCTATCGCGCACCCATCCTCGATTCGTCGGATGCACTATAAACTCCACTCGGTCCACGTCCGCTCCTGACCGGCTCAGAAACCGGCGGGCCAGTCCCTCTTCGGCCTTGTTGTTCACCAACATCCGTACCAGTTCGCCCGGGGCAACCTTGCGCACGATTTCGCCACAGACCCAGCGGATGGTGTCGAGCTTGCCCGGCCAATCGGTCGGGTTGTGCGGCCAGCCCAGCCAGGTGGCCTCATGTCTTTCCCACTCCGCCGGCATCGAAAAGCCGAGTCCGGCTGGGGTTACCTCGGTTGCGGAGTTGAGTTTGGACATAAGATCGCCCGGGAGCATAGAGTGAGCGGCTCGCGGGTTCAACCTGGCTTGCGGGGAACTTGGAATTGCTCAGATGCCGGGATATGCTCGGCTCCACGGAAGTACCATGCCCAAAGCGCTCGATCTCGACCTGAAAAAACTCCAAGCCCGCGCTTTCGATCGCGCAGAATGGGCGGAGGAGGTGCTTCGGCGTTATCACGCTGTTGCCCCGAAACTTGCCGATGGCGTTGTTCAACAACTGCGACCGCTTTACACCTGGATGTTCGTGCCGCCAACACTGTGGCCGTTCAATGTCCAGGATGTGCTGGCGGATTGCCTTACCACCCTGAAAAAGAGAAAACGCCTGAACTCCCGGCACCGCCTCCTCTTAGACCTCTTGCCGGAACCGCCCGGCGAAGCCATCTGCGCGGTTGTGGCCGACTACGAATTCCGTGTTCAGAAAGGCGCCTACGAAGACGTCGTCAAAACGCACGCCAAATATGCCCAGAACGAACTCGCCATCAAATCCGACCCGCAACTGCGCGGCCAATGGGCGCGCATCAAAGCGGCTTTCAATGTCCGAACCTATTGCGATCATAAAGGCGTGATACGCCGCACCATGGGCGTCGAGCGCAACCTGCGCCCGTCGTTTGCCGTCAACATGCGTCGCCGCCAAGACGTTTTCCAAGCTGCGTTCGATGCGTTCTGTCTGCGTTGGAACCTATACGGGATGCAGAACGACGAACCGCTCCCGCTCAAACTCGCGGTCAACCTCACGCCCTATGGGACGATGATTCACATTCCCGCCTATTGGTCGTTTGATCCCAAGCGCGACATCCGCTGGGATGCAATCGCAAAGCTCCACCGCCTGCGAGTTTCCGGTCGCCAAGGCCCCGCCTTGGCCGAAGGACTTGCCGAACGGATGCGCGCCGCCGGGAAACTTCGCCGGCTTGACCTCGAAGTAAGCCGCCTCGCATTGAAAGGTGAAAAAAGGCATGAGTTCCTGTGCGCTGGTCTTGGCTGGGTGCCGGGAACCAGCGCAAAACGGATCAGCCAGCTACGGGCGGAATTCAAGCACAAGTGGTCTTTGGAGAAGGCGAAGTAGCCTCGTCATGCTTGGGACAAAGTTTGGGGACATTCCGTGCCCTTGATTCGTGACGGATAAAGGCGGATTCTCCAAAATAAAAAGCCATCGCTTTATGTTGAGCCACCAGAAACTTTGAAGGCTGCGACTGCGCAATCCGCGAAATTGTCCGAGACCACAACACACGGACAACCGAAATCCGATCGAATCTGTTCAATGAACTTCATGATGCCACGAAGAGCATTTCTTCGCAGCGCAATTCTCGGCGCCGCCGGGCTGGCGACAATGCCAAGGGTCATTGCACAGGCGCGTCACCCTTCGCTTTGGATTGCGGACAGCGACCCCCGCGTCGCCTTGGCAGTCCAGTTACTTGCGCGGCACTTGGGCCTGGCTGATGCGCCCATCTTTGCCTGTAAACGAAGGGCGATAAATTGCCTGCAAACCGAAGTCACCAAACCGGCGCTTCTCGTCACCGATTACTATAGCGGGCAGATGAGGGGTGACGAACTCATACGGTTGGCCAGGCAGGCCTCTCCCGCCACCAAGGTAATTCTCTTCAGTGCGGTCGTCGGCAGCATCGAGGGATGGATTGCAGTTGCCGGTTTGGACACACCCAAACCCGATGTCATCGTTGAGAAACCCAACACTCGGAAACTCATGACCGTGCTTTGTCAGATGCGATGACCATCACCAGCCTCGACTTTGAAACGGCCAATTATTCCCGCGTCAGCATTTGTGCAGCCGGGATAGCGGTCTTTGTGGATGGCAGCCTGACGGAAACCCGCTACTGGTTGGTGCGGCCACCCAAAGGGCATGGTTGGTTTCGGGACGAGTTCATTGAATGTCACGGCTTGACTCATCTGGATGTCCTGGACGCTCCCGAATTTTCAGCCATCGCGCCCGAATTTCTGGCGCGGCTGAACCGTGCCGACCTCGTGATTGCGCACAATGCCGAATTCGACATCGGCCATCTGCGGGGCACCTTGGAGTATTTCGGTCTGCGCTGCCCAGCATTTGATTATCTTTGCACCTGCAATCTGGCCCGGCGAATCTGGCCGGACCTGCCAAACCATCAATTACAAACCGTAGCGGCACATATCGGCCATGAATTTCACCACCACCATGCCCAAGCCGACGCCGAAGCCGCTGGTCGCGTGCTGCTGGCGATGATGAAACACGCGAACGCAAACACGCCGGACGAGTTGCTACAACAAATTGGTGCTGTGTTGGCATGTTGCCGCCAATAGCATCCCAAGCATGCGAAACACTATTTCCAATCCCCACGCTCTGGAGTTGCTGAGACTCGCCGGAATTCACCGGCGTCAATCAGAGGAATTGGCCCGGGCGACCGGCGAGCATTTCAACATCTTCCGAATTCTGGGCGTTGGTCATCTTGAAATGATGCATTCGCGAATTCTGGGAGAATTGCTAGATCCAAGAGGATGCCACTGCCAGCGAGCAACATTTTTGCGTCTTTTCCTCACGAGGTTCAATATCACCAACTTCGACACGGGATCAGAGTCGGCAACGGTGGAATTGGAGTATTACGCGGGTCCGGTCACAGAAAAGTCCGGCGGGCGGATTGACATCGTGCTCAAGGATGGGAGGGGAGCAACGATTTTCATCGAGAACAAGGTTTTCGCCGCGGAGGGGGAGAACCAGATAAAGCGCTACTTGGCTCGGCACCCAAGCGCACTAGTCTACCTAACACGCGAGGGCATTCGGCCCAGCAACCTTTCGCGGGATGACCTGAAACGAGTCGAGAGCATCTCCTACAAGAAGGATATTCTCGCATGGCTGGAAGACTGCCGTAAGGAGGCCGCGTGCGTGCCGGCGGTGCGCGAAGCCATATCGCAATACATTCATCTAGTCCGGGAACTAACGAACCAAAGCATCCTCACCCCTATGAATGAAAAACTGATAAAAGAGATTCTTGGAAGCCCAGAAAGCCTGGCTGCATTCTTCACGCTCCATGGCGTGTATGAATCAGTTTGCGATAAGCTGATTGCACAACTGGATGAGCAACTGGATGAAATTGCAAAGGCCATGAAGCTAGATCGAGAAGGCCAACTCCGCGAACTGCACATAGAGGACAGTGGCTTTTTTTTCAGAACCGCAGGACTTGATAAGAGTAATCTCAAAATCGGCTTCGGATTTGCTACGAAAGGTTATCGTGATTTCTGGTTTGGATTTGGCACCAGAAACCCTGAGCAAGGGTGTCCCGTTAAGAAGCAACTCTTGGCTGCTTTCACGGAAACATTTCCCGAGTTTCCGCCAGATACGCCGAACCCTTACTCCCCCGCATCCGCCTATTGGGAAGATCCCTACAGGTATTGGGAACGGGAAGCGTTTGAAGCAATCCTCTCGAAAAAGTTCCAAGAGAACTTGAGAGAGAAGCTCGAAAAACTCGCGAAGATCGCCAGACAACTCTGCCCGGACTAGCTGACGTCCGCAACACCTGACCAGCCATGCTCGGAAAATTCGTCAACCATTGCGAAGACTCACTGACCGCATCTGTCTTCACACATCTGCTACACCTCCCGACGGAAGTGTTCTGGAGGGTTCTGCGAAATGCGTGTTACACGGATCGTCTGCCGGAATATCCAGGCGAACTATTGAGCGAAGAATTTTGGCCGAATTGGGATCCCGAGGGAACCGACAACATCAACCGCGTCACTCCCGACCTCTTCATGCGGTTTGCCAACTTCGATCTAATCGTTGAAGCAAAGCGTTGGGATTCCTTCCAGCAGAGTTCGGATCAGTGGAAAAAAGAAGTAACCGCCTATGCTAACCAATATGGCAGTGAGGAAGTCCCGGTTAAGATGTTGGCCCTGGGAGGCATCTGGGACACGAAAGACGACGAAGTGCTTCTCGCCTCGATTCGCTGCCCGGTGCACATGTGCAAGTGGGAGCGTGTGCTGGCGGAATGTCAGCGAGTGAAGAAAGAGTTGGAGAGGCTCAAATACCCCTCGTCGCATACGCAGGCGCGTGTACGAACCCTTAAAGATCTGATCGACCTGTTTGGCTGGCACGGATACTCGACCGGTTTGTGGTTCGCGGATTTCAACTTTGACAAAAACCATCTGAGCCATTCCGTGTCTCCTCATCTGTATCTTTTCCAGAATCGCAGCAAACAACTCTCTGCTTTATGAAGGTATCCGATATGAATATTGATGAGGCTCTTCTCGACGTAAGGAAGGCTTACCGGCTTCTGCACGACTACCAACGCATGGCACTGGACGCCGCCAAATATATCGGTGCCCAGCTGGGGCTAACGTATAAGGGTGGCTACCCATATTTCAGCGACTGCGCCCCAAGAGAGGGAAAAGGATCATTGGATGATTGGGCGTGGGATTGGCTAAACTTAATGTTTTATGAATTTCATTTCCAACGAGAGACTGCAAAGGAACAGTGGCTTAACCTTTCTATCTGGTTATTTAGCGACACCGGCTATTTCATCAGCGATGAGCGAACGCGGGAGCAAACGGATGTAAGTACGTTCGTGCCAGTTGAAAAGGCTGGAACAAAAGTCGGTTTCCTGCTGTATTGGCAGTGGAAGCCGGAATACTTCCAACTCAGAGATAATCCGGAATATCTCCGCCGATTCCTAGAGCACGAAGGGGAGCTTCCTGGCTTGCTCGAAGACGATGGAGTCCTTGGTAAATGCTGTGATTTTGCGCAGCTGTCTGATGAGGCATCCACTGAGGCGGTGATCGATGGGTTGGTCAAATTGGCGCAGGACGGAGAATTGCCTCTGAATCGAGTAAAAAAACCTGCATGAGTCAAACAATGGATCCTCCATTTTAACCAACCTTTTTATGTCCCATGGCTGACTCTATGCGTAAAGCGACGCAAGGGGTAACAGCGATCCACCCAACCGACATTCATCAATGAACTACTACTGCGCGTATTGCGGAACCAAAGCATCCAGCATCGCCAGCCTGACGGCTTCAACCTGTTCACGCCATCCGAATGGCGCGAACAAAGGCAGGCACGTCTTGTATGAAGGCGCCGAAAAAGCCAGATACGAGTGCAGGCATTGTGGCGCCAGCGCATCCAGCATCTTGGGTTTGGTCGCCTCTTCGTGCCCACGCCATCCGTCGGACGCAAACAAAGGCAAGCACGAACCGGCAATGTAGAATGCCGGGCCTCGGTTTTTTCAGCGTTTTGCGGGGATCGGGATCAAAAATCAAAACATGCCCATTCGCCCATAGGCCTGCTCGGAAGCTGGGCGAACGACTTTGGCGGTCCCTCGACACTTTAGGTGGAATTCGGAGTGAGGATTCGTGCAGAAAGCTTCGGTGACAGGTAGGAGCGCCATGTGCTGGACGGTTCAGCGCGCCGATTTGCCTCAGGATTTGCGACACCATTCCAGTTTCATGGCGCTCCTACAGGAGCTTGGTATGGGGTGCGGCGCCGTTTACTATAGACATGGCGCTCCCATGGAGCTTTTCCAGAGGGAGCACTCCATTCCACTCAAGATAGCGAGAAACGACTTTGGCACAATGCCTTCGAGCAATCGGCACCCTTGTTCAAAAAGCCCGAGTCCGACGGGCGCACGCCAGGTTTCTTCTGGGGCAAATTCGTGCCGCATAAATGCGGCAGCGAAGAATTTTGTCTGCGCCCGTAGCGACATGAGCCCAGCCTTCACCCCTTTGATCGAATCGCTTCAAAGTTCCACCACCATTCCAGGGTCGAACCCGAGGCAGGCTTCATTGGGATAGCCGCGCTGGTTTGTCAGAACGCGGGTCGCGCCGAGCCGATAATCCACATTGTAATGGGTGTGCCCGTGGATCCACAGCGGAACTCCGCTTTTTGCGACCAGGGCATCGAGATTCGAGAAAAAGGCTGGGGCAAGCGGGCTGGCTGCATGGTGCGGCGCGTCCGAGCGGGCGCTGGGCGCATGATGAGTAACGACAATCGTGCGAGTGGGGTCGTGTCGCGGCAGTTCTTTTTTCAGCCAGGCCACAGATTTGGCGTGGATTTTTCGGGTATCGATCGCGCGGAGAGTCCGGTTCGCTGTGCTGCATCGGACGATGCGGTAGTCGTTCATCATATCTTCCGCCAGGAACATGGCCATTTGTGGATTGGCGGTCAGCTCAAAATCTGTCCAGAGGGTGCATCCCAGAAAGACAAAACCGCCCAATTCAACGACTCGGTTCTCGAGCACGTGAATCTGACTGCCTTCGGTTTCACGTCTCAGTTGGTCGGTCAACGCCGGGAGAGCGTGCTGGTAGAATTCGTGGTTCCCCAACACATAGACAACAGGTTTCCCTGGAAAATGCGTTGTGATCCAGTCCCGCCCTTTGGCGCCGACGTGGACGTCACCTGCGAGCACTACCACGTCCGCATCGGTGCGTGGGATATCAATCGAACCAAATTCCAAGTGAAGATCTCCGAGTATGTGCAAGCGCATACCCGGGTAACGCTTTGGTCTTTGCCGTCTCATTGCAAATCGGGTTTCACGTGCATGGGTTTAGTCCATTGCACAGAAATGCATGGTGTCCGATCGGGGGACGGTGGGCCAGGCATTGCGCGATGATTTCGCTCTGCCCGAATTGTTCGACCCTTTCAGGGTCGAACAGTCTTTGCATGGCTCTTTCCGTGGGTTGGCACCCACGGCTATTCACGTTCATCCGCTTCGCGGATGGTATCTGTTTAGCGGAGCGCGGACATTCTTGTCGGCAGCCACTTCCGAACGCCAGCACGGGGAGATTTACAGTGCGCTTTCCGCAAAGAACGTTGCTGCGGACAGGAATGTCGACAGGAATGTCCGCACTCCGCGCTAAACGCGTACTCGCGGATGATTTTGCCGGTTGTTGAGATGTGTCGGTCATGCTGGGAATTTGCCGGGCAGTTGGGGTTGGAAAGCGCTAGTGGCTGCGTTTGAATATTTTCTCGCTCGGCGGGACGATCGGGATTGTCAGAGTACCCCACCTGCGACGCAGACGCCGGGCGTTCGTATTGGCACTTGACCAAATACGCCGTCTCCGGGAGGGCTGCGGGGGCCGGGTTATTGCACCACCAGGCGGAAATACTGTTGAGCGGCTGGTGCTAGCGGACGAGTAATGGTTTTCACTGTGCCGTCGCCCGCGACCGATTGCAGCGTCTGCCAGACCGTCTCCTCCAGGGAGTCTTTCTTGTATTGCACCAGGTAAGTAAAGCCCGTGGCGGTGGCGAAGGAGAAGGTAAAGTCGGCTCCGCTAAGCGCCGGCGACAACAGCAAGGGAGGATTGATGGCCCGGCCCACCAGACTGTTGGTGAAGTCGCCACCATTGCTGACAATCACGACCACATTGCTGAAGAGGCCGGAACTCACCGGCGTAAAACTGATGACTAAGTTGGTCCAGGCGGAGGCCTCTAAATTGAAGGGGCTGCCCGATTCAATCGCGAAGGGGCTGGGTGTGATGGTGGCTTGCCCATCCAGCGCAGCGGAACCGGCATTACTCAGCACAAGAGTTGCTTGTGCCCCTGTACCAGTAAGCATTAAACCAAAGTCCAGGCTAGTGGGCGTGACCAGAAGTTGGACTGGATTGGTGACGACCAGACAGTTGGTGCGAATCAGGCTGTTGGTTACTCCGGCACTGCTGGCCGTTAGGCTGACAGTGTAACTGCCGGCGTTGGTGTAGGTGTTGGTGGGATTGAGACTGGCGCTGGTATTGCCGTCACCAAAATCCCAAATGAAGTCGGTGGCCCCGCTGCTCAGGTTGGTGAAGACAACCGTCAAGGGCGCCACGCCGCTGGTCGGTCCCGCCGCAAAGTCCGCAACCACCGATGGCAGCGAATTGGTCACCACAACGTAATTGGTCCGCGTCAGCGTGTTGGTTGCTCCTGGGCTGTTGGCCGTTAGACTGACAGTGTAACTGCCGGCGTTGGTGTAGGTGTTGGTGGGATTGAAGCTGGCGCTGCTATTGCCGTCACCAAAGTCCCAAATGAAGTCGGTGGCCCCGCTGCTCAGGTTGGTGAAGACAACCGTCAAGGGCGCCACGCCGCTGGTCGGTCCCGCCGCAAAGTCCGCAACGACCTGCGGCGGCGGATTGGTCACCACAACGTAGTTGGTCCGCGTTAGCGTGTTGGTTGTTCCTGCGCCGCTGGCCGTTAGACTGACAGTATAACTGCCAGCGTTGGTGTAGATGTTGGTAGGATTGAGGCCGGCGCTGGTCTTGCCGTCACCAAAGTCCCAAATGAAGTCGGTGGCCCCGCTGCTCAGGTTGGTGAAGACAACCGTCAAGGGCGCCAGGCCGTTGGTCGGTCCCGCCGCAAAGTCCGCAACCACCTGCGGCGGCGGACTGGTCACGACAACAAAATTGGTTCGCGTTAGCGTGTTGCTTCCTCCTGGGCCGCTGGCGATCAGACTGACGGTGTAACTCCCGGCATTGGTGTAGGTGTTTTCTGGATTGAGGCTGGCGCTGGTGTTGCCATCGCCAAAGTCCCAAATGAACTTGGTGGCCCCACTGCTCAGGTTCGTGAAGACAACTGTCAAGGGCACCACGCCGTTGGTCGGTCCTGCCGCAAAGTCCGCAACGACCGGCGGCGGCGGATTGGTCACCACAACGTAATTGGTCCGCGTTAGCGTGCTGGTTCCTCCTGGGCCGCTGGCCGTTAGACTGACAGTGTAGCTCCCGGCATTGCTGTACGAGTTAGCGGGATTGACGCTGGCGCTGGTGTTGCCGTCACCGAAATCCCAACTATAGCTGGTGGCCCCGCTGCTTAGATTCATGAAGAAGACCGTCAGCGGCGCCACGCCGCTGGTCGGCCCGCCGCTGAAACCCGCCGCTGGCGCTGGCGCATTGGTCAATGTAAAACTCATCGCCAAATCGTCGATAGCCATCGCGTCGCCAGCCGACCGGTGGCCCGCATCAGCCCAACGCAGATAAAAAACCTGGCCGTTGGTGATGCTCACTGCCGGTGTGTAGGCTCCGCCGATGCCGGTCACGCGGTTGGAGGCGGCGTTGCCGTCCAGGGCCTTGGCGGAGCCCGAGTTCAGGGGCGCGTTGAAATCGAATTGCGCACCCATAGCAGTGTAATTCGTTCCATCGGTGCTGTACTGCATGACCAGCGCATTGCTGCCGGAGCTTTGGCCGCCTACACGCCAATGCTCACCGCTGTAACTGATGACAAAAGAAGCGATCGACGAGCCGGCGACATTCATAAACCGCACGTCGGTGTCGCGTTGCGTTGAGTTGGCAGCTAGAGAGCCCAGCGCGCGGTCGGAGCTGCCGCTGGAACCGAAGTTGTAGTTTCCGGCTGAGCCGGCTGCGCCGCTGCTGACCGTGACATTGGTTCCTGAAATCGCACCGGTGCCCACGCCGACATACCAACCGGGTGGGGTGTTGGTGCCGTTAGGACCCATGCTGTCGAAATTTTCGATGTACGGAACGCCGGTCACAGCGATCGCGCCGGCGTTGTTCGTTGGCGACGTGTTCGTCACCACGATGTAGTTGGTGCGGGTCAGGTTGTTAGTGCCGCCAATACCAATGGCTGTGAGACTGACGGTATAACTGCCGGCGTTCGTGTAGGTGTTGACTGGATTGACGGCTGTGCTGCTGTTGGCCGGATCGGCGGCGGCAGTGGCATTGCCGTCGCCAAAGTCCCAAATATAACTGCTGGCCCCGCTACTCAGATTGGTGAAGAAAACCGTCAAGGGCGCCACGCCGCTGGTTGGCCCCGCCGTAAAAGCTGCCACCACCGGCGACGGCGGATTGGTCACCACAACGTAATTGATTCGCGTTAACGTGTTGGTTCCTCCAACGCCGGCAGCCGTCAGACTGATCGTATAACTACCGGCGTTGCTATAGGTGTTGACCGGACTGGCAGCCGCACTGGCGTTGCCGTCGCCAAAGTCCCAACTGTAACCGCTGGCACCACTGCTCAAGTTGGTGAAGAAAACTGTCAAAGGCGCCACGCCGCTGGTCGGTCCCGCCGTAAAAGCCGCCACCACCGGTGGCGGATTGGTCACCACAACGTAATTGGTTCGCGTTAGCGTGTTGGTTCCTGCAGCGCTGGCAGCCGTTAGACTGATCGTATATATCCCGGAGTTGCTGTAGGTGTTGACCGGATTGGCGGCCACGCTGATGTTGCCGTCGCCAAAGTCCCAACTGTAACTCGTGGCCCCGCTGCTCAGATTGGTGAAGAAAACCGTCAAAGGCGCCACGCCGCTGGTGGGGCCCGCCACAAAAGCCGCCACCACCGGCGACGGACTGGTCACCGCAATGTAATTGGTCCGCGTTAGCGTGTTGGTTCCTCCGGCACTGGCAGCCGTTAGACTGACCGTATAACTACCGGCGTTGCTGTAGGTGTTGACCGGACTGGCAGCCGCGCTGATGTTGCCGTCGCCGAAGTCCCAACTGTAACTGCTGGCCCCGCTGCTCAGGTTGGTAAAGAAAACCGTCAAGGGCGCCACGCCGCTGGTGGGACTGGCGGTAAAGTTGGCTGCCGTAGCCGCACATTCCCCGCCGCCAACGCTAAAGATTTGCTGGTAGCTAAGTTGCAGCCCGCTGCTCAGGCCGCCGGCATTGCATTCGAATTGTGAAAAAGCGCCATTGTCACTCTGGAGGCCGACCGTCGCGCTGCTGCCGGTGCCATTAAGCGCCCCATAGATGATGTCGAAACGCGATGAGCCTTCGTAGAGCCGCACCTCGAAGTTGAGGCTGGCCCCGCCGCTGTAGTAGGTGGCCCGCCATTCGATGTTGAAGATGCGGTTGGGTGCGCTGCCGCTGGTGGACGTGAATATCCCGCTCCCGGCGGCGTCGGTGCGCAGGTCATCCCAAAAAGGGAAGATAGTGCTCCCCAACCCAGAGGCCGGTAGGCAGCTATTGAGATAGTCGGAGCTGGCACTGCTGAACTCGATCTTGCCGTTGGAGTCGAGAGTAGCACTGCTGAAGGCCTGTCCATAGAGCGAGAAAGCGAAGGGCAGCAGAATCGTGGTGGTGACGTCGTCTTCGTGGTTGCCGACATCCGTCGTGCCGGCCACGATACTGGCGCCCGTGGTTTGGGTCAGCGTGTAGTTAGTGCTGCCGCTGGGCAGGTTATAATTGATGGTGTTATTCCCACCGTTGAAGGTCAGGTTTAGAGTCAGCGCCACCGGTGTGCCGGAAAGATACGACGGCGAGCTGCTGATCTGGAACGGGGTGAGGTTCGTCGCCAATGCGCCAGAGGGAAGATCCGGGTATGTGGATGCGCCCTGAATGATGCTCACCCCGGGGGTGCTCGTCGTTAGCGTCGCGTTGATATTGCTAGCGTTGGTGCCGCCGACGTTTTGGACCAGGAGGTTAACCTGGTTGCATTCATTTGGGTCCACCCAGCCATTGCCGTTGCCGCCGATCACGGCGCTGCCGGCCGCAAAAAGGTTCGGCCCACCCAGGGCCGGCGCAATGTAAAACATGCCCCTGCCGTGGGTGACCGCCACAAGTTTGTTGCCGAGCCAAAAGAGTTCATCCACAGCGACGTTGGCCGGACCATCGTTGCCGGTGGACCAATGGCCGCCGCCATCGGAGCTGCCGAATACCCCGACTTCGGTACCGACGTAGAGCGTGTTGGTGTCAGTCGGAGCAATGACGATGGAGTTGACCGGCGCCGCCGGCAAGTTGGCGGTGATATTGGACCACGTCAGGCCATTGTTGCTGGTGCGCCAGACGTTGTCGGCATTGAACCCGCCGAAAGTCACGTACACGCGGCTGGAGTTGTTGGGCTCGACGGCGATCCGTTCGCAGTAGCGATTGGGCAAGTTGGGCGTGCCGAGGTCGCGCTGATTCCAAGTCGGGCTGGTCGCTGTGCCGTTTGTGGTAGAATAGACATCGCCATTGTTGTAACCGACCCAGATCACATCCGAATCGCCGGGAGCCACGGCGATGGCGCTAATCTTGACGCCGGTGCTGGAAGGTTTAATGGCCGACCAACTCGGTGAGGCCGCTTTGACGTTGCTGCTGCGCCACAGGCTCAGACCGCCGGCCAGCATGGTGTTCGGGTTATTCGGGTCGAGGATGAACGGCGCAATGAAGTTGGCGCCGCTGCTGCGGCCGGCGTCGCTGATTCCCGAATAGATATAACTGGAGGTAAGGCCGCCGTTGGCGCTGCGGTGAATCTCCAGATAGACGTACTCGCCATAAAAATAGTTGGCATCGCTCTGGTCGGCGGCGGCGAATCCGCCGTCACCGCCAAACATCGCCGTCCAACCCTGGGCGCCTCCGTTGGTCGAGTAACGCAGAGTGCCATTGTCCTGCGTGCCGCCAACGATCACGCTGGTATTGGAATTGCCGGCGCCACCATAAAACTCGGTGATGCCGAGGTTGTTATTCAATTCCTGCCAACCGCTGGTGAGGCTGACGTTATAGGCATCCAACGCGCGATAAACGCCCCCATCGTTGCCGAAAAAGACGGTCTTGACCGTAGTGCCATTGAACGCTGGGCTGTGAACAATCACGTGATGATCGGCATGGGCCGATATGGGGGCGCTCTGCCACTCGCTTATTTTGGTGAGCGTCGCGCCGCCATCAGCGCTGCGCCACAAGTCAATGCCGCCAACGATGAGTACGTTCGTGGTGGTTGGATCAACCCAAAGGGCGTTTCCATACCAGCCCTGCCCTCCCAGATAGTTGTTGCCGCTGTTGCGCAGCGAGTAGCTGTGCCCGCCGTCAACCGAGCGATACACCTCGCCGTTGTGGTTGTCCATTGATGCGAAGACCGTGGACGGGCTGCTGCGCGAATAAGCCACCTCGACACGGCCAACGACGAATCCCGCTGGCGCCGGCAGGCCGGTTGCCGCGCTCCAGTTCAGCCCGCCGTTGGGCGAATACAACGCCTTGCCGTTGTACCCCGAAGCGATGCACTGGCTGCTGTCGGTCGGATGGAACGCGACGTCCAACACCTCTATTGTCGAGGGCTGGCTCCAGGTGTCGCCCCCGTCCGCGCTGCGAAAGATCCCGCTGCGCGTGGCGGCGAGGATCACTTGGCTGTCGTTGGGGTCGATGGCGAGACGGCTCACGTATTGGAAGGAAGCGTTGGCAGTCGAAGATAGCTGGGACCAGGTGCCGCCCCCATCGGTGGTCTTAAAGATGCCGGCCCCGCGAATGGCATCGAGGTTGTAGGTGCCCTCGCCGGTGCCGGCGTATATGACGTCCGGATTGGAAGGGTCCATCACCATGCAGGCCACCGCCAGGTTCGCCATGAAATCGTTCAACGGGAACCAGGCGGCGCCGCTGTTGGTGGTTTTCCAGACCCCGCCGTCCACCCCGCCGCACCACAAGATGTTGGTAAACGTTGGATGCGCCAGCATCGCCCGCACGCGTCCGCCGATGTTGCCTGGCCCCAGCCATGTCCAGCCGTTGGTCTGAATGCCGGCCGTCAGCGGCCCCGGCGTGCCGGGATCGGGCTCAATGGCAGATGGGTCCGGCGAGGCGGGAAACAAATCGCTGTCCACCGAAACGTGCCGGCGGTGTTCAAGCGCGCGCAACAAACCATCGGGAGGGATCCGCCCATGTTCATCCATCATGCGCAGCGCCCGGAATTTTTGTTCCTCGGCGTGTTTGTCAATGCCGGGATGCTCCAGATCCAGCAGCATGGTTTGCAACTGGATGGCAGTCAGCGCCAGCAGGCCGTCGTTGCTGAGATCGAACCGCGCCCGCAGATCGTGCAGTTGCTGCACGTTCAGCCCGAGCTTCGCTGCCACCGCGGGGTCCGGCACGGTCCCCCCTTGCGCCAGGGCGCACCACGCCACCAAAAAGCCCACCAGCGCCAAAATACTTCCCCCTCGCAGATCCCCTGCTTTAGTGAATTGATGTTGAGCCAACTTGATACCATCGCAACTCTTTCGGGATTTTCAAGCTGTTTATTTTTTCAAGGTAACCGGTCAGAAGCTGTGAAAAAACTAAGAATTTCCGAGATTCACTCTCGCAAGTCGTTGATTTCCAATCGCGCTTGTACCGGTTTCGGCGAGCTTTTTCGATTTTTTCACAGCTTCTCAGTGACGGCGGACGGAGCGCGGACTTTCCAGTCCGCAGGAAGCTCCTCTCGCACAACCGGGCTGCGAATTGGGTGCAGGTCGGCGTTCGAACGATGCTGCGGACTGGAAAGTCCGCGCTCCGGGATTTGCGCCCGCGTTCACTGACCGGATACTTTTCATGCTCCAACCCGACCAACCCGACCAACCCGACCTTCAGAGTTTACCCTGGAGCGCTCCCGCCCGGCCCAACCTGCAACAGATAGCAAAAGAATTCTCTTTTTATCCCCCGCCGTCACCTTACTATCCACGCCGCCTTCAAATGAAAACTCATCTTCCTTTCCTTCTTGTGGCCGGTTTGGCGGTTTTGTCTCCGGTGTGTAACTGCGTCGGCGCCGCCACCGCCCAGACCAATAGCCCTTCGGCCTGTGCCATTGACGCGCGGATGCTCCGCTACCCGGATGTTTCGGCAACCCAAATCGCTTTCGTCTATGCGGGCGACATCTGGGTCGCCTCAAAGAGCGGCGGGACGGCCCAACGGCTCAGCTCGCCCAAGGGCGAGGAAACCTTCCCGCGTTTTTCGCCGGACGGCTCGCAGATTGGTTTTAGCGGCAATTACGACGGCAACATTGACATTTATGTCGTGCCCGCCACGGGCGGTTTGCCCAAGCGGTTGACGTTCCACGGCGCTCCTGACCGCATGTTGGAATGGTATCCCGACGGCAAATCCATTCTCTTTGCCACCTCCCGAACCAGCGAGAAAGAGCGATTCAACCAGCTCTACAAAATCTCAGTCAATGGCGGGCTGCCCGAAAAACTGCCGGTCCCTTATGGCGAGTTCGGCGCAATCTCTCCGGACGGCAAGACCCTGGCTTACATTCCCATCTCGGTGGATTTCCGCACCTGGAAACGCTATCGCGGGGGAATGAACCCGGCGATCTGGCTGTTTAACCTGGAAACCTACGCCGCCAAGAACATCACCGGCAACGACGCCGCCAACTCGCTGCCAATGTGGCACGGCTCGACCCTGTTCTTCCTGTCCGACCGCGACAAAAACAAGCGGGCCAATATCTGGGCCTACGACTTGAAGAAGGAAAAGTTCAGGCAGATCACTGCCTTCGAGGAATTCGATGTCCATTTCCCCAGCATCGGCCCGCAGGAAATCGTGTTCGAAAACGGCGGGCGGCTCTACCTGCTCAATCTTGCCGACGAGAAATATTCCGAAGTCAAGATTCAGGTATTGACCGACCGCGCCACGCTCAAGCCACGGCTGGAGGACGTCTCCAAGGCGGTGCGCGAGCCGGACGTGTCGCCGGCGGGCAAGCGGGCCGTCTTCGAGGCGCGCGGTGAAATCTTCACCGTGCCCGCAGAACACGGCGTCGTGCGGAATCTGACCCGCAGTTCGGGCGTCGCCGAGCGCTTTCCCGCCTGGTCGCCGGACGGCAAAATGATCGCCTATTTCAGCGATCGCACAGGCGAATACCAGCTCACGATTCGCCCCGCCGATGGCTCCGGCCAGGAAGAGGTCCTGACCCAGTTCGGGCCGGGGTTCCGTTACCGCCCGTCTTGGTCGCCGGACAGCAAGAAGATCGTCTTTATTGACCAGGCAATGCGGATTCACCTGCACGATTTGGAAAGCAAAGAAACCAAGCAGATTGATAAAGAGCTATGGATGTACCATGACAGCTTGAGCAGACTCAAGTTCAATTGGTCAAAAGACAGTCGCTGGATCGCTTACGCGCATGACCTCGACATCCAGCACACCGCCATCGCCCTATACGATACCAAAGAAGACAGACAGCAGGTTGTCACCAGCGGCTATTACGATGACGATGACCCGGTGTTCGACCCGGATGGTAAATACCTCTTCTATCGCTCAGGCCGGGAGTTTGTCCCCGTCTATAGCGACCTGGATAATACCTGGATTTACCCGAACACCTATAAGCTGATAGCCGTCCCCCTGCGCAAGGATGTGGCTTCTCCACTGGCCCCGCGCAATGATGACGAGGGCGACAAAGACACGGAGAAGAAGGACAAGGACAAAGAAAAAAAGAAGCCGGAGGACGCGGACCGGAAGAAAAAGGACGAACCCAAGCT
>WNGQ01003023.1_pt1 | contig 21165 bp, 13 predicted proteins | sample 5407661 | NCBI WGS metagenome assembly WNGQ01 (sample SAMN13153382, study PRJNA577476) | soil metagenome | isolation source: 60 cm soil or saprolite under Garry oak tree replicate 2 | place: USA:California | collected 2016-06-15 | reverse complement strand
GAGCGTACCTTCGCGTGGCTCGGCAACTTCCGCCATCTGGTGGTTCGCTACGACCGCTCGCTCACGATTTACAGCGCATTCTTTCATATCGCCTGTTCCATGATCGTCTTACGGAGGGTTTTGAAATAGCTTCTAGTCAGCCAGTGAAACTTTTTGCCTGAGATCCACAAATAATTGCAATGAGCCCTTTCCGAATTCTGGTTTTTTCCAATGTGCGGCCTTCGCGAGCCTGGAGGATTGCTAATCGACTAACGCGAGAAGTGCCAGGCGCGGAAATCTGCGGGATCTTCCAACGACCCATTCAACACCTCCCCCTTGCGCAGCAGTTGATCATCAACGGGGGCAAACACCCGGCTTTTTTCTCGCCCCGACTGCTTTCGAATGCCAAGATTTGGTTTCACTCTGTATTGGAAAGACTGGCGCACTGGGCACTCTGGTGGGTGCACGGCTGTCCGCCCTATAGGAACGATGTAAAGAAATTCACAATTGAAGCGTTGGCGGAAGAATGCGCGCGAGCGGGATGGCCATTTCTGCTGGCGCCCGATGTCAATGATACCGACGTCTTAGACTTCATCCGTCAACAAAGCGTCGACCTAGCTGTCGTGCTCGGGGAACTCCCGCTGGGCCGAGAACTCCTGTTGATTCCACGACGTGGTGCGATCCAAGCGTCGCAAAGCGAAGAGGCGGAGCCCAAAGGCCTTCATATCAGAGTGGAACACCTCGCGAGAGATGTTGCGACCCCGTTTGCCATTGCTTCACTCACGATCCCGCCGCAGTTTTACGACGGCTTGCTAGCGTTGACACTGAAAGCAGATCTGATCACAGACGATCTTCTTGTACAAACCTCCAAGAGCCTGCGGGTCGGAGACACGACACAAGCATCAAGAGAAATAACGGATTGGGTGAGCAAAATTTGGTCTCCCTATCTGACTCAATTCGAACATACTTCTGTTAACGGAGTGCAAAAGGACCTTATCTGCCGGCGATGCCGCCCTACATGGAAATTGTTCATCGAGACTTTGTTGCTCTGCTCTCCCCTCGTTGTTGCGCGGAACTTGTACCGCCGGTGGCGCGGCCGTTACCCCGTGCTTATTCTTACGCATCACCTGGTTACTGATCGGATCCATCGGATGGGCATACCGACAGAAATTTTCTGGCACCAAGTCCGCTTCTTACAGAGACATTATCGAATTGTTGGCTTATCCGAAGGCATCGAACTCCTGCGTTCGGGCGAGATGAGAGTTCCTTGCGTGGCGCTTACCTTCGATGATGGCTATGGAGACAACTTTGTGAGTCTTCGAGCGGTGGCCGAGGAGACAGCAATCCCGGTCGCATTGTTTCTTCCAACGCAACCGATTGAGAATCACCGAGAGTTCCAGCACGACTTGGTTAGAGGCATCAGCGGGTTCTTCCCATTGACTTGGGAGCAAATCCGCTATTGGAATCTCAGGGGGGGCGAGTTTGGCAGCCACACACATTCTCACTTCGACTGCGGCTACGCCGATCGAAGTAGACTAGAAGCAGAGATCATCGGATCCAAAAATATCCTGGAAACTCATCTTACAAAGCCTGTACGATTTTTCGCTTTCCCCTTCGGGGGGCGACGCAATATCTCTTCAGAAGCGATGCAGTTGGCGGTGCTCACCTACCCTCATGTTCTATCTGATTTTGGCGGAGAGAATCTACCTGGCATCGGGAGAAGTAACGGACACCTGTTTCGCAAGAACTTTTATTCAAACCTATGGGAACTCGAACTGGAATTGCAATCCGTTTTTGATCTGGTAGCCGCCACACAAAAGCTCTCCCTTGGCCGGGCAAACTCTTCCACCTCCTCGAACAGACTCATTGCCGCTTCAGCGTTCAGGACACCCAGGAATGCTTCATCTGGTTCTCGAATCGATGCCGGTCGACATCATGGAAGCGCTGTCCAGTAAATTCCACTCAGAGCTGGGGGAAGAGCGTTTCCGACGCGCCCAGCCCAACCGAAGGGAAGAAACAGGGGCAAGGGGACTTAAGCGCACGCTGGAGAGCACGGTGATTCGGGCAATGGCGTCTGCGGACAGCTCTTTGCGTCTGGGCCAAAACGTCGGTTTGGCTATGGTCTCTGGAGAAGACCAGGCGAGTTACACGCTCCACACCGAGGAGGCGCGAATTCTGTCGCCCCGTGCTTGCGGAAGAAAACGGGTGGAGTTTGCCTTAGGACGAACTGCAGCGCACTTTGCCTTGAAACAAATCGGTTTTGAGAATCCTCCTCCCGTATTGCGTGGTCAAAAGGGAGAGCCCATATGGCCTGGCGGAATCGTGGGCTCGATTACCCATTGTTATCCTTGGAGTGTTGCCGTTGCAGTCCAATGTTCGAATGGCTTTGCAGTCGGCGTGGATTTAGAAACCAAGGAAAGGATGCAAGGAACGGATATCAGCGACCTCGTTTGCCGTGAGGCCGACCTCGACTGGGTTCGTGATGGCGATTTCCAAGAGCGGCTCACCATGATTTTTTCGGCAAAGGAGGCTATCTACAAGGCGTTGTATCCCCTCTGTCAACGGTACATCGACTTCAAAGAAGTTGAGCTCACTTGGTTTCCTGAGCAGCACCGTTTCCAGGGTGAATTTTTGGCCCCCCTTGGCCCTAACGTTCAGCAGGGACAAGCATGTGCAGTTCATTGCCTCTGCCACGCAGAATTGATCTTCAGTTGTTTGATCCATCGGTCCTAGTGAAAAGGGTGCTCGTCAAGCGCCGAAATCTTGACTCGCTTGTTCCACCGAGTCCTATCACGAGGACGACTTGGCATCCCTGAAGGAGGTGTATGGTATGTGCAATACCCCAGTGGGTTCATTACAAGAGCAAGCATCACTTAGACAAGCGGACCAGCAGCGGCTGGAAATCGGGCGCCGCACAGAACAGGGCGATCCGCTAAACGCACTTGTCCCGCAGCTAGTAGCTGCTCAAGCCGCTGCGGTGCCCGACGCGCTAGCAGTGATGCAAGGAGAACTGTCACTGACCTTCCGTGAATTGGATCAGCGAGCCAATCAGCTGGCTCATTTCCTGCAGTCGCTCGGGGTTGGTCCTGATGTTGTCGTGGGGCTTTATCTAGATCGTTCTCTCGCAGTGATTGTGGGAGCTCTGGCCATTCTCAAAGCAGGTGGCGCCTATCTTCCCCTAGACCCAAGTTACCCCCAAGAACGCTTGATGGTGGTGCTGAAGGATGCAAAGACGCCCATTTTGGTGACCGGGCAATGTATGGTAGACGCGTTGCCGGAACACCCAGAGCACGTGGTCACCTTAGACCCGGAAGGACGATTGCCTTTCACTCAGAGCTCCGAGCCGCCTATCGCTATAGCGAGGCGGGAAAACCTGGCTTACATGATCTATACCTCAGGCTCGACCGGCCAGCCAAAGGGCGTTGAAATCACCCACGGCGCCCTGGCCAATCTTGTCTACTGGCATCAACGGGCTTTCAGAATCACTCCCGACGACAGGGCAAGTCAGCTATCGGCTCTAGGGTTCGATGCTGCTGTATGGGAACTCTGGCCTTACCTTACCACGGGAGCGAGCGTACATGTGTCTGATGGTGTTGCCATGAATGACCCGGAAGCAGTCCGCGACTGGCTTATCTTCCAAAACATTACCATTTGCTTCCTAGCGACTCCTTTGGCGGAGCGAGTGATGACCTTGGAGTGGCCAACGAAGGCCAGATTGCGCGTGATGCTCACGGGGGCCGATACCCTCCATCACTATCCTCCGCGAAAGCTGCCGTTCAAGTTGGTGAATAACTATGGTCCTACAGAATGCACGGTATTGGCCACATCAGGAACTGTTCCTCCTAATGACCACCCGCACCGGCTGCCTTCGATTGGCAGCCCGATCGATAATGTGCAGGTCTACATCTTGAATGAAGGTATGCAGCAGGCTCCGATCGGAGAATCTGGCGAAATCTACATTGGGGGCGCGGGTCTCGCACGCGGTTATCGGAATCAGCCCGACTTAACCGCGGAAAGATTTGTTCCTGACCCCTTCAGTTCTGAACCGGGGGCACGTCTCTTCCGGACAGGCGACCTAGGCCGTTATCTCCCAGACGGCCAGATTGGATTTCTCGGTCGCGTTGACGAGCAAGTTAAGATTCGAGGCTTTCGGATCGAGCCGGCTGAAATCGTAAAAGTGCTCGACGAACACCCGGCCGTGCAAGCAAGCACTGTGGTGGCCCACGAGGTCGAACCGGGCGACAAGCGCCTCGTTGCATATTTCGTGCCCGCTGCGAAGGCTCAACCGACGCACACGGAGTTGCGCAACTTCATTGCCACTCGTTTACCGGAGTACATGGTTCCGGCGACATTCGTGAAGCTGGAAGCCTTGCCTCTGAATCCGAGCGGCAAGGTGGACCGCGCCGCACTCCCAGCGCCGAAGGCGGAAAACACATTGCGCGATAGCAGTTTCGTCGCACCTCGAACACCCATTGAGGAACGCCTAGCGGCTATGCTGGCACTTTTGCTCGACCTGGACCGAGTTGGCGTGGAAGACAATTTTTTTCTGCTCGGTGGCCATTCCTTGTTAGGCACCCAACTGATTGCCAGAGTGCGGGATGCGTTCGAGGTCGAGCTCAGCCTTCGCACGCTTTTCGATGCGCCGACCGTTTCAAAACTTTCAGCGCAAATCGAGGCGCTCCTCCTTGCCAAGTTGGAAGCCATGAGCGAGGAGGAGGCGCAGCTACTTGCGACCGGAACCGAACGCGCAACCGCCGAGAGGCTTCCGGAATGACGCCGCACACTCAAACGGCATTCGCCGCGAGCGAGCCGGATCACACGCTGAGCCTCTATCATCTGCTTGAACCAGAGGTCCTCGCCGATCCCTATCCCCTTTTTCATCGCCTCAGAACCGAAGATCCGGTGCATTGGGATCCTTTTCTGCACGCCTGGATTGCGACCCGATACAAGGATGTGGTGACGGTACTTCATCACTACTCCGCTGAGCGCACTCCGACACCGGAGCAGCTCGCTGCGATGGGCCTTGCTTCGCTGAACCCGATCGCTGAGATTATGGTGAGGCAGATGCTTTTTCTGGACCCGCCAGCGCACACGCGATTGCGTAGCCTCGCGTCGCAAGCGTTTACTCCTCAGCGGGTTGAAGTCCTGCGGACGCACATCCGCGAGATCACGAATCGTCTGCTCGACAAAGTCCAAGGTAAAGGCCACATGGATGTGATTGCTGACTTGGCTGAGCCTTTGCCCTGCATCGTTACTGCCGAGATGCTGGGCGTACCCGTAGACGATTTCCAGCAGTTGAAAACGTGGTCCCAAGATTTCGCTGAGATGCTCGGCAACTTCCAGCACAATCCGGAACGCGCGCCACGAATTCTGAAGAGCGTTCTGGAGATGGCTAAGTACTTCCGTTCCGCCATGCACGAGCAGCGTCTCCACCCCCATGAGGGCCTTGTAAGCTCGTTGATGAATGCAGAAATTCAGGGCGACCGGTTGAGCGAGGAGGAAGTGGTTGCGAACTGCATTGTGACCATGGTGGGGGGGCAAGAGACCACCACCAACCTGATCGGAAACGGCGTCCTCGCCCTGCTTCGGAATCTCGACCAACTCGCAAAGCTTCGCTCCGATCTCTCACTGATCCCATCGGCCGTAGAGGAGTTGCTGCGCTACGAAAGCCCCAGCCAACATACTGCACGGCTGGCTCCGGAAGATACGATTCTAGGTGGAAGGCGGATTCGAAAGCGGCAGGCTGTAATTGCGGTAATGGCCGCCGGGAATCGAAATCCGGAGAGATTTCCTGATCCGGACCGCTTAGACATCGCCCGCCCCGACAACAGGCATCTTGCATTCGGGTGGGCGGCGCACTTCTGCTTCGGTGCTGCGCTGGCGCGCATCGAAGGTCAGGTTGCTTTTGAGCTGATGTTGCGCCGGCTGTCCAATTGGACACTTGAGCCCGGGCCGCTCGTCTGGCGCTCGAATCTCGGGTTGCGCGGTTTGACGAGGCTGCCGCTCCGCTTCGGCGAACCACCGAGTACAATGACTGCGGCATAGGAAGACTAAAAGAACCGTTCGACCTGACAAATGGTCCCTTGGTGCCCGCCATAGTAAGCCCACTCGGGCGGGCGTTTCCAGCAGGGGCGTATCTTATGAGACGATTGCCCGGAAACGGCATTATCAGAGATTGCTTGAGAGCACACCCGCGAACCCCGTGAAGCACCTCTCCGAACTGAATCTTTTTGACGAGTATTACCCGTAGATCTTGCCTGAGAAAGACGAGTTACTCCGAGGCACAACTTGAATGGGTTGCGCCGAACTGACGCAGGCCAGCATGAGCGTTTTGCGAGAGGGCAGCGACGTTTCTGACCACTTGACTGTGCGAGAGACAGTGATGCGTCAACAGGAAAGCGATACAAAGCCTGACCGTGCCCGACTTTCTGAAGCCAAGCGCAGGCTCCTTCAAAAATATCTACGCGGCGAGCCTGAAAAAGAGAGGGGGGAACGGGGTCTGATCTGCCCTCGTGCACCCGGGGAACCTGTACCTCTATCTTTCGCTCAGCAACAGATATGGCTCCATGGGCAAATTGCGGGCGACGTCCCCTTCTATAACGAAAGTATCGTCGTTGACCGGCAAGGCCCGCTCGGCGTGGCTGTGCTGGAGCGATGCTTGCTTGAAATTATTCGACGCCACGAGATCTGGCGCACGACGTTTGAAGCCGCAGCCGGCGAGCCGATCCAGATTGTTCACCCAACTCCTCGCGTGTTTCCGCTGCCGGTGACGGATTTACGCAAGCTTCCGGAAGCAGAGCGCGAGGCGGAAGCGGTGCGTTTAGCAACGGGGGATGCGTGGCGTCCATTCGACTTGAAAACGGGTCCCTTGATGCGTGCCTCGCTGGTACGCATGGATGATGAGCGGTATCGCCTTTACATGACTCTTCATCAAATCATCTCCGACGCGGTATCCGCTTACCGCGTTTTCCTCCCCGAACTGGCGACACTTTACGAAGCCTTTGCGGCGGGCAAGCCCTCGCCACTGCCGGACCTTCCCATTCAGTATGCAGACTTTGCGTACTGGCAGCGGAAAAGGTGGTCCGACCATACCGGGTCCGAACACATGACCTACTGGCGCAGGCAGCTAGCGGGCGAGCTTTCTCCGCTCCAGTGGCCCAGCGACCGTCCACGACCCCCGATGGAAACGCATCGCGGTGCGATTCAAAGATTCACACTGCCCGCAGATTTAGTGAGGACGCTCCGGCGCCTCAGCCAGCAGGAAGGAGTATCGCTTTACATGACTTTGCTGGCTGGGTTTGTCGCGCTACTCCATCGTTATACGGGTCAGCAGGATATAACCGTAGGCAGCACGACTGCGGGCCGTAAGCGGGCCGAAGTTGAGCCCCTGCTGGGCTGCTTTATAAATCCACTCGCGCTGCGGATCGACCTCTCAGGCAATCCAATCTTCCGGGAATTACTGTCACGTGTGCGGGGAGTGGTTCTGGACGCGTTGGCTCATGAAGACGTTCCTTTCCCCTACGTGGTAAGAGAGCTCCGGCATAGGCCTGATCCCAGTCGAAATCCTCTGTTTCAGGTGATCCTTTCGCAGCAGCCACAGATGCCCAGTATCGCCTCTGGGTGGGATCTAGTGACTGGGGAAATCTCCAATGGAGGTTCCAAGCTGGACTTGATGGTCGTGCTCGACGACCGCAGAGACCGTATCTTTGGGCCCATCACCTACAACCCCAATCTGTTCGACGACTCAGCCATCACGCAAATGGTCGGAAATTGGAAGACCCTGCTTACGGGCGCGGCGGTTGAGCCAGGAAAGCACGTCGCGGAATTGCCTGTCTTGACCGACGCAGAGCGAAACCAGATTGTCGTCGAATGGAATGATAGGCGGGTGAATTACCCCAGGGACCGCTGCCTACATGCACTCATTGAGGCCCAGGTGGAGCGGACGCCAGATGCCGCGGCGGTCGTGTGCGAAGAGGAACGACTCAGCTATCGAGAGCTAAATGCTCGTGCCAATCAGCTTGCGCATCATCTTCGCAAGTTAGGAGTGGGTGCTGAAGTCTTGGTCGGCATTTGCATGGAACGCTCCATCGAGATGATGGTGGCCCTGTTGGGCATCCTGAAAGCTGGCGGAGCTTACGTGCCGCTGGATCCAGCGTACCCAGAAGAGCGACTCGCGTTCATGATCAAGGATTCCGGATTGCAGGTCTTGATTACCCACGAGCCATTCCGCAGCACGCTGGGCGAGCAAGCGGAGAAGCTCGTCCGCATCGACGAAGATTGGCCCGTAATTTCTGAGGAGAGCCGAGAAAATCCCGCGTCCGAGATTGAACCGGAAAACCTAGCGTATGTGATCTACACCTCGGGATCAACAGGTCGGCCCAAAGGAGTTCAGATTTGTCATCGTTCACTCGTCAATTTGTTGACGTCCATGCGAGCTCGGCCAGGACTCACCGAGGAAGATTCTCTGCTAGCCGTCACCACGATATCGTTCGATATCGCTGCTCTCGAGCTTTACCTGCCTCTAGTGGTGGGCGCTCGCTGTGTGCTCGCCAGTCGCGAAGCGTCGCGGGACGGGCAGCGATTGTGGAGGATGCTGGACGACTATGAGATTACGGTAATGCAAGCAACGCCGTCCACTTGGAAGCTGTTGCTTGAATCGGGATGGCCGGGAAAAGCGGACTTGAAGATTCTCTGTGGCGGTGAGGCGATGCCCCGAGAACTAGCAGAGCAGTTGATCCCTAGGGCATGCTCGGTCTGGAACATGTACGGCCCCACGGAAACTACCGTGTGGTCCAGCTTGCACCACCTCACATCATCCGCAGGGCTTATTCCGATTGGCCGCCCGATCGGGAACACCCAAATGTACGTGCTTGACCGCAACATGCAGCCGGCGCCCGTGGGCGTGATTGGGGAGCTCTACATAGGCGGTGATGGTTTGGCGCGGGGCTACCGAAATCGTTCCGAATTGAACGCCGAGAAATTCATCCCGAATCCGTTCGATTGCGAACCGGGTTCGCGCCTCTACAAAACGGGTGACCTCGCGCGCTATCGAGTGGATGGAAATATTGAATGCCTGTGGCGGATAGACAATCAGGTGAAGATTCGCGGATTCCGGATCGAGTTGGGCGAGATCGAGTCCGTGCTGCGTGAGCATCCTGCCATCCGTGATGCCTGCGTCATCGTTCGCGAGGATCGTCCCGGTGATCCCCGCCTAGTGGCTTACGTCGTGCTGGCAAAGGAAGAATTCTCCTCGCTCGAAGATCTGCGCAACTTCGTGAAAGAGAAATTGCCCAGCTACATGGTCCCCATCGTTGTCGCACTGGAAAGACTCCCATTAACAGCGAATGGGAAGTTGGACCGGCGCGCACTTCCGGCACCGGATCATGTGGAATTGAGCGACGACCAATCTTTCGAAGGATTTCGTGAACCCCTCGAAGAGCTGTTGGCGGGCATATGGACGCACCTGCTCAAAGTGGAGCGGGTGAGCATCTACGACAACTTTTTTGATTTGGGAGGTCACTCACTGTTGGCAACACAAGTGGTTGCCAGGCTGGAGAAGGAGCTGGGTTTGCGTATCAAGCCCAATGAACTCGCATTTCAAACTCTCGGGCAACTCGCAGCAAGTTGTAAAGAACGTTTGTACGGCCAATGAAGCTTGCGGAAAAAGTAGTGCCCTTCTATTTCGGCTCGCCCGATAAACCGCTCTTCGGATGCTACCATGAGCCGACCCTCGAGAGGCGCCGGAAGTGCGCAGTCGTTGTTTGTCAACCGGTGGGGCATGAATACATCAATTCTCACCGGGCTCTTCGTCAGCTTGGCACGCGCCTGTGTGACGCCGGGTTCCCGGTTCTGCGGTTTGACTACTACGGCTGCGGCGATTCCTCCGGCAGCAGGGAAGAGGGCACAGTTCTTCAATGGCTGGAGGACATCTCGACTGCCATTTCCGAGGTGAGGCGGAGGACGGCCGGGGCTCAAGTCTGCCTTGTAGGACTCCGACTAGGCGGAACCCTGGCGATGATTGCTGCCGCTGAACGAGCCGATCTTGAAAGCATAGTTCTTTGGGATCCAGTGGTGAACGGAAAGAGTTATCTCGACGGCTTACTGCGTCTGCAAAAAGAAATGCTCCGCTTTCGCCCGAAACCAAGCAGTGCACAAGAACCCCTGGGCTACTGGGACGTGCTCGGCTTTCCTCTGTCGCGTTTCCTCCGTGCCGAAATCGAAAAGATAGACCTTCTGCCCATTGCGGGGAGTCCGGCCAAGAATATTCTGGTCATTCAAAGCGACCAAACGGCCGGCGAAGCTAAGTTGCCAGAACATTTGAGCCAAACGGAGGCTCGCCTCGAGTATCAGCGCTTCGATGCGCCTCAGATTTGGCGCCCAACCTCCGATGGCAGCTTGCTCGTACCCAGCCAGATACTCCACTCAATTGTTTCCTGGACCTACAGGGTGCACCCATGAGAGAAGAGGCCGTCCTTTTCGGAGAAGTGAAATCCTTGATAGGGATTCTGACCGATCCTCCAATGAGGAACGGGAATCACCCTAAGCCTGCCGTAATCTTGTTAAACCCGGGTATCGTGCACCGCGTTGCGCCAGGACGCATTTACGTAAGAATGGCACGAGCATTGGCTGCCATGGGCTTCGTGGTCCTTCGGTTTGACTTCTCTGGAATCGGAGATAGCGCGGTCCGTCATGACAATCTTCCGTTCGATAAGAGCGCTGTAAGGGAAACACAAGCTGCCATGCACTTTTTGGAAGCAACAAGGGGCATCAGCCGTTTCATCTTGCTGGGCGGATGCTCTGGAGCGCGCATTTCGCTCCAGACAGCCTGTTGTGACCCGCGAGTGGTAGGCACATTCCTGATCAACCTACAGATGACCGAAGATGAGGGCCAAAATTCAGATCAGATTACCCGCAGTGCGGCCTTTTATTATTGGAATTTCGCCCTCTTTGATCTTAAAAGCTGGTTCAAGTTGCTCACCGGAAAGGCCGATTACCGAAATATCCTAAGGGCGCTCGGATTTCAGGCAAGGACGCAATTCGCTTCCCGACGAAAAATGTCTGCCGAATCGATTCAGCTCGCCGCTAATTTGCGAATGTTGGCCGAGCGGGGTACTCGTGTGACTTTCCTATATGCGGAAAGCGATCCACAACTAAATGATCTACGCGAGGCAGTTGGCCGCGAACTCAAGCAATTATGCGCGTTGGGAAAGATAAGAGTGCAAATCATTCCGCGATCAGACCACACCTTTAGTTCTCTCCATGACCAGGAGAAACTCCTGAAAAAGATCTGCGTGTTGATCGATGCGATCACTCCGGCAACCGCGGGCGCGCCATTCAATCAATGCCAGGATCGGCTGCCTCAATCAGTGGAGGAAACCCTTCCACAGCACGGTGGGAAATAGCGCAGATTCCCAAGGAACACTAGGCTCTCGAAGATGGGAGCGAAGCCCCAATGAGTACGGGAGAGCGGACACTCACGAACACGCAGAGACACCCTTCAACTTCGACAGGAGAGGAGCCTGCCAGTGGCCCAGTCACCGGCCACCCATACGCTCAAAAGCCTCTTCCCGGAGCACCTGCAGCGGTAGAAACGAGCTTCTACGCTCAGTATCCCTGGTGCCTAAACGCTTTTCCCACGATCCGGGAAGTGGTGCGTTACCTCTCGGAAGAACTGGACAAGCTCGATCGGGTGCAAGAGAGTTGGCAGCGATCTGAGGTGACCACGAATATTTTCTTGCTCTCATGCGCCATCACGGATGCAGTCGACGACTATCTTGTCGGGAATAGGTATGATTTTTCCAAGATCAGCCAACTCCTGCCCTTGGCCCGCCCTGGGGTACAGGCCGTGGAGAAGCTGCTCGACGCCGCAGGCAGATTGCGCGCAGCGTGGTTGTTTCGGTTGTATCGCTGGAGAGGGGTCTGGGCAGCAGCTGTGACTGAATTTCTGCGGCGTTCACTGATTACAGCGGCCCCCGACCGCGCGATCCTCCTCCAGCAGCGCGATCGATTGGCAAGCTTGCTGCCTGCCGACTTTCCCGGACGTTTGTGGAATCGTCGCCCGAAAATCCCCGCCTTCTTCCGTTCGAGAGACTTTGCTCCTTTTGATTGCCTCGAATTGGGACGGAAGTTTGTTGCCGCTTTCCCCGAACCTGAGCGGCCTGCCATGGTGATGGGGTTGCGTACAGCGGGCTCGTTCCTGGCGCCCCTCCTGTGCGCCTATCTCAGCACCGGGCTTAGAGACACGGACTGGGTCGCAGCTCGCCCTGGAAAAGGCCTGGCTGTGTGGGAGCACGAAGCGCTCCGACGAGCTGCCAGAAAAAAGGCACGTCTCCTGATTGTGGACGAGTCGATCCACACAGGACAAACGGTTGCCAAGGCTGTCCACCTGCTTCGCCAAGCAGGCTTCTCAGACGAGGACATAGTGATGCTGAATCCGGTCGAACCGGCCTTTCCCGACTGGAAAAACTCGCACACTTTGCAGTCTCTTTCAAGAATCAAAGTGCTCACGCTGGAACCAGCTGAACGCTGCAAACAACAATTGCTGGAATCGGGCGCAGTGGCAGTGAGGTTAAACGAGTATTTTGAAGCCCGAGGTTATGTTGAAACCCGGGTCGCGCCCAGCCCGAAGACAGAGAAGTTGAACCTGCGGTGGCGAGTGCAGCCCCCGGAGCGAGTGGACGTCCGCCTCAAGCGGGTTTATGAAGTTCATCTTAAGGATGCTGCCGGTGCCAATGAAGTCCGTTATGTGCTCGCTAAAAGCGTTGGCTGGGGATGGCTAGGGTACCACGCCTTTCGAGCGGGCGAGCAACTGGCACAGTTCGTTCCGCCCATTCTCGGCTTGCGTGATGGGATCCTCTACACAGAATGGTTTCCTGGAGGGCAAGACGCGGCGCTTTTTGCTCCGGATCGCCATGCATGGATCAAGTCCCTTGCCACCTACATTGCGGCGCGGGCGCGAAGCTTGAGTTTGGGCAGCGATCCTACGCCGGATTTGGCCCGCGAGGGTCGTCATAAGGGCTCCGAGATATTGGCAGGCGCTCTAAGTCGCGCCTACGGCTCACGGATTGTGTCAGCTTTGAAGCGCCCCCGAATTCAACAGGAGCTGTCGCGGCAAAAATGCCCCGTGCCCATCCTGACTGACAGCAAAATGTCGCGCCAAGAATGGGTCGTCGCAGATTCCAGGCTGCTGAAGACGGATTTCGAACATCATGGCCAGGGGAAGAATGAGCTTGGCATAACCGACCCAGCCTATGATCTGGCCGACACCATTTTCCATTTCCGGCTTTCAGAGAAAGAATCGGCGCAGCTCGTCCGTCACTATGTCCAAGAAAGTGGTGATATTCATGTGGAGAAGCGGCTCTTTTTGAACAAACTGCTGGCCGGCATGTGGGCACAGAATCTTGCCACACTTGGTCTACACAACCCTCGGCTCCTACACCGGCGGCACGAGTTTCACCAGCAATACCTTTCAGCTTGGAATTTCCTCGTTGGGGAAACAATCCGGGAGTGCGGTAAGCTGTGCCATCGCCCGCGCGAGATTCACTGGCACACCCCCCTCGTCGTGGCAGACATTGATGGCGTGCTGGACAGAATGGTCTTCGGGTTTCCTTCCACGACGGCTGCCGGCATCAAGGCGATCTCCTTGCTTCATGGCCACGGGTTTGCAATTGCCATAAACACGGCTCGCACGCTGCACGAAGTGAAGCAATATTGCCGCGCTTATGGCTTCGCTGGCGGCGTGGCTGAGTATGGGAGCGTCCTTTGGGACGCGGTCAGTGAGCAAGAGCGCGTACTCGTCAGCACGGAATCACTGCGGCAGTTGGAGCAGGCGCAAGATGCTTTTCAGCGGATTCCCGGGATCTTTCTAAACGGCGATTACCAATATTCGCTACGGGCGTTTACCTACCAAGACGGCCGAACCAAGCCACTGCCGCCTCTTCTGGTGCAGGATCTGTTGGCGAGTCTGAAGTTGGATCGGCTCCAAGTTCATCATACGGGCTTGGACACAGCCATTCTCGCCAAAGAGAACAACAAGGGCACTGGATTGCTCTCGCTTCTGGCTTTCGTCGGGCTGCCAGCAGATGACGTTTTGGCGATTGGGGATTCAGAACCCGACTTAGCCATGTTCCGCGTTGTTCACCGATCCTTCGCTCCGGGGAACATCTCTTGCCGCCGCGAGGCGTACTTGCTCGGCTGCCATGTCGTCCATCTTCCATACCAACCCGGACTGCTGCAAATCGTCCGGAAAATCGCTCATCCAGAGGGTGGGACTTGCCATCGTTGCCGAGCTATAGATGCAGGCTGGCCCAAGGACAGCAGTCTTTTCGTGTCATTACTGACTGTTGCTGACAGGAAGCCCCTTTCCCTGCTGCTGCGAAATTCGTTTGACCCCTCCGCGCTGGCGGCTGTCTTTAGAAAGTAGTTAGGGCTAGAACATGCCAAGGACAGTGGAGAAGTGGACTTTGCTGGGGTCATGGTTAGGACCTTGCCTCCCCTTGCTGGCGACGAAGGGCGATAACCACGCGAGCGCTGCCGGCAGCGAGAATCCGGCCATTGACGCAGCAAATACCGTCGCCGGCCGCATGATAGAGGAGGGCGAGTAGTGCTTCGCCGGGTCCTTCCAGCCGCTAATGCGATTTTTCTTGGACACGTGATGGTGCGGCTGGGGTCGCTGGTGCTGGTCCCGCTCTTCTTGCGTTACTGGTCGCCGGTTTCATATGGGGAGTATTTGGCGCTGTTCGCCGCTGTCGGCTACCTGGGCAGCCTCGACATCGGAATGCAATGGGCGACGGTCAACCGGCTGACCCAAGCCTACGCCAGAAACGATCTTGATGAATACCGTACCGTCCAGCATAGTTCCTTGTTCTTTTACCTTCTACTTTCGGCGAGCGTTACCTTGCTCGTGGCGAGCCTGGTATGGCTGTTCCCCATCCCCCACTGGATCGGATTGCGGGTGACAAAGCCGACGACTGCGACGCTGGTCATCATACTGCTTGCTGGCTATGTGATGTGGTCGATGCCAATGAGACTGATCAGCGCGATCTATCAGACCATGGGTAATCTTGCGCGCTCGCAGTGGATAGCAAACGCCCAACAGCTGCTGGTCGTTCTCTTATCGGCGGTGGTCCTGATTTTGGGTGGAGGAATGCTGGCCATGGCTTCCCTGCAAATCCTGACCGTCGGCTGCATCTCGCTCTTGGTGCTCCTCGACGTTCGCCGACGCTTCCCTGCACTGCTTCCGGGTCTTGCGGAAGCGAAGCTTTCGGTCCTCAAGGAATTGGCGTGTCCGAGCCTCCTATTTGCATTGCTCGTGGTCGGCAATCTAATCGCCTACCAAGGGAGCATTCTCCTCGTCTCTGCGGCTTTGGGCGGCTTGGCGGTGGCTGTGCTTTCCGTCACGAAGGCCATGATCGACGTTGTCCGTCAGGGGCTATATAGCATCAATTTAGCCCTGTGTCCGGACTTCGCCAGGATGGAAACCCTGGGCGAATTAGAAAAACTGCGCAGGGTTCACCGCATCACAGTGGCGGCAGTAGCCGCTGTTACTCTTGCTGTTACCGCCTGCGCCTGGTACGAAGGTGCGCTGATCATCAGGGTCTGGACCCGTGGTCGCATTGAACCGGATGTGACGTTGCTGCGCCTGTTCCTGATCTTGATGGCATTCCAAACGCCCTGGGCTGCGAGCTCGACCGTAGCAACTGCCACCAACCGGCATAAGGTTCAAGCAATCGGTTATTTTTCCTCCGCGATCGTCGGCATTGGCTTGGTCGCGGCGTTGCTCCCACGCCTGGGACTTAGGGCTGTGCCGGTCGGACTGACCCTCGGTGAGGCCATAGGCTGTTACCACTTCGTGATCAAGGCCACATGCCGAATCATCGGCGAGTCGTATGGTGCTTTCGCCCTGCGTTTCTGGTCGGGCTTCGCTGCGGTGTCCGCAGCCGTGCTGGCCGCCGGCTGGGCGATCCACCAAATGATGCCTGGGCCGGTGCTGGTGCGCTGGGCCGCCATGGGCTTGTGCACCGTGGTGCTGGCCGCCGCCTGCGGGTGGGTCCTGTGGTTGACACCAGAAGATCGTGCCCTGTTACTGCCTAAGTTCCGGACTGTGCTCGGCGTCTCCGAAGCAAAGGTCTAGACCCCTTCCCTGGTCTGCTTTGGCACCGAAAGCATGCTGAGTCCGTGGGTCTTGATTCATTCCTGGCAGGCTTGAGGCTAAGCAGTTCGACTTCCGCGTCCTTTCGTCGAGGTGGCCGGCGAAACCAATGCGGGCATGCCAATACCACGTGGTGTCGACAGTAGCTGCTGCACCGAGCTGTGGGTCGGAGTGCACCGCTTCAGTGCTGACGTCAAGACATAAAAGATAGTTCATTTAGGGAGAACTCAAGATTCTCGGCAGGCTTTCTCTTGAGAGCGAATGCAGGTGTTCCACCAATTGATTCTCAATCGGCCCCTCTCTTAACGTTGGCGCGAAAAAAAACGTCAAGCACGAACAGGAATTTTCTGCTGAGTGTCCCGTTAGTTTGGTGCGGGAAGCGGATCGGCTCATTGGTTGCTCCCGTGGCGGCCTAGGATGGCGCTGTAATTCTGACGCGAGGTGTTCAGTGAGTAAAAAATTAGGAAGATTATCGTTATTTGTCGCCGTGACGCTATTTTTCCTGTTCGCGTTTCCAAACCCCACGTTGGCGCAGACGCCGTTGTTCAATCCCCAGACAGAGTATGCAGCCGGAGCTAAGAACGGTCCTTCAGGCATCGCCGTCGCCGACTTCAATGGTGATGGGAAGCCGGATCTGGCAGTGGTCAATTTTGGCGATTGGACCGCCTGGCTGCTGCTGGGCTGGTACATAGCCGAGGGCGACTTCAATGGCGATGGCAAGGCGGATCTGGTAATCACCAACTATGGTGACAATAGCGTCTCGGTGTTGCTCGGCAACGGCGATGGGACCTTCCAGGCGCCGAAAACCTTCCCTGTGGGCATCCATCCTGGACTGGTCGCCGTGGGCGACTTCAATCGCGACGGCAAGCCGGATCTGGCGGTCTCTAATGTTGATTCCGGCACTGTCTCGGTGCTGCTGGGCAACGGCGATGGCACCTTTCTCCCGGCACTCGACTTTCCTGTGGGCCCGAATCCTTGGTACTTCACGGTGGGCGATTTCAATGGCGATGGCATACTGGATCTGGCAGTCTCCGACTATGGCTGCTCCCTTGACTGCAACACTTCCCCTTCCAACACTGTTACAGTGCTGCTGGGGAACGGCGACGGCACCTTCCGGCCGGCACCGAGCTTAACGGTGGGTAACGGTCCTGCAGGTGTGACGGTGGGTGATTTCAATGGCGACGGCAAGCTGGACCTGGCAGTCGCCAACGTAAACGAGAACACCCTCTCGGTGTTGCTGGGCAACGGCGACGGCACCTTCCAGGCACCGCATACTTTCGCTGATCCGGGGATGACCCATCCTTATTTCGTGGCTGTCGGCGATTTCAATGGCGATGGCAAGCCAGATCTGGTCGTTACCAACCATCTTTTCACCACCACCTCCATGCTGCTGGGCAACGGTGATGGGACCTTCCAGCCGGCACAGGACTTCCCTGTGGACAGTGATCCCGTATTCGTTACCGTGGGCGATTTCAATGGCGATAGGAAGCCGGATCTGGCGGTTGCCAACCTCCATAGCCTTAATATCTCGGTACTGCTAGGCAACGGCGGCAGCTCGACTGTGGCGGCCACTCCCACGTTCAGCCCGGGTGGTGGGACCTACACCGGGTCGGTGACAGTGACGATCAGTGACGCCACCAGTGGCGCGACGATCTACTACACCACCGACGGCAGCACGCCAACAACTTCGTCGGCAGTCTACACCGGCGCACTCACCTTCACGCAGACGACCACGCTGAAGGCCATGGCGGCGGCGAACGGGATGACCAACAGCGCGGTGGCCAGCGCCACCTATACCATTCAGCAGCAGAGCTTCACCCTGTCAGTCAACAAGACGGACCTGGGCTCCGGCACCGTCACCTCGAGTCCGGCAGGTATCAACTGCGGGTCCAACTGCTCTGCCTCCTACGTGAGTGGAACCACCGTGACGCTGACGGCGACTCCGGACTTGCTCTCAGGCTTTGGTGGATGGTCTGGCTGCGACAGCGTCTCAGGTAACACTTGCACCGTGGACATGAATTCGGCGAGGTCGGTCACCGCCGACTTCAGGCTCCTTGGCCTCCTCTAGTCAGCACCTATCCGAGCGCCAGAGGCATAGGTTCGCGGCGGCTGAACCGCGCAGCAGAATTCCTGACGGTAAGGCACAGGAATCGACTCATCGTGATTTCCCTCTACGTTCATTGCCACTTCTTTCCCAACGCGCATTGAGGGACACACCCGATGGTGATGCTCGGCAAGTGCCTTTAGATTCCACTCGTGTGGGCCCCCAGCTCCCGCAGTCAGTGAAGTGGCGCTTTGGGGGAGGTGTCCTATGACCCTGTTCAATTACGTCTTGCAGCATTTTGCTAAACGCATGGCCATATTAATTCCCCTTCTGGCCGCGTTACCCCTAGCTGTCCAGGCACAGGTAGCTTTCTCTCCACCCACGAACGTGTCCAGTAACCCGGGCGCTTCCGGCCTGTCGCAGATCGCCGTGGACTCCAAAGGCAGCATCAACATCGTCTGGCTCGACAACACCCCTGGCTATTACGCTGTCTTCTACAGTCGCTCGACCGATGGGGGTGCTACTTTCTCTACCCCGCAGAACCTCTCGAACGACCCGGCCGGCTCGTCGAGTCCGCAAATTGCTGTGGATTCCAGCGGCAACATCAACGTCGTCTGGCAGGACAACACCCCCGGCAATTACCAGATCTTCTTCAGCCGCTCCAGCGACGGAGGCGCCACGTTCTCTGCTCCAATGAACATCTCGAACGACCCGCGCGGGGCGGGCAGTCCGTACATGGCCGTAGATTCCGGCGGCAACATCAATGCCGCGTGGGTGAGTTCTCCAACAGTGGTTCCGAGCCTCATTTCCTTCAGCAGGTCGAGCGATGGAGGCGCTACATTCTCTCCTCCAATCGCGTTGTCAACCAGGCCTTCCGATGGTCCCCAGGTCGCCGTAGATTCCGCCGGCAACATCAACGTCGCCTGGACCGAAGGCCACGGCGGCCCATTTGATGTCGCCTTCAGCCGCTCCAGCGATGGGGGCGCTACGTTCACTGCCCCGAAGGTAATCTCCATTCTCTCGGAGGCTTACCTTGGTCTCCGGATCGCCCTGGATTCCAAAGGCAACCTCTACGCCGTCTGGGATACCCAGCCGTTTGGCAACATTTACCTCAGTCACTCCAGCGACGGCGGCCCTACTTTCTCCTACACGGCCATTACAAATAGCAAAACCGGCACGGGACCCCAAGGCCAGCAGATCGCCATAGACTCCAGCGACAACATCAACGTCGTCTGGACCTTTGGCGACATCTTCTTCAGTCGCTCGAGTGACGGAGGCGCTACTTTCTCCACCCCACAGAACCTCTCGAACGACCTGCGCGACTCGTCACCGCAGATCGCCACAGACTCCAGCGGCAACATCAACGTCATCTGGCCGGACAGCACCCCCGGCAATTACGACATCTTCTTCACCCGCTCGAGCGACGGAGGTGCCACCTTCTCCACCCCTGAGAACCTCTCCAACGACCCGGGCGCCTCTGGGGCACCGCAGATCGCCACAGACTCCAGCGGCAACATCAACGTCAGCTGGACGGACAACACCCCCGGCAATTTAGACATCTTCTTCACCCGCAGCGTATCTCTCTCTGCATTGAGCGTGAGCCCGTCGAGTGTTACAGGCGGGGATTCTTCGACCGGCACGGTGACGCTGAGCGCGCCAGCTCCCAGCGGTGGGGCCATCGTTTCCCTAGCGAGCAGCGACACAAGCGTAGCCACCGTCCCGGATACCATTACTGTGCCAACTGGAGCTACCAGCACCACCTTCCCAGTGAGCACCAGCCCGGTTGGCACATCGACCTCGGTCACCATCTCGGGGTCTTATAGCGGCAGCACGCAGGCGGCCTCACTCACGGTGACGCCCCCAACCGTGGCCTCGCTCACCCTGAGCCCATCGAGCGTTCTTGGGGGCCCGCTGGGATCCTCCACTGGTACGGTGACGCTCAGCGGGCCCGCTCCCAGTGGCGGGGCTGTCGTTTCTCTCTCCAGCAGCAATCCCTCGGTGGCCAGCGTCCCGGCCAGCGTGACGGTTCCAGCAAGAGCCACCAGCGCCACCTTCACGGTGAACACGTCTGTATTTATCGTCTCAACTACCGTCACGATCTCGGGCTCGTACAACAGTACAACTCGGTCCGCAAGTCTTACCGTATTGTTGTAGCCACAGGAAACGATCGCCGTAACGGCCACATCGGAGTTGTTAACTTCAGCCCAAGTGAACTGAATTGACACAGTAGTCTTCTCGAGTCGCGCCGCCGGGCTGTTTGCAACGAGCGAGACGGACGCAGATAAGCGGCTTACCACGGGGAGCTTCTAAGCTCACATGCGATTTTCCCTCATTCTAAGGGCTGTTGCCACAAGTTGGGTCGCTATTCTAGCGAACGCAGCCGTTGGCTTCTTACTGACTCCATACGTGTTGCACCACCTCGGCGACGAGCCCTTCGGATTGTGGGTACTCGTTGTGACCATAGTTGGCTATTACGGTCTTTTCGACGCAGGCGTCCGCTCTTCTATTTTGCGGTATGCGTCGCGGCACAGAGCGCTAGGCGAACAACAAAGGGCCAATGAGGTGGTTGCTACGGCATTCTATTACTACCTGGGTGCCTGCGCATTGGTTATCCTGGCCACCTACCTTTTGGTGGGCCCGACTTCGCGTTTTTTTTCGGTGCACGATCAGGAGCTCAGTGCGTTCAAATCCTTGTTCTGGTTGGCAGGTGTGGTACAAGGCCTGACCCTTCCGCTAGTGGTCTTCTCTGCCTCGCTCGAAGCGGCCGGCCGGTATGATCAAGTCAATGTCATCCGCGCAGGGAGCCTAGTAGTCCGTGTGATCGCGGTGATTGCCGTCGTGCGTGCCGGGGGCGGTCTGTTCGGCATGGGTGCGGCAGTGCTGCTCTCCCAACTTCTTGCGTACGGCGTCCAGGTGCCACTTGCCATCCGGGCGAACCAGGGACTAAGTCTCCACCCGAAGTGGGTGCGAAAAAGCGCCTTCCAGAGCATGC
>WNGQ01003863.1_pt1 | contig 21178 bp, 18 predicted proteins | sample 5407661 | NCBI WGS metagenome assembly WNGQ01 (sample SAMN13153382, study PRJNA577476) | soil metagenome | isolation source: 60 cm soil or saprolite under Garry oak tree replicate 2 | place: USA:California | collected 2016-06-15 | reverse complement strand
TCATTCCCACACCTTCCAGGGATACCCCACCCCCCGGCAATTTGCATCGTTATCAAAATAAAGGATTTGCAAATTGGGCAGTTCGTATTTGCATGAAAAGGAACAAGATAGCGAGGGGCAAAATGGGCAAACCAGTTGACCCTTCGACTGCGCTCAGGGCGAGCAGGCGACAGTTCACAGTTGGCAGTGGAAGGGAAGACAGAAGAATCACCGCACGCGGCTGCGCCCCTCGCTGATCGTGGCAAGCAGGGTGACTCGGGAAGAGAGAAGAATCTCCGCGCGCCACTTCGTGGGACGCGGAGCACCAAGGTAGAGAGACTTTGAAGGGATTCTTGTAGGAAACCAGGCTAGCCACAACCCCTCGGTTGAATGGGAAAGACTGTGGACCGTCCTGAGAAGATGGGGATCTTCGATTTGCAGTTGAGGCACACATAGTCGTCCACCAAGTGCCCCAACGGCCAAGCACCCTTATATCATAGGCTAATACTTTTGTCTACTGGTAAATAAGTCGTTCAGATGCAGGAGGTTAGAGAGGCGAAATCCTTGGCTTGTAGTGGCTGTTGACGCGTAGTTGCTAAGTCGTTTGGATGCTGGGGGATGCGGAGAGGTCCTTCGGCTCGCTGCGTTCACTCAGGATGATTATCCCTTGTCGGATAATCAGTTAGAGTGGGAGGAATTGTTACCGGATATGCGGCTGGCCATGAGACTGTTAAGTCGTGTGCTTTCTGATGGACAGCGGAAAGGAAAACGTCCCGTCGTCCCCGAGTTTCCCCCCGAGTACCGTCCCCGAGTGCCACGAGTCCAAAAAGCACACGACGAAAGAGCCCATTTTCACTACGATTCTGGTTACCTTATGGTATATCATGTGAGCCGATTTGAGGCGATAGAGGAGGCAGAATAGTGGTGGTTGCGAAAATCGTGTGGTTATTCGCTTACTTGCAGACGGTTGAGGGCGGCTGGACATTAGACCGTCTGATTAAGCTGGGCGCCGATTTGGCTGTTGTTGGGGCGCTGCTGGTGGCAGCCCGTCAACTTAGTGTCGCGACGTTGCAATTGAAAGAAAGCCGTCAATCCGAGCGTATGAAGCGCAGCCTGGACTTTGGACGCCGTTGGAATGACTTGCAATTCGCGCTTTTGCGCAAGCCAGTCTATGAGTTCCTGGAAACCGAGCCGGACCTGAAGGCCTTTGTAGACAAGATGGATCGAGACCCGAACTTCAAGGCGGCACTGCGCTTCATCTTAAACTTCTACGAAGAAGTAGGCCTGGCTTTCAATTGGGAGGAGGTGGACCGAACCGTAATCAGGGATTTTTATGTGGCCCAGATCGAGTTCCTGTACAAACATAGCAGCCCTTTTATTGCCCACGTCAGAGCACAAAAGGGAAGCGACCGCATCTTGCAGGAATTCACAAGCATGCGCGAACGCATGCTGCACTTGTAAGCTCATCAACCAGGCAGGGTGGCCATAACTTTCTCCAAATTTAATGATATCGAAGCGGCGGAGAGGAGTCAAGGCTCGGTTTCCGTGTGTCTTAGCTCCATAAGCCTTTGCTCTTATCGAGGGCCACCCAAGACGTCTCAGCGGATCAAGGGGCAAGACGGCTCAGCGGATCAAGGGGCGGCCATCCGCCAGCGGGTGATTTCAGGTAGCTAAAATTCACCGAGAAGTTATTGCTTATGGCAATAGGTCAGAATAAGATTCACCTTCAAAGTGCTGCTTGTTGGCACTGACGGAAAGAAGGTAATCCCATGGACCCAACTACAGATATTGTCGGAATTGTGGATAAGGTTCTTGGCGGGCCAATCTATACCCGCGTGGACAAGTCAATTACGGTTTCCAGCGCGGTCGTTGGGTTGTGCCTCATCGTCTTTTCAATGGGCGCTCGTATCAAGGTTGCCTTTTGTATGCTTTCCCAAGCGGAATTTGTGACTGCGCTTGTTGTTGGTGCTTCGCTAATGTGTCTATCTGCGTTCCTGCGCCTCTACAGTCAACGCCTGGGAATCGACAAGATTGAGGCTCTCACCAAGTCTACCGGGGGAGGGAAGGATTAGTTATCCTGGCGTGGGACCCTTGAGGAGCGTTAAATTCTAGCTGGCGTGACGGTTGATGACCTTTGCGTCCGCTCGCCTCTACGCCGCTTAGGGCAAGCGGCACCCCGATTCGTCTCAGCGCTCGGGTCTATTCGCCACCCGCCAATGGAGTGAAACTGCGCCCGTTCGACGAATCATCGATGAAAGAGGGACGTCACGACCTGATTCCTCCGCGCATATTTCGGCGGCATAATCGTGAAAACCAGAATTTGTGCAAGCAACAGTGCTGGAACGCAGAAGAGCAACGCTGGAAAAACCAGCGTTATGCCGCTTGCCAGACCGAAGTACGCAGGTATGCCGACCGCGAGAATTAGCGTACCTATTGCGACAAGAGTGCGTTGCCACCAAACGGGGAGAATTGGCGCACGGCAGAACGGGCACTCTGTGAGATATTGGGGCTTGCGTTCCGCGTTTGCGGCCGTCAGGTCTGCCATACACGCTGGGCATGCCTGCCAAGGGCTCTTACCCTTTCGCGTTTTTGAATCTTCTCGCACAGGTTACTTTTGCATTGCATTGCAACCGCTTTGAATGGCGCTTCCAGCCTTTTCGGCCCTTCAACACGAGCCGGTGGCGCATTCGTGTCCTAAGCTCCTAATCGTTTTCTTGTTGACGGGAGCACGCTGGAAGAGCATACCACTTCTATAATTTGCCAACTGGCACCCCCGCCTTCCACTGCGCCACCCGCCCGCTCGCGTATGGAAAGGGGCCTATCGGTAATCACCGATACGCAACACTGCAGCTACGGTGAGGGAGGTAATCATGAGTCTGGTTCCGTCAGGGCAAGCAATTAACGCTGAGAAACAAAATCTCTCAAGGGACGCCAAGAGCATTTTAACCAAATTGGCTGCATGGATAGACGATCGTAATATCCCTTTCCTGATCACCAGTATCGGCATGGTTGTTATGCTTCTCTGGGCAGGGTTTTATAAGATGACTGCTCCCGGAGCCGAAGGGATAATTCCTCTGGTTTCCAACAGCCCGCTGATCTCGTGGCAGTTTAAATTATTCGGCCCTTATATCGGCTCCGATATCATCGGCCTTACCGAGTGGGCTGCAGCGATATTGATTATCGCAGGCTATATGAGGCCTAAAGCCGGTATCATAGGCGGATTCATTGCAACACTAATGTTCTTCACAACAAGCTCTATGCTCATAACTACCCCCGGTACGATTATTTCCGTTCCTGGAATCCACCATATGAGGTACATGAGGCTTTTGGGCCTGTTCCTTTTCAAGGATGTCATATCGCTCGGAGCATCTTTTACCTGATCAGCTACTTCGGCCGAAAAGTCATCTTTTCGGAGAATCAAAGTCGGTAACCCAGACAGAAGATACCTTGGGAATTCGTGTCTCGATCCTTGGAAAGCCTGCCACCCGCCGCTTCTATAATTCGCCAACTGCGCCACCCCCCGCCTTCCGCTGCGCCACCCCCCGCCTTCCGCTGCGCCACCCGCCGCGTACCTGTTCGGATCGAGGTCGCCCACGTGCCTGTCGTGGGCTGATAGAATTGTGAAACCGAACAAATGGCCGACACGAGCTTCGCAATTCATCTCAACCACCGACCCCGCCGAGTTGCATTTCTAGTGGACCTCGGTCAAGAAGCGGTCGGGAAGATCCTAGCTGGAATCTTGCGCTTCAATCTGGACACTTGGGGAGGCCGTCACAATCCCATCGTGCCGCTAGTTAACAACGGGATTTCCGAAGCCTGGTACACGTGGTTGGATGTTGCAGATCCTGACATTTTCTACATCCATGGCGAGATTGCCCCCGAAGCCCTAGGGGCTGTTCATTCGCGCTATGCGCCAACCTTTATTACGCAGCACGTGGTGAGGCAACCGGAGGATTGGTACAGCTATGGAGTTCATTTAAGGGAACAAGTCACTGTCAAAAAGTACCTGAGCGATATCCACGACAACACCCCAATCCATATTCGACGCCCCGAGCCCTGTTTATTGCAGCTTGAGCCCGGAGAAGCAGACCAATTAAGTCAGTTTTTTCTATGGAATTTCGGATATACAACTTCTAACTATTTTGCAATTCAAAATCACAGTGTTCCAGGCTGTCGCCCTAAATCTACGGCCGATCATGATCTGGTTGAACTGTTTGCAACGCAGATGAACCTTGCTTGGCCAATTCATGTTTGCGGTGACGCACCGCTAGCACGTACGGCGGGCGATGCATGGCGTTATCATTTCCCCATTTTTTACGGGGATAGTCCGTGGAATCTCGTAGCTTACTGGAACGATGGGTTGACTACGGGGCGCACGTCTCCCGTTCACGGTGGCGTCAGTCAGCTCTGGCTATCGCCGAAGATAGTCGCGGACGAGTCTACGTATAAGCAATTAGTTTTGCTCTTGCGGCGGAGGGTGTATTCGGGCAATCACCAAAAGAGCCTGAAGATGATCTCGTACGATGTGCAGGAACCAGAACTTGAGCGGGTGGGAAGAAAGATCGTGGCAGACATTTATGGAGCGTTGCACTACGGAGGTTGCGCTAAGCTCGGTCCCCCGCAGGTTGATTCTGTGGAGCCCCGCCGGGCTACTTCGCTTTTTCCTGCGCGGGAGAAAGTAGAGTACGCGACCGGGAGTGACGTTCATTTGGCAGTGAGAAGACCGCCCGTTGTGGAGGAAGGTGCTGACGAGTCGTGGATGGTCGACGTGCTCGTCTATAATCCTGAACAAGAACTTTGGTATGCCAACGCCTTACCTTGGTGGCAGCTTCCTAGAAAATCCTCTCTTGCGGGATTGTTTGTTCGGTCCCGACCGCAGCGAATCATTTTTGACAGGCGCATTTCGTTCGAGGTGGGTGCTCGGGAAGCCACGCTCGATTTCGAGGTCCCGTCAATTGCGAAGCTGTTCCGTTATTTGCTCTCGCCTGAGATTCATTACCACCTAGCCGCGGACGTCAGGTCTGCGTTAAGGGGCGCTGGCATCAGACCGTACGAGATCCGCTTTTCTGACAAAGGCCGCTATCTGTCCGGAATCCGGGAGTTGTTTAACTCCCTCAGAGAAATGCTTTATTTCTTTGAGCATCCTTTTTGGCGGTCGTTGTTGCAGAAGCTCTCCGAAAAACAACCTTCCAAGCATTTGGTGGAGAAACTGACTTCTGATGCTCGCAAGCTGTTGAAAAATGCTTGGGCGATGGAGGGGGCCGAGCTGCAGTCATGGCTGACTAAGGAAATAATTTTCGCAAGCAAGGGCCTCTCCAGAGCCCCCCTCTGGCTCACTTACGAGAGCATTGAAAAGCAACATGGTCTTTACATCGAAGGGTTGGGAGAAGAAGAGAGACAGCATTATCGTGGGAGCCTTAGGTCTGATTTATCTGAGCTTACGCGAAGCAACGGAGGCTTTCAGGGAGCTGATCTCCGCTGTCCCAATTGCATTTCGTCCTACTGGTATCCCGTCGAAGAAATGCGCAAAACAGTTGTCTGTCGCGGATGCCATGTCCCGTTTCCTTTGCCTGCAGAAACCGAGTGGTCATATCAGCTGAACGAGCTCGTTAGGGCCGGCGTCGGCGACCATGGACTCTTGCCTGTACTGCGGACCCTTGCTCGATTGTTCGATAGAGCGCGAGACTGTTTCTTCTTCACTCCATCGGTTGAGTTTCTGGTGTATCCAGACGAAGGTGAGCCTCGAGCGGAACATGAACTTGACCTTGCTTGGGTCAAGGACGGCCTGTTCGGCATTGCCGAGGTCAAGGAGACGACGAAACTGTTCAAGCAGAGCGATTACGAGGACTTGGCGAGCCTAGCCAAGAAAGTCGGGGCTGACATCGTACTAATTGCTGCCCCTGGCGGTGATGACGAGGAGGTGGCCCGGGGTAAGAAGGCCGTCCAGGAAAAGCTGCCTGCGAAGGTCGAGGTTTGGGCCTGGGGTCCTACCCAATTCAAGAATCCGCCCTTCTGGGCAGGATTCTGAGCGCTGTCGAATTGGAAACCAAACCTTCTGAGACGGCGGGCAACTTCCCCACGAGTTTCGTGAGTTTGCTGAGTTTTCCTATTTTGCGAGTTGGTATTCGCCTGCGATGTCGCAGCCGGATGAGGAGCAGTTGTAGGTGCCTTTTCCCTTGATTCAGGCGTTCCGGTACCTTCATGCGAGATAAAAACCTTGTCCCCGCTGTCCATTGTTGCTACCTGACAACCGCGGGCTCGAATGGTGTCTCCGCTGACCTCATTGGTTATCGTAAGCAGGGCCGTTACGGACTTGGCGCCCGCGATTTCCATGGGCTTTGTGTAGGTGCACTTGAGTTGCTGGAGGTTCAGGCTGTGATCGGGAACGTCGCCGACGGGAAGCTCGTGTTGGGAATCGGGTTGGCCACACTGAGCGGTTGCGGACACTTTGGTTTGCGCCGCGGCTGTGGCCGCAAAGAAGCACACCAGGGCGATAGCGATGAAGATTCGACGCATACAAGTCTACCTCCTTGAAATTGTTTGGGGGCCTTCGGGGAATCGCTGGCAGCGTAGTCCTGGCGCGCAGAGGTGTCAAGGCGGAGACCGCGTGCACGCAGGCTAACCCGTGACGCGGTTCCGCCGCTGCCAAAACCAGGCTAGAGCCGCCAGCACCGCAGAGGGGAGCCAGATCCACAATAGTTCGCTCTGGAGGACGGCCAAGCCGCGCTCGGTGAGAAATTGGCCGACGCCGATGGGTGAAACCAGGATGGGCCGCCAAGGTAAGAAATAACGGTCCTTGTTGAAGGGGGAGAAGAAGGCGACGCCGAGACCTCCGTCGGTCATGGCGTCGAGAAGGCCGTGGCTGGCAGTGGCCAGAAAGAGGTAAGTCCAAATCCAGAGGAGGCTCACTTGCGGTGACACTTTGCGAAACATCAGGAGGGCGACAGGAGTGGCGAGAAGCCCTGCGAAGACGAGGGAATGGGTGAATCCGCGATGTCCCCAAAAGTCGCCGTAGCGAATACCGAAGTGGAAGCCGATCACATCCATATCGGGTAGCACGGAGCAAAGAGTCCCTGCAGCCCAAACTCGTTTAGGCATGCCGGGGCGATAAAAGCAGGTTCCGAGGCTCAGGGCGGCCACGGCGTGGGAAAAGGCGGATGCCAAAGTTGTGAACCTCCGACTGAGCCCTCGGGCGGACCGTAGGGAAGAGACTAAATAGAAAGATAAAGAGAAAAGAAAGACCCAGGTTCAAGAACCGAACCTGGGACACCCGCACCCGCAGCCGCCGACAAGACCGAAGAGAAAAGAAAGATGCCGGGCTAAAGCCGCGGCGCTACATTTAGGCCCTTAAGATGCCAGGCTAAAGCCCGGCCACTACAAAGGATGTAGGGAGGCGGTATTCTTCCACAGAATTCCACGAATTAAGAGATTGACGGAAGGGGATTTGAGCGTGTAACTTACCAAAGTTTCGTCGAGTAACGGTTTTGCCGTTAAATGCATCTATATTTATGTACTTAGCGGCAGGGGCCGAGCCCCCCGAGGTGCGGAATGCGGGCAACGCACGGGGCGGCGATGAATGAGCGGCACGGCACAGAAGGATTCAAACAAAAAAGCGAGCGATCTTGGGGGATATCCCCGTGGTTTGCGCCAGCGCGCGAGCCTGTCTGTGTCTCTGGCACCAGGCGGAGACTCCGGCGCGCCTTGTGTAGGTTGATTTAGGTGACGGGGGCTCGCGGCACGATCTTGGGAGGGATGTGTGGCAGCTGTAGGGCTTGAAGAAAAATACGATGCGGTACGGCAGCTCATTGCCATCGGCAAAGAGCGCGGGTACCTGTTGTACGACGAAGTGAACGATTCGCTTCCCGCGGAAGTGCATTCGTCGGAAGAGATCGACGATTTGCTCACCACGTTTGAGCGCAACGGCATCGAGATTTATGAGGACCAGGCGTCGGCGAAGGCGGCGCGCGCGGTGGAAGTGTCGGCGGAGGGCGGGGACCGCGAGGGCGGCATCGTCAAGGAAGACGCGCATGAAGGCGAAGCGGATCTGGACCTGACGCCGGGTTCGCTCGAAAAAACTAACGATCCGGTGCGGATGTACCTGCGGGAAATGGGCACCGTGCCGCTGCTGACGCGCGAGGGCGAAGTCACTATCGCGAAACGCATCGAGCGCGGGCAGCTGGTGGTGATGCGCTCGATTACGCGGTCGCCGATCGTGATCAAGGAATTGATTGCGGTTGGCGATGATTTGCGCAAGGGCGTGCGGTCGATCAAAGAAATCGTGCAGTTCGACGACGAAGAGCTGACCGAAGAGAAAATTGCGAACAAGACGAAGCAGACGCTGAAGTCGATTGACAAGATTGCGAAGCTCTACGACACGGCGCTGAAGCAGGCGGTAAAACTCGAGAAGACGCCGAAGGGCAAGAAGCGGTCTTACATTCGCGCGAAGTGGGCGGTGGCGCGCACGCGCGTGGAAATTTCGCTGGCCATTCGCGACATTGACTTCAATCCGTTTGAGAAGAAGCGGCTGATCGACAAGATGCGCGGGACGGTCGAGCGGCTGCAGTCGCTCGAACGCGAAGCGGGGCGGCTGGAGCGGCGCGCGGACGTCGCCAAAGGCGAAGTCGCCGCGGAAGCGCGCAAAGAGTTGCGCACGCGACGGACGGAGCTGAAAGATATTGAAGAGGCCAGCGAAGTGGGCCTCACGGAATTGAAGCGCACGCTGACGCTGATTCATCGCGGCGAAGCGGAAGCCGAGCAGGCGAAGAAGGAATTGATTGAGGCGAACCTGCGCTTGGTGGTTTCCATCGCGAAGAAATATACGAACCGCGGCTTGCAGTTCCTGGACCTGATTCAGGAAGGCAACATCGGCTTGATGAAGGCGGTGGACAAATTCGAGTGGCGCCGCGGGTACAAGTTTTCGACGTACGCGACGTGGTGGATTCGCCAGGCGATTACGCGCGCGATTGCCGACCAGGCGCGCACCATCCGCATCCCGGTGCACATGATCGAAACGATCAACAAGCTGGTGCGCACGAGCCGGCAGTTGGTGCAGGAGCTCGGGCGGGAGCCGACCAGCGAAGAAATCGCCAAGCGCATGGACATTCCGGTATCCAAGGTGCGCAAGATTTTGAAGATTGCGCAGGAGCCGATTTCGCTCGAAACACCGATTGGCGAGGAAGAAGATTCGCACCTCGGAGACTTCATCGAAGACAAGGCGGTGGTGTCGCCTTCCGATGCGGTCATCAACTTGAATTTGAAGGAACAAACTTCTTCGGTGCTGAAGACCCTGACGCCGCGCGAGGAAAAAGTCATCAAGATGCGGTTTGGCTTGGACGACGGCAGCGAGCACACACTCGAAGAAGTGGGCCAGTCGTTCGCGGTGACGCGCGAGCGTATTCGCCAGATTGAAGCCAAGGCGCTGCGGAAGCTGCGGCATCCGTCGCGTTCGCGCAAGCTGCGGGCGTTCCTGGAAGGCCCTTCGCGGGACTATCTGTAGAAAAAGCCGAAACTCGAAAATGGAAATTAGAAAATCGAAACGCCTCCCGAGAATCGGAGGCGTTTCTTATTTTTAGAGCAGGATTTCCCGAGGTGGCCGACCAAATCGAGTAAACATGCGGATGAGCCACACGATGAGGAAGGTCAAGAACCCGCCAATGGCGTACCAAAGATGCGCAACGCCAGGCGGATGGTCCGGATGCAGGTTGGACTGTACGGCGTAGTCAATAAATATGATCGTGACCGCATAGATGGCGCAGCCAAACCAAGCGAAATGCGCCTTCAGCCAATCTAGCGTGTCCTCACGATGTTGCGGCGCGAGCCAATACTGCTTGTTTGGAAGATTGATCAACCGGGATGGCAGGACGCCAATGATGCTGGCCAGGCCGAAACCAATCAACGCGCACAAAACGCTCATGCCCACAAAAACGGTGAAGAACGCCTGCTTGGTTTGCCAGCCGTTCGGATTGCCACGGCCGTCGAAATGAGAAGCCAGCACACCGGGCAGTCGCGGGTATAAAGACGAGAAATGAATCGCCGCGTATAGCACCAGGAGCACGAAAATCAGCTTGGGCAGTCGCGAATCCAAGAGGGAGCCTCTTCCTTCAAGATTACTGCTACGCGTCCGAAAGCGCGTCGGCAATCGCGAGGAGGTTGGTTTGACGATTAAGCTCTTCGCTCCGTTGTGCGCAGCTCTTTGCGTCATTAGAATGTGAGGTGAAGGAAGAACCATGAAACCTTACCAGAAAATCCTCGCGATCACGCTCGTGCTGCTCCTGGCCGCGACGGTCTACGGGCTCGTCCGAACGGGCCAGGCTCCCAATTTGCCGCGAAATGGCAGCAAGACCGCAGGAACTGGTGCCGCCCCTGCCGTTGACCAGACTCCGATTCGCACCGCGCTGGAACTGGCGAAGATGCCAGCTACGGAGGACGAGCTGCCTTTCACGCAACAGGCCTTGGGAACTGCCGACAAAGACATGGATGTGGCTTACGCCGCTGCGAAGCGCGAGCTTGAAGAACACCCGGTCCCCCTAAGCGCCGAGGCCAAGCAGATCCAGGCACGTCTGAATCAAGCTGAGAATGTGCTTGCGGCAGACGATGCGTTGGTTGAGCGGCTGACCGCCGAAGAGGCTAAGGCCACCGGAGCAAGAAAGGACAGCCTGCACGATCAACTGGTTCTTGCTCAAGCTAACCAGCAGGACCACCAGGACGAAGTCGATGATGCGAAGGAGGATTTGGCCCGGGCCGGAGGGGATTCGACCAGCCGCATCGAGGCGCTGACCTCGGAGCACGAGAGTTCTTCGAAGGAAGTCGATAGTTTGAAAGACAACTTGAAAGCCAGTGCGGGTGCGGCGGTCGGGCAGCCCGGGCTGATTCACCGCTTCTCGGAGTGGTGGGCTCTCCACCAAAAGCAGATGCTCCTGTGGCAAGCAAAACAACAGGCGGAATCCGCGGCGGCGGCTTTTTCGGCAAGTCACAATGCGTTGGAGGCGCAGTCCGAAGCAAAACAAGGCAGCCCGCCGACATCAGCGGGTGCTGCGGGCCCTGCACAAACAGCCGCCAATGCAGGCCCACCTGCAAACCCGGGGCAACAGAGCTCTGCGGACCTAGTGAATGCAGCAACGCAGCGCGGCTCGGTCAAGAAGACCCTCGCTTCTCTGGGCAAGAGAATCGACAACCAAAAGCAGCTCGCCGAAACCTATTCGAAATGGATCAACGTGGTTGCCGCCAGCCAGCGCGCAGTTCTCCACCGGATTTTGATTGGCCTCACGATCATCCTCTCCATCGCTTTGTTCGGCGTTTATTTCGCCACCTTAATGGACAAGCTGGTGAGCCGGCTCAACATGGACCGCCGGCAGCTGCAGAGCCTGCACACCGTGGCTCACGTAACCGTGCGTCTGGTGGCCTTTCTCTTAATTTTGCTCGTGATCATCGGGCCGCCGGGGCAACTGGGAACGTTTCTCGGTTTGGCCGGCGCGGGCCTCACCGTCGCGCTCAAGGATTTCATCGTCGGCTTCCTTGGCTGGTTCGTGCTGATGGGGAAGAATGGGATTCGCTTGGGCGACTGGGTGGAGATCAACGGCGTGACGGGCGAAGTGGTCGAGATTGGCCCGTTCCACACGGTGCTGCTGGAGACCGGCAACTGGACCGACTCAGGACATCCCACGGGCAGACGCGTGACGTTCACGAACAGTTTTGCCATCGAGGGCCACTACTTTAACTTTTCAACCTCCGGCCAATGGCTTTGGGACGAATTGCAGTTGGTGCTTCCTGCGGGCCAGGACCCCTATCCGATCGTGCAAGAATTTCAAAAGAAAGTCTCGGAGGCCACAAAGGGAAGTGCCAAGCAAGCCGAGGAAGAGTGGCGCCGCTCCACACGTTCGCGGGAAATGAGCTCGTTCTCCGTGGAGCCCGCAATCAGTATCAAGCCCGTAGTCGGCGGTGTCGAAGTGGCGGTGCGCTATATCACCAGGGCCAATGAACGCTATCAATTACGCGCCAAGCTCTACCAGGCCGCCGTCGAAATGCTCGGCCGCAAGACTGCCCCTGTGTAGTCAGGCTGACTTGCCCTCGCCACTCGCCCAAACTTTCAATAGTCGACAGCGAGATGCCAGCGAATGCCGTTCGCTTTAGCAAGTTCCAAGACACCGACAAATTCGCGTAGATCAGCTTCCACGCGAGCTACATCCTTGAGTTTTGAACCTGATAGATTTTCGAGAAGGGCGTTTACCGTGCGCAGACCCTCTTCTGCCGCGAACCACGTGTCCGCAGTTCTCGATTTTGTTTTGCTAAGATCGATTGCATACTCTTTTTCCAACGACGCCAATTCTTCGTTCGAAATGCTGAAGAAACTCATCAGCGGCCTTACTCCCAGTCGCTTCGCCATTTTTTCCAGTTCGTCATTGTGTTTCGACAGAGACTTTCCATTCACGAATGTGTCCGCCCCGGGGATCTTTCTGTCGAGGATGATATAAAGAGCTGCGGACATTCTTGGCACTCCAACTCTGTATCCTAGGGACGCGTGGCAATCTTCCTTAGCTCTTCGAGAATTTCCTGGAAGAGTTTTGCGTTTTGTTCCTGTATTTTCAGGCTTTGATCAAAGATCTGTGCATTTCGCTCCGCGAGTTGGCCGTTGCGTTCCGAGATTTGCAGCGAGCGCTCGCTGCGCTGGCTGATGACTTTCATCCTCTTGGTATTCCTCCAGAGACTAAAGAACAGCCCGCCGAAGATGAGCAAGAGGATGCCAAACCATCCAAAACTGATGAGCGAAGGCCAGACCATCTGCCTGGGGATCCGCTCGCGCACCTGTTGAAAGTACTCCTGTGACGTGAGCCAGCGTTGCGCCTTGGGATCCCAATACAGAGTGTTTCCCGTGCTCCACTTCGCGTAGCTCGTTGCAAAAGTCCGGTGGAAGTCGTCGGTTACGCCTTGCAACTCCACCTCAACCGTTCCCGTCGAGATGCCGTCTTGATTGACGCCGGGATAATCTTCGAGGACTACGTTGCGGACGAGTAGCTCGCCATCGAACGGGAATCGTTTGGTGGAGAAGTGGTACTGGCGATCTTTTGTTTTTTCAAATTTGGTCGTGGTAGGATCGGATTTTTGTTCCTGCTCCCAAGCGGCGATGAGACCCGCTTCCGTTTTCTGCTCCGGACCGGGGGCAGTGAATCGCAATGTGAAAAGGATAGCAAGGCTGACAGCGGAGACGATTCCTCGCATTTTTCCTCCGGGGAGTGCCCCTATAGATAGGCTAAACGTGAGGAGGGTTTGAGCGCGGGTTCAGGATTTCGGGCTGTGACTGAATGCTAACCACGATTCCTAGCGCAGAAGCTGGCGTGCGCGAACGGCGGAAATGGTTGAGCCAGTGTAGAGCAGCGCGAGCAGGGCGTAACCGGCGATGAGTCCGGCGCCTTGCGCGACCCATCCGAGGGCAAAACTCATCAGAAGCTGGACCACAGTGGTCAGGATGGCCATCGCGGATTGCGTGCGTCCCATGAAATGTCGCGGAACAATGGACATCAGCGAAGATTGCGCGACCACGCCGCCAAGCGCGCGGCAGAATCCGAAAATCATCTGCATCATCACTGCGCCCACAAGGAATGCGACGAAGGGCGTGGCCATGTGACCCGCGGCGAGTACGGCGCACGCCGCAACGTACAGCGGCATGCGTTTGGCGCTTGGAAGCTGGCTGGCGATCAAGCCGCCGCAAATCGCGCCTGTGGCCCACCCGGCTTCCAGAAAACCCAATCCGCGCGCGCCCGCATGAAGAATGTCGTTTGCCAGCGCGACGAGCACGACGTTGGCACTAACCACTCCGGCCATCATGATGGAGTGCGTAATCCCCAATGCGCGCACGAGCGGCTGCTGGCGCAAATAGGCGAAGCCTTCGCGCATGTCGGCGTAAACGGCGAGCGAAAGTCCGGCCTCTGCCACCTCGGGCATTTCTCCGCTTTCGAGCGCTTCCGCCGTTGCTTCGGTGGCTTCGTTGAACTCGCGGGGATATTTTTGCCGGTCGCGGGGTGAGACGTACCCCTGCCGCACGCAGTACAAACAATACGCGGAAACGAAATAAGTAGCGCCGTCAATGGCCAGGATGCCCGCGATTCCCGCGGTGTTATACAGGAAGCCCACGCAGGCGCCGGCAATCAGCATCCCACTCTGCACGCCAACTAAAACAGCGGCATTCGCTCCCGTGAACTGGCTGGACGGAATCACTTCCTGCACGAGCGCGTTCACCGTGGCCCAATACATGGCTGAGCCCGTGCCGGTAATCAGCGTCATGCCGTAGAGGTGCCAGAGCTGGAGATGGCCGCGCCACGCGATGTATGCGGTGCCCAACACGAAGAAACCGCGGACGAGGTCCAGCATGACGCCGAGGTAGCGCCGGTCGAAGCGGTCGATCAGCACACCGCCAAGGAACGGCACGAACAGCCCCGGGATGGTCATTACCATGACCTGCCAACTGACTTTGACGGTGGAATGCGTGGCCGCGAGGATGTACCAGCTCACGCCGGCGAAGTTCATGCCACTGCCGAAAAGCGACACGAACATGGCCACAAAAAAATAGCGGAATCCGCGCTGTGCCCAGATCAGGTTCCAGTCCACTCGATGTGGTGTTGCGGTGGCCATAAAACTCTTTAGCTTACTATTGTGAAGGAAACAGCGGCGGAGGCATGTCAAGAAGAGTTACACTCTTCCAACAATTTGGCCGGGGGTGGACAAGATGGGGAACGAAGCGACGTGCAAAGTGCGCTTTGGCAAGCAGGAGTCGGAAGGGAAGGCTTTGCTTGAGACGAATGAAGTTCTCTTTCGCGGCGACTTCCGGCTGAAGATTCCTTTTTCCAATATCAAATCAGCGAAGACGGTGGACGGTGAGCTTCGTTTGCGGACGGCCGATGGTCTTGCCGTTTTTCAGCTTGGGCCGACGGCGGCGAAATGGTGTGAGAAAATTCTTCACCCCAAGTCGCGGATCGAAAAGCTTGGAGTAAAGCCCGGGGCAAGAGTTTCGTTGATCGGTGAATTTGAGGCCGAGTTTCTTCGCGAGGTCGGCGATCTCACCAAATCCATTACCAAAGGCAAAGCCGCTTTAGACTCAGAGCACATCTTCTTCGCGGCGGATTCCACGGAAGATTTTTCGGCCCTATCAAAAATCGCGAAAGCCATGTCAGGCGCGGCCGCTCTCTGGATCGTTTACCCCAAGGGCCAGAAACACGTCACCGAAAACGACGTTCTCGCCGCCGGCCGGAAAGCCGGCTTGAAAGATGTTAAGGTCGTCGGCTTTTCCGCCACGCACACCGCGCTCAAATTCGTCATCCCGCTTTCCAGGCGTTAGCTCTCTTCGAACTCACATGAGCCCTCTATGAGCTCATTCTTCTTCAGGTCTTCAATGTCGGCAGTTAGCTGTCGACTGTGAACTTCCTTCGCGCTACAATCCCCCGCTGAAATTTTCTCCCGTTCCCGTGCGTATCCCAATCAAGCAGACGTTTTCCAAATCTTGTGGTGGAGGAGTCCTCGATGGCTACAACCCCTACCCCTATGCCCGAAGCGCAGGCGCAACCCCAGGCATCGATCAGCCCGATTGGCCGGATTGTAGGAGTCTTCTTCTCGCCGAAGGCCACTTTTGAAGACATCGTCCGCAAGCCCACCTGGCTGCTGCCATTTGGGATTTTTGCCGCTCTCGTCCTAGCGGTCTGCGTTTCCCTCAATATGAGAATGAACTGGCGCGAATACATCAGCCAGCAAATTGAAAAAAGCCCTCAAGCCTCGCAAATGTCCGCCGAACAGAAAGAGCAACGCATCGAGGGCGGAGCCAAAATGGCCCCGATTTTCACTTATGTGTTTGGCGTCCCCGTTCAAATCATCATCGTTTTTGGTGTGGCTTTGATCATGTGGGGCGCCTATAGCTTGTTGGGGGGAGTCAGCACGAACTTCAGCACGGTTTTGGCTATCACCACTCACGCCTTCATGGTCAGTTTGATCAGCAGTTCGTTGCTCATTCTGACCTTATTCCTGAAGCCCTACGGCACGGCCGACCTTGACAATCCATTGGCGAGTAATCTTGCAGCAATCTTGCCCGAGGACTCTGCCAAGTGGCTCCTGGCACTGGGCAAGGCGTGCGATATTTTTGTGTTCTGGATTCTGATCTTGCTGGCCATCGGTTTTTCCGCAGTAAACCCGAAAAAGTTGAAAGGCGCGAAGTCCTTCACCATCGCCTTTACCCTGTGGGCCGTGTTTCTGGTGATTCGCGTCGGAATCGCCTTCATCTTCTCCTGATACACTGAGCGTGTGAGTTTTTCCTTTGAAGTCCTGAAAACAGACGCGACCGGCGCGCGCCGCGGACGCCTGACCACGCCGCACGGTGTCGCGCAGACGCCATTTTTTCTGCCCGTGGGCACGCAAGCTTCCGTCAAGGCTCTCACGCAGGAAACGCTCGAAGAGCTTGGCGCGGAAATTATCCTCGCCAATACGTATCATCTTTATTTGCGGCCGGGCTATGAGCTGATTCGCCGCCTTGGCGGCTTGCATCAATTCATGTCCTGGCCGCGCGCCATCCTGACCGATTCCGGCGGCTACCAGGTTTTCAGTCTCTCAGAACTACGCAAAGTCACCGATGAAGGTGTGCGCTTCCGTTCGCATCTCGACGGCTCGGAGCATTTGCTCACTCCCGAAAAAGCCGCCGAGATTCAGCTCGCTCTGGGCTCTGATATTGCCATGGTCCTCGACGAGTGCATCGAAACTCCCGCGCCCCGGGACAAAGCCGAAGCTGCGCTTCAACGCACCACGGCCTGGGCTCGCCGGGCGCACAACTATTTTCAAGAATGCGCACACCGCAACGGTGACCGCACCCAGCAATGGCAATTCGGCATTGTGCAGGGCGCCACGTTCCCGGACTTGCGACGCGAAAGCGCTCACCAGCTTCTGGAGCTCGACTTTCCCGGTTACGCCGTGGGCGGTCTCGCTGTCGGCGAACCGCACGAAGTCACTTGCGCCATGACCGCCGAAGTCTCCAGGCTTCTTCCCAAAGATCGTCCGCGCTATCTCATGGGCGTCGGGCGGCCCGAGCAAATTGCCGACTACGTCGCTCTCGGCATTGACATGATGGATTGCGTCCTTCCCACTCGCGCCGCGCGCCATGCCTGCCTCTACACCAGCGAAGGCCGTGTGCTCATTAAAAACTCTCGATACGCGGAAGACCCGCGCCCTATCGATTCGAATTGTTCCTGCAGTGTCTGCCGCCGCTACACACGCGCTTATCTCCGTCATCTCTTTGCCGCGGGAGAAATGACCGCCGCCATCCTGGCCACCCACCATAACGTCCACTTTTACCTTGACATCATGGGGCAAATCCGAGAGGCTATCGAGTTTGGGAACCTAGCGAATTTCTCATCTGAGATGCACGCGCGTTACGCCGCGGACCCTGCCTGAGTCGCAACGTCGTTCAGGTCACTGGGCTGAAGGTTCGGAAGGAAGGCACCGCGCGGGCCATCCGCGAGGCGCCAAGTTACTCCGGCCGGGTCGGGGTTGCTCATACAGAGTGAGAAGTCGTAGAGCAGGGAAGCGGGCGATTTTTGCCCGCCTCGGTTTTTGCTATCTTCTGTGAGCCGTAGGAAGAAATTCAGAGCGGAAGAGGCCGGGCTCAGGGTTTTAACTTAGAACTTAAAACTGATAACTTAAAACGGATGATGACAGCAGCAATCCTTCTTCAAGCGTCCACGAGCGGCTTCGGCACCTTCCTGGTTCCCCTGGCCCTGATGTTCGGCATCATGTATTTCATGGTGATCTTGCCGCAGCAACGCCAGCGCAAGAAAACCCAGGAGATGCTCTCGACTTTGAAAACGGGCGACAAGGTCATCACCGGCAGCGGCATTTACGGTACCGTCAGCGGCATCGATGGAGATGCAGTCATTATGAAAATCTCCTCGGAGCCGCAAGTGAAAATCCGAATCGCGCGTGCGGCGATTGCTCAGGTGGAGACGCAAGACGATGCAAAATAAGCCACCTCTTCGCCGGAAGACGCGTCCCATCTTTTAACCATGAATCCCAATCTCAAATGGAAAGCGTTGTTCATTCTTGCAGTCATTCTGTTCTGCCTCTACTTTCTTTTCGGGTATCCGACGTTTCCCACTTCCTTCGCGCAGGTCAAGGATAATTTCCGCAACCAGATCAAGCTCGGCCTCGACCTCCAGGGCGGCACGCACCTGATTCTTCAGGTCCAGGTGCAGGAAGCCATCGCGCAGGAGACGGACACCACGGTGGACCGCGTCACCACCGCGCTGCGCGCCAAGAACGTTCGCTATGACGAAGTCCGCCGCATCGATGATACGCACATCCTCATCCACAACATTGAACCCTCCCAGTACTCCGTACTGAGCGACCTACAGTCCACGCAATACAACAATGTTTGGGACATGTCCCCCGCTCCCGGCCAGCCCAACAGCTACGTTTGGACGCTTCGCGCCAACGCCATCGCACAGAATCAGGAATCCACCATGACGCAGACGCTCGAAACCATTGAGCGGCGCGTCAACGCCCTGGGCCTGACCGAGCCAACCATTCAGCCTCGCGGCGGCAACAATGCCAATGAAATCATCGTCCAGCTTCCCGGCGAAGGGGATCCCACTCGGGTCAAGGCCGTCATCCAGCAAGGGGGGCAGTTAGAACTGCGCTCCGTCGAAGACCCGGAAACGTATCCTTCCGTCTCCGCTTATATGGCCCAGCACACCGTGCTTCCCGCCGGTTCGGAGCTTCTGCCCGGTCGCGCGGAAACCCGAAATCCCACAGGTGGGCCCTCGGACACGGGAGAGACCTGGTATGTTCTCGGCCGCGCTCCCGTCGTTACTGGCCGCGATCTGCGAACTGCTGTCGAGAGGCGCCGCATTGAGTCAGGTGATTGGGTAGTGGACTTCACCCTTTCCCCGGAAGGCGCGAGCCGCTTTGCTCCTTTTACCGAAAGGAACGTGGGGAGAAGGATGGCCATCGTCCTGGATCACCGCGTTTACATGGCCCCCAGCATCAAGGAACCTTTGAGGGATTCCGCTTTGATTGAGGGCGGCTTCAGCCAGGAATCTGCTCACGACCTGGCCCTGGTTTTGCGCGCTGGAGCTCTCCCTGCGTCCATTAAGTATCTCGAAGAGAGCACGGTTGGGCCTTCTCTTGGTGCAGACTCGATTCGTCACGGTGTGCAAGCTTCCGTACTCAGCCTCGTCGTCGTGATGGTCTTCATGTTGATTTATTACCGGTTGTCTGGAGGCAACGCCGTCCTCGCCTTGATCCTTAACCTGATCATCCTCCTTGCTGTCATGGGGCTTTTCGGCGCGGTACTCACCCTCCCGGGCATCGCCGGTGTCATCCTGACCATCGGCATGGGCGTGGACTCCAACGTTCTGGTTTTCGAGCGCATCCGCGAGGAAATACGCAACGGCAAATCCTCCCCTGCCGCCGTGGATGCGGGCTTTGACAATGCTTTCCGGACCATCATTGACACGCACGTGACCACGGTCGTCTCCGCCGCTTTCCTGGGTTTCTTCGGAACCGGCCCGATCCGCGGCTTTGCCATTACCCTGGTGGTCGGTCTCGTGGCCAACATTTTTACCGCGGTTTATGTGTCCAAGACGATTTTCCAGTATCACCTGACCAAGATGGACCGTCAGGCGGCACTGAGCATTTAAATGCGTACTAGAACTGCTAAGGCGTGCGGCCTAACTGCTTGCAAACCAACGGGCAGTAGGTTCGCCGGCCGGGTTCCTTTACCCTACGCAGCTATTGGGCAGAGGGCCTCGACCGCGAAACCTTGGACCGGGAACAATTTGCCCTTGGCGGTGTCTAAGGAAGGGAAGTTAGGAAGGCATGATCGAGCTCTTTAAGCAGCCCAATCTCGATTGGATGGGCAAAGCCAAGTATTTCTTCGCCCTGAGCGCTATTCTTCTCTTCGCCGGATGGACTTCGATTTTCTTCGGTCGCGGTATTAAGTACGGAATCGATTTTAGTGGTGGCACAAACGTGGACGTTCGCTTTGCCAACCCGCCTAATACTGACAAGATCCGCAGCGGTTTGACTACGCAAGGGCTTGGCAATACTGAAATCCAGCCCATCCACGACATTGCCAACCCCAACAGCAACGAAGTCCTCATCTTCGTCGAAGGCAAGGGCCAGGATGAAGACGTTATGCAATCCAGCAGGGCCAAGGTTCTAAGTGCCTTGGATGCTACTTATGGAGTCGCCACTTCCGACAAGCCCGATTTCAATTCCTACACCACTACGCCCGCTTCTCTCTCCAAGGTCCTTACGGAGAAAGATCCTCTGTTCCTCTCCGTCAACGCCGGGAACCGCTATCAGGAACTTGCCAAAAGTCTTCTCGGTTATCGCGATTCGAATGCGAACGGCATCCTGACCAACTTCGACGATCTTTCGAAAGTTCCTGGGGTAGCGCCCGCCGTTCTTAACGTCATCAAGTCTGGTTACTCGCTCGGTCCTTTCGCCATTCGCGATATCCGGATCGTCGGCCCCAAGGTCGGCGCTGAGCTTCGCAAGCAGGCTGTCCTGGTTACCCTCTATGCGTTGGGGGGCATGCTGGTATATATTGCCTTGCGATTCGAATGGGTTTACGGGGCCGCCGCCGTTTTAGCTGTGTTCCACGATGTGCTGATCACTCTGGGATTTTTCTCGTTGTTTCGTTTCGAGATTTCTCTCACGGTCATCGCGGCGCTCCTCACCCTGGTCGGTTATTCCATGAACGACACCATTGTCATCTTCGATCGCATTCGTGAGAACAACCGTTTGCTGCGAAGAGAAGCGTTCGCGGGCGTGGTTAACAAGTCCATCAACCAAACGCTTTCGCGAACCATCTTAACCAGTGGCTTGACTTTCCTTACCGTGCTCGTCCTGTTCCTGATGGGCGGCCAGGTGCTTCGTGCTTTCTCCTTTGCCCTGGTGGTAGGGATTGTGGTAGGAACATACTCCAGCTTTGGTATTGCCGCTCCTATTGTCGTCGCCTGGAATCGCTGGCGCGGCCGTGGTGCGGTGGCAGGGACCGGACCCGCAGCCGGCAACAAAAAACGTGGTAGCGAAGACCTCACAGCACGTCTCGCTCCCGCCGGTAGGAGGTAGCACGCTATGTTTGACGAGATGGTTGTTTCGAGTCCGCATCCAACAAGGACGAAGAAGCCCATGACGGTTTTTGTTTCTGCCGTCGTGCAAATTGCCT
>WNGQ01001940.1_pt1 | contig 21195 bp, 17 predicted proteins | sample 5407661 | NCBI WGS metagenome assembly WNGQ01 (sample SAMN13153382, study PRJNA577476) | soil metagenome | isolation source: 60 cm soil or saprolite under Garry oak tree replicate 2 | place: USA:California | collected 2016-06-15 | reverse complement strand
CAGCACCGCCCGCACGGCAAAACTCTCCGTGCCCAGGTCCAAGGCAAGGCTGTAGCCGGCGTAGGCGGCCAGAAGCGACGCCAGCATGATGAGCGCGCGGCTGCGGTTGAACCACGCGCTGATGGCCGTCCCGAGGAGCAGCACGATATAAGGCCCCACCCCGATCAGGCCGGACAGTGAGCGCGGAAGCCTGTGGCTTGCCGCGACCGCGAGCGCGGCCGCGAGCAGGATCACGGCCGGCACCGCTATCAATTGCAGAGTTCGAAGGAGCAAGGGGTTCAATAGGGGGCGTTCGAGCGGAGGAATTCTTTGATTCGTCTCAAATTATCGTGGTTTCCTGACATCAGGTGTCCGGTTTACCCGATGGACGACTCCCGCCCCGTCCGTTTAGCCTCAAGCCGCAGAAGCAGGCGCATCGAAAAACGTTCAGAATTATAGATTCGCCAGAGGAGCACCGTGGAAGATTTTTCAAAGCCAGAGAGACCGATTGACGATTTCGGGCGCAGGAGAGAGGACTGGGTCATCGAGGAATCCCCCTTCCTGCTGGGAATCGTCGCGCTCGATCTGAGGCTCAAGAATCTGAATCGAACCTGGGAAAAGATCCTCGGATACCCCCGCGCAAGCTTGCTGGGGAAACCGCTCACCAGGCTCATCGATCCGGGCGAGCAGGCCCCTGCGCTGATGCTCGTAAACACGCGCCTGGTCGTCGAAGCGAGACCGATCGAATTCTCGCTCAGGTGCAGCGACGGATCGTACAGGTGCTTCGAGTGGGATCGCCGGCCGGCGCGCGGAGAAGAGGGGATGTTCATCACCGGGCGCGACATCACCGAGCGCAAAAAAATGGAGACCACGGCCAACCTGCAGAAGTACCTGCAGGCGAAAAAAGCCGAGCGATCGGCCTGAGCCCGGTCGAGCGCGGCTAGACGACCGCGCTCGAGCGCCGCCCCTTCAGAAAGTCGCCGAGCACTTTCGCGGTGTGCCCCGCTTGCCGCGCGGCCATCAGTCCTTCGAGCGGTCCCTGCGCGACGACGCGTCCGCCTCCTTCGCCGCCTTCCGGGCCGAGATCGATGATCCAGTCCGCTTCCGCAATCACATCCAGATTGTGCTCGATCACCACCACCGTGTTGCCCGCGTCCACCAGGCGGTGCAGCACGCGAAGGAGTTTCTCCACGTCGGCCATGTGCAGGCCGACAGTGGGTTCGTCCAGGACGTAGAGCGTTTTGCTGTCGGCACCGCCGCGACCGGGACGCGATGCGGCGTTGCCTTGCGCATCAGTGCGGACCTTGGAAAGTTCTGTGACGAGCTTGATGCGCTGCGCCTCGCCGCCTGAGAGCGTCGGGCTCTGCTGGCCGAGCGTCAGATAGCCCAGCCCGACGTCCTGCAGCAATCGCAGCGCGTGATGGGTCGAAGGGTGCGCAGCGAAAAATTCGGCCGCTTCGTCCACGCTCATCTCCAGCACTTCGCCGATCGATTTTCCCTTCCAGAGCACGGTGAGCGTCTCGGGGCCGAACCGGAAACCGCCGCAGACTTCGCAGGTCACCTTTACGTCCGGCAGGAAGCTCATCTCGATTTTCTTGATTCCCTGGCCTTCGCAGGCTTCGCAGCGCCCGCCCTTGGTGTTGAACGAAAAGCGGCTGGCGCTCCAGCCGCGCATGCGCGATTCGTTCGCCTCGGCGAACAGGCGCCGGATCGCGTCCCAGAAGCCGACGTAGGTCGCCGGGCACGAGCGCGGCGTCTTGCCGATCGGCGTCTGGTCGACTTCCAGCACGCGGCCGACGTCTTGCACCCCGCGGATCGCGCGGCAACCCGATAGCGGCGCGTTCTTTTCCTTTCTGCGCTCGCCCACCATCCTTGAAAGGTTCGTGTAGAGCACATCGCGCGCAAGCGTCGACTTGCCCGAGCCCGAGACGCCCGTGATCACGCTCAACCTTGCGAGCGGCACGCGCAGGTCGATGTTTTTCAGGTTGTGCAGCGACGCACCCGCGATCTCGAGCGAGGGCGTGCTGCGCGCCACCGGGCGTTGCGGATGCAGCGGATGCATGAGCGGGTTCTTGAGAAATCGTCCCGTGACGGAATCGGCGTTTCGCATCAGATCGGCGGCGGAGCCTTCGGCGATCACGCGGCCGCCGCGCTTCCCCGCGCCGGGGCCGAGATCGATCACGTGAGAGGCGCGCCGGATGGTGTCTTCGTCGTGCTCGACCACGACGAGCGTGTTGCCCTTGGCTTGCAGCTTTTCCAGCGTGTCGAGCAGGATCCGGTTGTCGCGCGGATGCAGGCCGATGGTGGGCTCGTCCAGGATGTAGCACACGCCGCGCAGGTTCGAGCCGAGCTGCGAGGCGAGGCGGATGCGCTGCGCCTCGCCGCCGGAGAGCGTCGGCGCCGAGCGGTCGAGCGAAAGGTAGGAGAGGCCCACTTGGTCGAGGAACGAGAGGCGCGACTTCAGTTCCGCGACGATGTCGCGCGCGATCTCGGCTTCGCGGCCGGCGAGCTCCAGGCCGCGGAACAGCGCCTCGAGCTTGCCCACGGGCAGCGCGGCGAGCTCGGAGATCGAGCTCTCCTGGTAGCGCACCGCAAGCGCCTCGCGGTTCAGGCGCTTTCCGTCGCAGGCAGGACAGGCCTCGTCCACCTCCAGCCACTCGATCCAGGAGTCGAGCACGTGGTCCTCGGTGCCGGTCTTCTCGCGCTCCTCGTCCCATTCCACGCGGTCGAGCTTGAGGCCCGTGCCGTAGCACTCGGTGCACCAGCCGTGCTTGGAGTTGAAAGAGAAAAGCCGCGGGTCGAGCTCGGCGAAGCTCCGCCCGCAGGACGGGCAGGCGCGCTTTGTGGAGAAGGCGCGCTGCGGGAGATCGATTGCCACGCGCGCCGACCGGGATTCCGCCGAAGCCTCGGCAAGGCGGTCGAGTCCCGCAAGCACGTGCACGACACCCTTGCCGAATTCCAGCGCGCGGGCTAGCGCACGGCGGATTTCGGCTTCGTTGTCCGCCGCGATGCGCAGATCGGCGACCGGCAGTTCGATGCTGTGCTCCTGGAAGCGCGACAGCCGCGGCCACTTGTCGGTCGGCAGGAACTCGCCGTCCACGCGCAGGAACGCGTATCCCTTGCCTCGCGCCCATTTGGCGAGGTCGGTGTAATACCCCTTCCTGTTGACGACGAGCGGGGCGAGCAGGCCGACGCGTTGCCCCTTGTAATCGCGCAAAAGGCGCGCCGCGATCGCGTCCTCGCTCTGCGGCTCGATCGGTACCCCGCAGTCGGGGCAGTATTGGGTGCCGAGCTTGACGTAGAGCAACCGGAGGAAGTGATAGATCTCGGTGAGCGTCGCGACCGTGCTCTTGCTTCCGCCACGGCTGGTGCGCTGCTCGATCGCGACCGTGGGCGGAATTCCGAAGATCGCGTCAACGTCGGGCCGCGCCGCGCCCTGAACGAACTGGCGCGCGTAGGCGTTGAGCGACTCGAGATAGCGCCTCTGGCCCTCGGCGAACAGGATGTCGAAAGCGAGCGTCGATTTTCCGGAACCCGAGACGCCGGTGACGACCGTGAATTCATTGCGCGGGATTTCGACGTCGATGGATTTAAGGTTGTGCTCGCGGGCGTTGTGAATCCTGATCGAGTCGCTGATGCGGGCCTTCAGCGGCACGCCAGGCTCCGCCGCGCGAAGAACGGCGGGCTTTGTAAACGCCGCCTCGTATTCGCGCAGCGCCTTTCCCGTGTGCGAGCTCGCGTGCTGCGCGACCTGCGCCGGCGTCCCGGCGCAGACGATCGCGCCGCCGGCGTCGCCGCCTTCAGGCCCGAGATCTATCAGCCAATCGGCGGCGCGGATAACGTCGAGGTTGTGCTCGATCACGACGAGCGAGTGTCCCGCGGCGATCAACTGGCGGAAAGCGGAGAGCAGCTTCGCGACGTCGTCGAAATGCAGACCTGTCGTGGGCTCGTCGAACAGGAATAGCGAGCCGCGCGCGTCCTTCGGCTTCGAGGACGCCTCGACCAGATGCCCGGCGAGCTTCAGCCGCTGCGCCTCGCCGCCGGAGAGCGTCGGCACCGGCTGGCCGACGCGCAGGTATTCGAGCCCGACGTCTGCGAGCGGCTTCAAGGCACGCTGGACTTCGGGATAGTCTCGGAAGAAAGCCAGCGCCTCGGATACCGTCAGCTCGAGCGCGTCGGCGATCGATTTCCTTCCCACCACGACTTCGAGCACCTCGTCGCGGAAGCGCCTGCCGTTGCAGTCGGGACAGCGGAGGTACACGTCGGACAGGAACTGCATCTCGACGTGCTCGAAGCCGTTGCCGCCGCAGGTCGGGCAGCGCCCGTTGCCGGAGTTGAAGCTGAACGTGCCGGCCGTGTACCTGCGCTCTTTCGCGAGCGGCTCTTTCGCGTAGATGTTGCGGATCGCGTCCCAGGCGCCGACGTAGCTCGCGGGATTCGAGCGCGTGGTGCGCCCGATCGGCGTCTGGTCGACCATGACCACGTCCCCGATCAGCGCGTGGCCGCGCAGCTCGCGGAACGTCCCCGGCGTTTCGGTCGGCTTGCCCTTCGCTTTTCGCAGCGCGGCGTAGAGCACGTCCTGCACCAGCGTGGATTTCCCCGATCCCGAGACGCCGGTGATGCACACCAGGCGCTCGAGCGGAATGCCGACGTCGATGCCTTTCAGGTTGTGCTCGGCCGCGCCGAGGACCTCCAAAACCGGGGACAGACCACGTTTTCCAGGAAAAACGTGGTCTGTCCCCGGTTTTACGGCGCGCTTCCTCCCCGAGAGATATTCCGCCGTGAGGGTTTTCGACTGCTTCAGCTCGTCGGGCGTGCCGAAGAAAACGATCTCGCCGCCGCGCTCGCCGGGGCCCGGGCCCATGTCCATGATGCGGTCGGCCTGCAGCATGATCTGCGGGTCGTGCTCGACCACAACGAGGGAATTTCCCGCATCCCTCAGGCGCTGCATCACGCCGATGACGCGGCCCATGTCGCGCGGGTGCAGGCCGATCGAGGGTTCGTCCAGCACGAACAGCGTATTGACGAGCGAAGTGCCGAGCGCGGTGGTGAGATTGATGCGCTGCACCTCGCCGCCGGAGAGCGTGCGCGACTGGCGGTCGAGCGTGAGATAGCCCAGGCCTACTTCATGGACGTAGCGCAGCCGCGCGCGGATTTCGGTCAGAAGGAGATCGGTGGCCTCGTCCAGCGGGGCGGGGAGATGCAGCTGCTCGAAGAACGTTCGCGTGCGCTCGGCGGGCAGGAGCACGAGGTCGTGCACGGTGAGGCCCGGAAGCGCGCGCAGGACGTCGTCCGTGAATTTCGCGCCCTGCGGCATGAAGCGCCGCGCCGGGTCGAGCACGCGGTCCGCATCCTCCTTGGTCCCGACTCGCCAGAGCAGCGCCTCGGGCTTGAGGCGCGCACCGCCGCAGGCCGAACAAGGCGTGTAGGCGCGGTAGCGCGACAAGAGCACGCGCACGTGCATTTTGTAGGCCTTGGTCTCCAGCCATCGGAAGAAACGCGCGACGCCGTACCACACGCCCGGCCAGGATTTTCTCCAGCTCACCCACTCGGGCTCGCCCTCGAGCACCCATACGCGCTCCTTCGCGGAGAGATCGCGAAAAGGAACGTCGAGCGGCACGCCGCGTTTCCTGGCGTACTTCTCGATATCGTCCTGGCACTCGTGAAAGCTGGGGGATTGCCAGGGGCGGATCGCGCCTTCGCGCAGGGTTTTCGCCTCGTCAGGGACGATCAGACCGTAGTCGATGCCGATCACCCGCCCGAAGCCGCGGCAGGTCTCGCAGGCGCCGAGCGGCGAGTTGAACGAGAACAGGCTCGGCAGCGGCTCTGAATAGTGGATGTCGCATTCGGCACAGTGCAGATCGGACGAGAACCGCCACGGCGCCGATGCCTTGCCGTCCGCGTCCAGCGGATAGACGTTGACCCTGCCCTGGCCGACCTTGAGCGCGGCCTCGATGCCTTCGACCACGCGCGCCTTCTCCGCCGACGACATCTTCACGCGGTCCTGGATGACCTCGAGCAGCGTGGCCGTACGCGCGTGGATGCGGTCGTAGCCCTGCGCTTTCAGCAGCGCCTGGACTTCCTCTTCCTTGAAGTTCTTCGGCACCGATACCGGAAACGTGACGACCAGGCGTGGGTCCCCCGCGGCCTCGGCGCGGGCGGCGAGCTGCTCGTATACAGAGGCCGGCGTATCGCGCCGCACCGGAAGACCGCAGCCGCGGCAAAAGAGCTGACCCGCGCGCGCGAAAAGAAGCTTCAGGTGGTCGTTCAGCTCGGTCATCGTGCCGACCGTCGAGCGGGACGTGCGCACGGGGTTGGTCTGGTCGATGGCGATCGCAGGAGGGATCCCCTCGATCGCATCGACTTGAGGCTTGTCCATGCGGTCGAGGAATTGCCGCGCGTACGGGCTGAAAGTCTCGACGTAGCGCCGCTGCCCCTCGGCGTAGAGCGTGTCGAAAACGAGCGAGGATTTCCCCGATCCCGAGACGCCGGTGACGACGACGAGCTCCCTCGTCGGTATCTCGAGCGAGAGGTTCTTGAGGTTGTTCTGGCGGGCGCCGCGGATGACGATCGCGGGATCGGAGCGGCGTTGCAGCATACCGCTATTTTATCGGCGTACCGACCGGATCGCTCGGTCTAGTAGCCGAGGAACTCGTCGGTGCGGATCGCCCCGTCCTCGACCCCGGCGTCTTTCTGTGGTCAGACCGGATCTTCCTGGGCCCAGGCGATCTTGTGATAGTCGAAGTCCTTGGCGATGGTGGGTTTCACCACCTCGAAGTACGGCGAGATGTCGAAGTCGCGCGGCGTGAACAAGCTGTAGTGCCGGATGTGCATGACCTCGTGATAGCAGTCGTTGCAGCCGGGCGTGCCGTCGTGGACGTACTTGACCTCGGGCAGGATCGGGTAGTGCACCGACTGGAAGGCCTGGGCGACTAGAGTCGAGCAAATGGCGCGCGTCGGATCGCCGCTGCCGAAGGCGATCATGCGGCGGCGCCAGCGCACCGGGACCGGCGGCGTGGGTATCAGGTAGCGCGCGAGATCGAAAACGTTCTTCAGATCGTAGCGGCCGCCGATGTGCGAGACGGCGAACCTGATCACGGCTTGCAGGTCCTCCTTCGACAAGCCGACAGGCCGGGAGATGCGGGTGTTCATGCCGGAAACTTCGGACAGCGGTACGGCGCGAATCCCGTAGAGCATGTCGGCTTCGACCAAGACCCTGGGCGCTTCGCCGGGAGCAGGGGGCCCTAGCGCATCGCCGATATAGAACATCGCGTGCGACCAGGTCGACTGCGTCAGGTATTTGATGGCGACGCTGACGCGCGTGTTCCCTTCGAGGAGCAGGACGTCGCCCGGCTTGAGCGAGGCCTCGAGCTGCTCGAGCGAGGAGGTCGCGATCTGAGCGCCGCGGATCGGCTGTGCCAGGTAGGTGGCTAAGCGCCCGCCCATCCATCGGAGTACGGGGTTCATATGTAGTTGCGCGATTGCGCTACAGCTGCCGTCTCCACCCGGTGGTGAAAGGGGTGCTGGTGGTGAAATAGTCGGACAATTCGTGCGCACACCCGGTAGCATCGCCGTGAGCGCGAACGATGAGGAGCGACACCATGACGATGCTTCCTTGCGATGGTCCCTGCGTGACCCGGCCGCAAGCTTCGCCGCCTGTCACCGGCCTGGAAAAGCTCTTGAGGGGGCTGTCGGTGTTCACCATGCTCATGACCGTGCCGCAAGTGCTCACCATTTGGATTGGACACAACGCAGGTGGCGTCTCCCTCATCTCGTGGGTCGCGTATCTCATCGCCGCTTGCCTGTGGTTCGTCTACGGGCTTCAGAAGAACGACAAGACGATCTACCTTGCCTGTGTCGGCTGGGTCCTGCTCGATTTGGCCGTCGTGATCGGCGTCATCGTCTATCGCTGATCGCCCGCGTCGTGAGATATGCGGCCGGTCAAGCGCCCCAGCGCTGGTACAGGACGATCAGCCCCGAGACGGCGAGCACTATCCAGCTGATCGTCACTCCGATTCCGCGGCCCGGGTCCTTGCGCGCCGTGATTCCCCAATAGTGGATCAGCCGGGACGCGAGCAGCCCGCCCGCGAGCGAGTGCACCACCCAGGGTCTCATCCCCGCCCACTCCACCATGCCTATGAGCAGCAGGGCGAGGGGCACATACTCGGTGAAGTTTCCTTGCGCGCGAATCGCGCGCATCAGCGGCTCCTTACCGCCGTCACCGAACATGACCTTGAACTTCGCCCGAAGCACGCTGACCCGCGCGCTGATCACCACGAGGAGGATGCCCAACACGCCCGCGTACAGGGCGGTAATCGGAATTGGAAAGCCGTGCATGATCGACCTCCGTATTGATGGACTGCCGGCGGGCCAATCCCGGCGGCGGTCAAGAATCTAGCCCTGGACCCAGGCAATAGCAAGGGTCGGCCATTCAGTCGAGCTCGTCGATCGAGCGCGGCCAGCTCGCCTTGAGCAGGCGCGAGAGGGCGCGGTCGGCGAGGACCTTGCCGCCGGTCTGGCAGCGCGCGCAGTAGTTGGTCTCGTTCTCCGCGTACACGATGCGCTGCACCGGCGCGCCGCACGCCGGGCAGGGCTTGCGGAAGCGTCCGTGAACCGCCATGCCTTCGCGAAATGCGGTGACCTTCCCCGGGAAATCCGCGCCAGCCTCACGGCGGAGCCGCTCGGTCCATTCGGCGAGCGTCGCCCGCGTTGCATCGTAGAGTCCCTTCACGTCTTCCTCCGACAGCGACACGGTTTGTGCGAAAGGGGAGAGCTTGGCGCGGTGCAGGATCTCGTCCGAATAGGCGTTGCCGATGCCGCTGAACAGGTGCGGATCGGTGAGCGCGCGCTTGAGCGTGTGGTTCTCGCGCTTCAGGCGGTCGGCGAACTCCTGGGAACCGGCTGCGAGGACGTCGAGGCCGCCGGGGTCCATCGAGGCGAGCGCTGCCTCGCCTTCGATCACGTGGAGCGAAGCGCGCCGCTTCGTTCCGGCTTCCGTGAATACCAGCGTGCCGCTCGGGAATTCGAAGGTGGCAAGCGTGATCCGGCCCGGCAGCTTCGCGCCTGCTCCGACCCAGCGCAGCCGCCCGGCGATCATGAGATGCAGCACGAGGAAGAGCTCGCTTTCGAGCGCGATCACGATGCGCTTGCCTATTCGCCGGACGCCGACGACTTTCCTTCCTTCTGCGGAGGTGGTCGGAGGGGTCACGCTACGCAGGACGAAGGGATTCGTGAGCCGCACGCGCTCCAGCCTTTGCCCGACAAGGCTCGCCTCGAGGTGCTCGATGTACACGACTATGTCAGGCAGCTCCGGCATTTCTTCCCGGTCTCGGAGGATTCGTAACGGCCCGCAGCTTTACATAACTTTACTCGCCGGACAAATCCCGCTTACCCGCAGCTGCGAGACTCGTTTCCCAGGGGAGATGTTCCCCGTAACCAGGAAAGGACGAATCATGGAAACGCAAGACCGGAATCCTGAGAAACGCCGCCGCTTCTTCAAGCGCGCGGCGATCGCCACGCTGATCAGCGGCATCGTCGCCGGTATCGGGATCAAGGCTTTCGCGCAAGGCGGCTGGCACCGCGGCGGCTTTATGGCCGGTCCGCTCGATGCCGCGCAGGTGGACGAGCACCTCGAGCGCATGCTCAAGCACCTGTATGTCGAGATCGACGCCACCGAGGAACAGAAGCAGAAACTCGCTCCCATCGTGAAACAGGCGGCGGAGGACTTGCTGCCACTGCGCGAAAAAATGCGGACGGCGCGCAAGCAGGCGATCGAGCTGCTCACGGGCGAAACGATCGACCGCGGCGCGATCGAGGCGCTGCGCGCCGAGCACCTTCAGCTCGCCGAGCAGGCGTCCCGGCGCATCGCACAATCGCTCGCCGACGCAGCGGAAGTGCTCACTCCCGCACAACGCCGGGAGCTCGCGGCGCGTGCGGAGAAACACGGCCGCGGGTGGCACCATGGCTGAGCTCGCCGAACGCCAGCTTGCGGCGCAATTCGGCGACGCATACAGTGCATAGCGTGCGGGAACCCGACGGTGATTTTAGGGAGGCATGACCGAGCGCATTCTCCTGATCGAAGACGATCCCCGGCTCGCCGAGATGGTTTCGGAATACCTCGGTGAGGCGGGGTTTCGCGTTTCGATCGCTACCGCGGGCCGCGCGGGGCTCGAGCGGCTCGCGCGCGAGCCCTTCGACGCGCTGGTGCTCGATCTGATGCTTCCCGACATGGACGGACTCGATGTGTGCCGCGAGCTGCGCACCAAATCGGATATGCCGGTGCTGATGCTCACCGCGCGCGGCGACGCCGCCGACCGCATCGTCGGGCTGGAACTGGGCGCCGACGACTACCTCCCCAAGCCGTTCCAGCCGCGTGAGTTGCTCGCGCGCCTGCGCGCGATCCTGCGTCGCGGCAGGAGTGCCGCTTCGCGGCTGCTGCGCTTCGGGCGCCTGGAAATCGACCGCGACGCGCGCGCCGTGCGCGTGGATGGCGAGACGCGTTCGCTCACCGCTTACCAGTTCGCGCTGCTCCTCGCCTTCGCCGAGAATGCAGGCCGACTGCTCTCGCGCGATTCCTTGATGGACCTCGTGAAGGGCGAGCCGCTGGAGGCCTTCGACCGTTCGATCGACGTGCACGTGTCGCGTATCCGCGCAGCGATCGAGGACGATCCGAGGAAGCCGCGCCGCATCGTGACCGTGCGCGGAGCCGGTTACATATTCGCCAAGGCGCAAGACTGATGCGCCGTCTTTACCTGCGCATCTACCTTGCGGTGCTCGCGAGCCTTGCCGCGTTCGCTCTCGCCGCGGGTTTCCTCTGGCACCAGATCGGCGAGGACGGCCCATGGAGCCAGGCCTACGAAGTGGCGGCGACGCTTGCGCAAAATGCGTTGCCGCCTGCGGGCGCGCCAAAGACCGAACAGCAGGCGGCGCTCGAGAAACTTGCCGCCAACCTGCGCGCCGACGTCGCGCTCTTCGCTCCGGACCGCTCCCCGCTCGCCGCGGTGGGTGCGCCGCTGCCCGCACCCGACGCGGGCCGCGAACGCGGCGGCTGGATTCACCGCTGGGGCGGCCCCGCCTGGGCGGTGCGCCTGACCGACGGCAGGTGGCTGGCGGCGCGCGCGTCACACGACCACCGGCATGCACCTTACGCGTTGTTCCTCGTACTGGCGCTGCTTGCGCTCGCGGTCGGTGTCGGCGCCTATCCGGTGGTGCGCAGGCTGACTTCGCGCCTGGAGCGCCTGCAGGCGGGGGTCGAATCGCTAGGCGCGGGCGAGCTTTCGGCGCGCGTCAAGGTCGAAGGCGGCGACGAGGTGGCGCGGCTCGCCGAGAGCTTCAACCGGGCCGCCCGGCGCATCGAGGAGTTGGTCGGCGCGCACAAGACGCTCCTCGCCAACGCTTCACACGAGCTGCGCACGCCTCTCGCGCGCATCCGCATGGCGGTCGAGCTGATGAAGGAGAGCGCCGACCCGGTGCGCAAAGCCGGGCTCGAGCAGGACATCGCGGAGCTCGACGCGCTGATCGACGAGATCCTGCTCGCCAGCCGACTCGACGCCTTGAAACGGCTGGAAGCGGATGAAGATGTGGACCTGCTCGCGCTCGCCGCGGAAGAATGCGCGCGCTACGCGGACGCTGAACTCGACGGCGAGCCGGTCACCGTGAGCGGCGAGCCGCGGCTGCTGCGCCGGATGATCCGCAATCTGCTGGAGAACGCCAAGCGCCACGGCGCGCCGCCGATTACAGTGCGCGTTTCCCGTACCGGGGACGGTGCGGAAATAGCGGTCTGCGACCATGGCCCGGGCGTTCCAGAGGCCGAGCGCGAGCGCGTGTTCGAGCCGTTCTACCGCCGTACGGGAACCAAGGAAATCGCAGGCGCGGGGCTGGGGCTTGCGCTGGTGCGGCAGATTGCGCGGCGGCACGGGGGCGACGCGCGCTGCGCGCCGCAGAGCGGCCGGGGCAGCTGCTTCATCGTGGCCCTGCCGGTCCGGCGCTGAGCCCCTGCCGGGCTCACTCGAGCAGCACACTATTGAATAAGGGGAATTCGGATGCGTACCACTTCGCCCTCATCCGGCAAGTGGTGCCGCCGGATTCATAGCGGGTACGGAACCAGCGGGGCAACGGACTCGCCCGCCTGCGGCGGCGAATGGGCGACGTTCATTATCATCGATACCGTCGTGAAGTAGCCCGCGACGCCGAGCATGTCGATCACGCCGGTTTCGCCGAACCTGTCGACGGCGCGGCGATAGGTGGTTTCGGAGACGCCCTTGTTGCGAAGCAGCTCTTCGCAGAAATCGTAGGCGACCTGCTCGTCTTCGCTCATGCCGGAGGGCCGCCGTCCGTCGGCGAGCGCCGCAATCGTGTCCTCGGAGATGCCGGCCTTGCGACCGAGGGGCACATGGACAAACCATTCGAACTGCTGCGTCCATTTCCTCGAGACGACGAGCATGACGAGCTCGCTGATGCGCTGATCGAGCGAGCTCTTAAACCGGAGGTACTCTCCCACCTTTTGCAGCCGGTCCATAAGCTCCGGGCTGCGCAGCAGGGGCACAAACGGGCCTTTCACGCCCTTGCGCGGGCCGGCGATCATCTCTTCGGCGGCCTTGCGCTGCGCATCGGTCATTTTGGCGGCGGGCAGCGGCGGCATCCGCTCCCGGAAAGCGATTTGTCCGGTCCATTTCATTTCACTCATATACGGCCTCCCTACGCTGCAATAGGAACACACTCAGAACGAGCGTCGAGGCGGCCAAGACCAATGCCGGCGCAAACCCGCCCGTCGACGGAACCAAAAGACTGACGATCACCGGGCCGAGAATCTGGCCGAGCGCAAACGCCGAAGTCATGGCCGCCATCAGGGCACGCGCGTGAGCCCCTGCGGCCCTCCGCGCCTCCTCCATGCCCGCCATGGTGATGACCATGAACGTGCCGCCCACGAGAAGCGCTGCCGCCATGATTCCAGGGAGTCCCGGCACGACCAGAGGAACTAGGATGCCGATCGCCATGATCAGATGACCTCCTAGCCAGATTGCCCGGTGAGATACGGCCTGATTCAGCCGCGAGGCGAAGACCGTAGAAACGGCCGCCGCGGCGCCGAACACTGGCCAGGCCCACCCGAAAAGCCGGGGATCCTCGACAATCTGCTTCGCCATCGTGGGGAGGAATGTGGCGGGGATGATGTAGCCGAAGCCAAAAACGCCGTAGCACAGCACGAGACGCCGGAATGTCGCGCTGCGAACGTCCGAAGGCGCGGTCGTCACCGGCGACGGTTGCCCCTCGGACGATGGGCTCGCTTTCACGAGCGGCCAGACCGCGGCAGTGACGGCGATCGATATCACTCCCAGCGACAACCATGCGTCGGTGGAACGGGCATGCAGGCTCATGGCCACGAGGCAGGCGCCTCCCGCCGCCAGCATCCCCGCGCCGACACCCGAGTAGACGGCGCCGCTCAGGCCGGCGCGGCCCAGAAGCGCAAGCCGCTCGAGCGCCCAGGCGGAAACGAACACCAGCACCCAGGCGCTCGCGATCCCCGCTGTTGCCCGGAGGACCACCCAAAGCGCGAACCCGTGCTCCAGACCCATTGCAAGGGTCGAGACGCCGATGACGAAAAGCCCGACCCGGATCGCGACGGCGGGCCGGATGCGCATGCCGATGGCTGACACGGCGCCGGCGAGATAACCGATGTAGTTCGCCGTGGCGAGCCAGCCGCCTTCGGAGACGGACAAGCCGAAGTCCTCCTGCATCATCGGAAGGATCGGCGTGAATGCGAAGCGCCCGATGCCCATGGCGACGGCGAGCGCGGTCATGGCCGCAAGGGCGCTGGCCCAAGCCGAGTCGGAGCCGCGTTCGATGTCGGGTGTTGCGTGTCGCACCGAAGAAGTGTAAGTTGGTTGCCCTACAGACAAAAGTGAATAATTATGAACAATATGTTCTCGTATTGAGAATATGGATCTCACCTCGCTCCACATCTTCAAATCCGTGGTCGAGCAAGGCGGCGTCAACAAGGCGGCGGCAAAGCTGCACCGCGTGCCGTCGAACGTGACGACCCGGATCAAGCAGCTCGAAGAGCAACTCGGCGCCAAGCTCTTCTCTAGAGTCGGCCGCCGGCTCACCCTGTCCCACGAGGGCAAGCTGCTGCTCCCGCTTGCCGACCAGCTGCTGCGGCTTTCTTCCGAGGCCGAAGCCGCGCTGCGCAACAAGAAACCCAGGGGAACGCTGCGGATCGGGGCGCTGGAAAGCACCGCGGCGAGCCGGCTGCCGCCCGTCCTGTCCCGCTACCACGAGCTCTATCCGGACGTCCAGATCGAGCTGGTCACGGGCACCTCGGGCGCCTTGGTTTCCCGGGTGCACAAGCACGACATCGAGGCTGCTTTCGTCGCCGAACCTTTCAACGGTGAGGGCCTCGAAACCCAAATCGCGTTCGTGGAGGAGCTCGTTCTCATCACACCGAAGAGCTTTGGGCCGGTGCGCTCGGCGAAGGACATCGGGAATCGAACGATCATCGCATTTTCCGTCGGCTGCTCGTATCGGCAAAGGCTCGAGGCGTGGCTGCGCGCGAGCAAGGTCCTGCCGGATCGCGTCATGGAATTTCAGTCCTATCACGCAATCATCGCGTGCGTGGCCGCCGGATCCGGTCTCGCTGTCGTCCCGCGCGCCGTCCTCGAATTGGCGCGAGCAAACCAAAACGTGGCGATGACGGCCCTTCCGCCCAGGATTGCAAAAGCTCGGACGCGGCTGGTCTGGCGCCGTGAACACCATTCGGCCGCCCTGGAGGCGATGAAGAACTTGTTCTGATATCGGCTTGCTGTAGACTTCGCGCCCTATGGCTCAATACGTCTACACCCTGCGCCGGGTCGGCAAGACCGTGCCCCCGAAGCGCCAGATCCTCAAGAACATCTCGCTCAATTTCTTTCCCGGCGCGAAGATCGGCGTGCTCGGCCTGAACGGCTCGGGGAAATCCACGCTGCTGAAGATCATGGCCGGCGTCGAGACGAATTTCGAGGGTGAAGTGATGGCCATGCCGAACATGAAGATCGGTTTCCTGCCGCAGGAGCCGCAGCTCGACCCGGGGAAAACCGTGCGCGAAGCGGTGGAGGAAGGCCTCGGCGAAACGCTTGCGGCGAAGAAGCGCCTCGACGAGATCTACGCGGCGTACGCGGAGCCCGATGCGGACTTCGACAAGCTCGCGGCCGAGCAGGCGAAGCTCGAGGCGATCGTCAACGCGGCGCACGCGGACAGCGCCGACCTGCAGATGGAGGTCGCCGCGGACGCGCTGCGCCTGCCACCCTGGGAGGCGAAGATCGCGCCGCTCTCCGGCGGTGAAAAGAGGCGCGTGGCGCTGTGCCGCCTCCTCCTCTCCAAACCGGACATCCTGCTGCTCGACGAGCCCACCAACCACCTCGACGCGGAGAGCGTCGAGTGGCTCGAGCAGTTCCTGCGGAGGTTTCCCGGCACCGTGGTCGCGGTCACGCACGACCGTTATTTCCTCGACAACGCGGCCCAGTGGATCCTCGAGCTCGACCGCGGCTACGGCATTCCGTGGGAGGGAAACTACTCGTCGTGGCTCGAGCAGAAGGAAAAACGCCTCGAGGTCGAAGAGAAGCAGGAGCAGGCGCGCATCAAGGCGATGCAGAAGGAGCTCGAATGGGTGCGGCAGAACCCCAAGGGCCGCCAGGCGAAATCGAAGGCGCGCCTCTCGCGCTTCGAGGAGCTTTCATCCTACGAATACCAGAAGCGCAACGAAACCCAGGAGATCTTCATCCCGGTCGCCGATCGTCTCGGCGATTCGGTGATCGAGCTGAAGGGCGTCTCGAAGGGCTACGGCGAGCGCCTGCTTATCGACGACCTGTCTTTCAATGTGCCGCCCGGCGCGATCGTCGGCATCATCGGCCCGAACGGCGCCGGGAAATCGACGCTGTTCCGCATGATCACCGGGAAGGAAAAAGCCGAGAAGGGCAAGATCATCGTCGGGCCGACCGTGAAGATGGCCCACGTGGACCAGTCGCGAGACGCGCTCGATGCCGACAAGACCGTGTGGGAATTCATCTCGGTCGGCGCGGACATTCTCACCGTGGGCAAGTTCGAGATGCCCTCGCGCGCCTACTTGGGCCGCTTCAACATCAAGGGCGCCGACCAGCAGAAGAAGGTGGGCACGCTCTCCGGCGGCGAGCGCGGCCGCGTGCACCTCGCCAAGACCATGCTCGCGGGAGGCAACGTCCTGCTGCTGGACGAGCCCTCGAACGACCTGGACGTGGAAACGCTGCGCGCGCTCGAGGACGCGCTCCTCGAATTCGCCGGCAGCGTGCTCGTCATAAGCCACGACCGCTGGTTCCTCGATCGCATCGCGACGCACATCCTCGCCTTCGAAGGCGAATCGAAGGTGAGCTTCTTCGCCGGCAACTACCAGGAATACGAGTCTGACAAGGTGAAGCGTCTGGGTGAGGAAGCCGCGAAACCGAAGCGGATACGCTACAAGCCGTTGCAGCGGTAGCGCCGTGCCGCTTCGCATCGCCATACCCGACATGGTCTCGCCGTCGTATTTTCCGGCGATCGCGGCGGTCGAGCTCGGCTTTTTCGAGCGAGAAGGACTCGATGCGACCCTCTCACTCGTATTCCCCGTCACCAAAACATACGAGGAGCTGCGCGACGGGCGGCTCGACTTCGTCGGCGGCGCAGCGCACGCGCCGCTCTACGCGTTCAGCGACTGGAAAGGCTGCCGCCTGTTGTGCGCGCTTGCCCAGAACATGTACTGGTTCCTCGTCGTGCGCAGGGATCTCGGCGCGACACGCGGCGACCTCAGCGTCCTGAAGGGACTGCGCATAGGCGCCGCGCCCGGTCCAGCGGACGGGTTGAAGCGCATGCTCATCGATGCGGGTATCGATCCCGAGCGCGACGTGAACATCGCTCCCGTGCCCGCGGCCGCAGGGGTGTCCTTCGGCTTGGCCGCAGCAAGCGCGCTCGAGAAAGGCGCGGTGGACGGCTTCTGGGCGAACGGTATGGCGGCCGAAATCGCCTTGCACGGCGGCTTCGGCGCACTCGTGATCGACGCGCGCCGCGGCGACGGGCCGAAAGCTTCGCAGCACTATACTTTCCCTGCGCTCGTTACGACTCAGAAATGGATCGACCAGAGCCCCGAGACGGTCGCTGCGGCGGTGCGCGCCGTCGTCGCCGCGCAGGCTGAGCTCAGGCGCGCCCCTTCGCTCGCCGCCACCGCCGCGAAAAGACATTTCCCGGCAGCGGAGCTCGCCCTCATCCCCGAGCTCGTCGGGCGCGACGCGCCGTACTACGATCCGACGATTTCGAGGGATGCGGTCGATTCCCTCAACGCCTTCGCGCGGGCGACCGGGCTGCTGTCCGGCGCGCCGGCCTACGAACGGGTCGTCGCGACGCAGTTCCAATCGCTGTGGGGCGGGGCCTCTTAGCCGCGGCCCTCTCCTTGTGGCGGCCGGCGGCATTGCGTAGACTCGTTGCGCGATGGAAGCGATATGGCAGCTCAAGGCATTGTGGGCTTACTCGAGCTGGTGCGCTCAGGCGCCGGCGGCCACGCCGGCGTGCGACTCCTTCTGGACCTGGGCGGCCGTCGCCGCGGTCACGGCCTTTGCGCTGATCGGACTGTACATCGTGCGGAAGATGGCGAAGAATTTCCTTGCCGTTCGTGCGGAAAGGCGGCGGCTCGCCGAAGCGTCGCGCGTGGCCGACCCGGATACCATGTCGCGATACCGGGTCGACCCCGAGAAATTCCATCCCGACCCTCCACAGCAAGAAGGCATGGAGCGACGCATCAGGCAGGCGCTCGACGAGAAAAAGTTGGAAGGGCGCTGAAGCCGGCGCGCACACCGATAGAGGAGGGGAACACCATGTCAATCGCCATTCGGTCGATTCTCGCCGGATTGAGTGCGCTGTTCGAGCTCGGTCTGTCGGCGCAGAGCGCGCTCGCGGCGCCTTCGGGCCCGCCGGTCCGCATCGGCAGCACGCTTGCGCTCACCGGGCCGCTCGCGGCGACCGGGCTGGTCCACAAGATCGTGGGCGAGATCTACGTCGAGCAGCTCAACCGGAAAAACGGCCTGCTCGGCCGCCCCGTGGAGTGGGTGCTCAAGGACGACCAGTCGCGGCCCGACCTCGCGCGCACGCTCTACGAGCAGCTCATCACCGTCGACAAGGTCGACCTGATCATGGGCCCGTACGCGACCGCGAACATCCTCTCGGCGATGGGCGTCGCGCAGCGCTACAACAAGGTGCTCATCCACCATACTTTCGGCACGCCCAGCCTCGCGAAGTACGAAATGCAATTTCCGGCCGGCGGGCTCGCGGGCGATCCGGACAACACTATTCCGAAGCTCGTCTTCGACGCGCTCGCGGCCTCCGCGAAACCGCCGAAGTCGGTGGCAGTCGTCACCAGCAAATTCCCTTCGGTGCACTTCATTTCCCTGGGCGCGCGCGAGGCGGCGAAGAAGCGCGGACTTCGCGAAGTCGCTTTTCTCGAATGGGACTTCGGCAACCGCGATTTCGGCCCCATCGCCGCGCGGCTGAAAGACGCGAAACCCGATTTCGTGTGGGTCGGCGGCCTCGGCCTGGAGGGCAATCTCTTGATCGATGCGATGCGCAAGATCGACTACATGCCGCCGCTGCATTTCCACCTGTTCCCCGCGCCCGGGCCGCTCCTGAAGGCGGCCGGCGGGGACAACGCGCTCGCGGCGACGACCTTCGAGGAGCACCCGCCGTTCACCGACAATCCCGTCGCGGTCGAGTTCATCCGGCTGTATCACGAGCGCGGCGCCAAGGCCGGACTGCCCGACACCTCGGTCGAGAATCAATCGGCCATTTCGTATTCCTCCTGGCAGACGCTCGAGGCGGCGGTGACGGGAGCGAGGAGCTTCGACGACAAGGCGATCGCCCAGTGGCTGAAGAAAAACCCGGTGGATGCCATCGTCGGCAGGCTGCGTTGGGACGGACCCTTCAACTACATCTACGGCACCGATCTCTACAAGGTGAAGCAGAACCAGAAAGGCAAGTGGGTGATCGTCTGGCCGAAGGAATTCGCCGCGCCGGGCGCGCGCCTGATCACGCCCTGATCGCGCGAGGTCGGCGCGAAAATGGCGTGTCATTCTGAGGGCGCAGCCCGAAGAATCTGCTGTTGAAAGCAGATCCTTCGCTTCGCTCAGGATGACAGCCCAGCGATGGCCCTGCCGAGCCTCACGCTCCTCGGCCAGTCGCTGCTTTCCGGCCTTTTCATCGGGGCGCTGTACGGGCTGCTCGGCTTGGGCCTGAGCCTTTCCTGGGGAATGCTGCGCCAGATCAACCTGGCGCACTTCGCGCTCGCCTTTCTCGGCGCCTATCTCACCTATCAGCTCGCGGGCGCCGGCATGGACCCGCTCGCCACCCTCGCCGTCGTCGTGCCGTGCTTTTTCGCGCTCGGCGTGCTCATGCACTGGCTGCTCGCGCGCTTTTCGGTGAGCGCCTTCAATTCTCTGCTCGTCAGCTTCGGGTTCACCGCCATCATCGAGGCGCTGATCCAGTGGATCTGGACCGCCGACTTCCGCCGCATGGAGTCCGCCTACGGCGAGGTGAAATTCCGCGTCGGCGCGCTCTATGTGGCGCTCCCCGAGCTGCTGACTCTGGCGATGGCGGTCGCGCTGTCGCTCGCCGTCTGGGCCTGGCTCCGCCATACGTATACAGGAAAGGCGATGCGCGCGATCGCCGAGGATGCGCCCATCGCCGCCGCCTTCGGCGTCGACGTGCGCGGGCTCTCGCTCCTGCTCTCGGGCCTGTCCGCGGCCTTCGCCGGCGTCGCGGGCCTGTGCCTCGCGTTGAGCTACACGCTGGCGCCGGGACAGATCTACGCCTGGCTGGGCGTGGTGTTCGCCGCGGTGATGCTCGGGGGGCTGGGCAATCCGCTCGGGCCTCTTCTCGCCGGGATCGTGATCGGCGTATCGGAGGCGCTGACCATGGCGTTTACCGCGCCCGCGTGGGCGCCGCTCGTGTCCTTCTCGCTGCTCATCGTCGTGCTGCTCGCGCGGCCGGGGAGAATCTAGCCATGCGCGGGCGCGCGCTGGCCGGATTCGCCGCAGCCGGCATCGGGCTCTCGGCCGTGCCCTTCTTCGGGCCGCCTGCGTTCTACGAATCGTTTCTGTATCTGGTGTTCCACTGGATCGTGCTCGCCGTCTCGTGGAACATCCTCTCCGGATACTCGGGCTATTTCTCCTTCGGCCACGGCGCGTTCTTTGGCGCCGGCATGTATACGACCGCGACGCTCGCGACCAAGGCCGGCGTTCCGTTCCTGTGGACGCTGCCCCTGACGGCGCTCGTCGCCGCCGCGTTCGGGATCGCGCTGGGCGCGCTGGTGTTCCGCCTCCCGCGGCTGCGCGGCGAGCTGTTCGCCCTGCTCACGCTCGCGGTGACTTTCGTGCTCGCGACGATCGTGCTCAACACACCCATCGACGGCGGGCCCGGGCTCTACTTGAGCGCGGTGCCGCTGCCCGCGATCGGGCCTTCGCCCTCGTCCACTTTCTATCTCCTCGGGCTCGCTCTGGCGCTCGCCACGCTGTGGATCGCCCGCGAGATCCAGCGCTCCAGGCTCGGCACGGGCCTCTTCGCCATCCACGACGACGAGGACGTAGCCGAGGTGCTGGGCGTGCCGACCTATCGCTACAAGCTCGCTGCGTTCGGCGTGTCCTGCGGGCTCGCCGGCGTCGCGGGCGGCATCCAGGCCATGTTCATTTCCTATGTGACCGTGGGCGAGACCTTCTCGATCGCCGTGCCGCTCAACGTCGTGCTGATGAGCGTGCTCGGGGGCTCGCGCCACTGGTTCGGACCCGCGGTCGGCGCGGCGGCCGTCACCGCGCTTCTCTACGCGTTCACCGCGGGCGATTATGCGGTTGCAGGACACGCCGCGGTCGGGCTGATCCTGATCATCGTGATCCTCTTTCTGCCCGAAGGTATCTTCGGCGAGCTGATCGGCGCACTGAAGCGCCGGCGGGTTCCGGCGATGCCCGCGATCGATGCGGCCGACCTTCCCGCGCCGGCCGCCGCCGGGCCGGGAAAATCGGAAGGCCAAGCGCTGCTCGAGGCGCGCGGGCTGAGCAAGGCCTTTCGCGGCGTGCAGGCGCTCGCCGGAGTCGATCTCGAGGTGCGGCGCGGCGAGATCCTGGGGTTGGTGGGTCCGAACGGCTCCGGGAAATCGACGCTGATCAACCTGGTAAGCGGCCATTTCCGTCCCGACTCGGGCCG
>WNGQ01001939.1_pt1 | contig 21199 bp, 17 predicted proteins | sample 5407661 | NCBI WGS metagenome assembly WNGQ01 (sample SAMN13153382, study PRJNA577476) | soil metagenome | isolation source: 60 cm soil or saprolite under Garry oak tree replicate 2 | place: USA:California | collected 2016-06-15 | reverse complement strand
CATCCGCCGATCTCAGGTGCCAGGCCCCGCAAACCGACCAGACACGAAATCAAAAATGTAGTGGAGACCTTTTTGTTCCTGGTCCTGCAAATCAACAACTTCCGATTTCGCACCCCCCTCAACCATGAAATTTCGGCTATCTGCAAGCAGAGCTCTCGAGTCAACCGGAAGTAGCATCGCTTGCTCAGCCAACTGTTCTAATGTAAGTGGCACGAAGCAACACATTTCCCCGTGCCCCACAGGTCTTCGAAGATTTGGAAGATTGGCGGAAGATCGGGTCAAATCAAGTCTGTCAAAAAAACATTTGACGCGCCAGGCTGCGCCTGGTACTTTCGCTGCGTGAATTGCAATCTGAACCTGCTGCTAACGAGCGCGCTGCTGCTGAGCCGCGCGGCAGTTGGGTTCTAGTTTGTCTCCGAAAATTTACTGGACCCCACTGCCGAATCCGGCGGTGGGGTTTTTGTTTGCCTGACCGCCGGACGGCCCGAACCATCAACCAGAACCAACCATGCATAAAGAGCCATCAACCAAGTATCGCGCTTTCCCACCCGTCCATTTGTCCGACCGCCAATGGCCAGACCGCGTCCTGACGCGCGCGCCGATCTGGTGCAGCGTGGACTTGCGCGACGGCAACCAGGCGCTGGCGGTGCCGATGAACGTCAGCCAAAAGCTGGAATTGTTTCAGACACTGGTTAAGTGCGGCTTCAAAGAAATCGAGGTCGGCTTCCCGTCAGCCTCAAACACCGAATTCACTTTCAACCGGCGGCTTATCGAAGAGGACCGCGCGCCCGCCGACGTCTGGCTCCAGGTGCTGGTACAGGCGCGCGAGGATTTGATCGAGCGCACGTTCCAGTCGCTGGTTGGGGCCAGGAAAGCCATCATCCACCTCTATAACTCGACCTCGCCGGCCCAGCGCCGGGTCGTGTTCGGCATGTCCAAAGAAGAGATCATTGGCGTGGCGGTGCGCGGGGCCAGGTTGATCCAGGAGCGCCTGCCGCAGCTCAAGGGAACGGAATACATGCTCCAATATTCACCCGAGAGCTTCAGCGCGACGGAAGTTGAGTTCGCCAAAGATGTCTGCGAAGCGGTGATGGAGGTATGGAAACCCACGCCGCAGCGGAAAATGATTTTGAACCTGCCCGACACAGTAGAGGTGGCGATGCCTAACATTTACGCGGACCAGATCGAGTGGATTTGCCGGAACATCAAAGGCCGCGACTCGCTGATAATCAGCCTTCATACGCACAATGACCGCTGCACGGGCGTGGCGGCGACCGAATTGGGCTTGCTGGCCGGCGCCGACCGCGTGGAGGGGACGCTCTTCGGCAACGGCGAGCGCACCGGCAACCTCGACATTGTGGCTGCGGCGTTGAACCTTTACATGCACGGGATCAATCCCGGGCTAGACTTCACCGACCTCAATGGCTTGCGGGAGGTCTATGAGCGCTGCACCGGAATGACCGTGCCCGAGCGGCAGCCTTACGCGGGCGAGCTGGTGTTCACCGCGTTCAGCGGCTCCCACCAGGACGCGATTCGCAAGGGCCTGGCCGAATGGGGAAATGGACGCCAGCGATATTGGGATGTGCCTTACCTGGCGATCGATCCGACAGACATCGGGCGCGAATACCGCGAAGTCATTAGAGTCAACAGCCAGTCCGGCAAGGGCGGCGTGGCGTATTTGCTGGAGAGCCAATTTGGCATCGAACTGCCGAAGGAAATGCAACGTGAGTTTGGCCCGATCGCAAATGAGGAAGTGGATCGGCTGGGCCGCGAAGTGACTGGCGCTGAATTGAAGGCGATGTTCTGGCGGGAGTACGTCGAGCGCAGTGCGCCCTGGCAGCTCAAAGGCTTCGAGACCGAAAGCCGCAACGGCACGATCAGGTGTCGCGCGCGGTTCCTCCGCGATGGCCAGCCGGCGGAGTTTTCCGGTGAAGGCAACGGCCCGCTGGCGGCGTTTGTCCACGGTTTCGGCACCGCCGGCGTGCCGCGCTTCGAAATTGCGCACTACAGCGAACACGCCTTGGGCGCCGGAGAAGAGGCGGCGGCCATTGCCTACATCCAGATCAAGCACAGCGATGGCCGCACTAGGTGGGGCGCGGGGGTGGACACGAATATCGAACTTGCCTCAGTCCAGGCCGTGCTCAGCGCGCTAAACCGTTCGTGATGAAGGGGTGGGGCCAAGGACAATCGGCGGCATCGCGCCGGTGCAACCTGCGCGGACTGCTCAGGCGGCTTTAATAGAGTAACGCCGGCGTTGCCGTCTGCAGGCTCCTCCGACATTCCAGTCCCTTGTTCAGCGGCTTGGCGACAATTTACTTGCCTTTTTTCCTCACGGCCAAGAATACTCCCACACACGCGCACACCCAGACCAACCTAAAATATGAAATCCTCTGTCCTTTACTGCGCCTTTGCGGCCAGCCTGCTCTGCACCGTCAATCTGGTTGCCGACGACGCCGCTGCGCTCTGCGGCAAATGGTCAGTCAGAAAAGTCAATGACGAAGGCCGGCAATACACGCAAACCATCGAGATCCAGCCAGACAAGAAATTCGTCTTCCAAATCCTGGGGGAAGACAATCAGCCGGGCTTCATCGCCCGCGGCGAATTCAAGGTGGAACAGCTAGGGCCATTCAAAGCGGCTCGATTCTTTCACATCAAAGCCGGAGCGGCGGGTTCCGACCCGGACGACGTGGACGATGAATACGAATCTGTCTATGCGCTGAACGCGGAGGCCTGGACCATGGCGGCGAACTTTGACAAAGATCGAGGCCAGAAACCAGCTTTGGATGTTTACCAGCGCCTCAAGGCGCCGGAAACGCTCACGCTGGTGGTTGACGAGATCGAGATGGCGGACACGCCGCAGAGTGCCACCTGGTTCGTTTGCTTTGAGGTCAAGACGCCCGACGGCACCAGGCATCGCTATCACGTCGCGGGCAAGGAATTTGACAAGAAGCAGGTGACCATCCCGGTGGCGCTGGAACTGCCCAAAGTCAGCGCCGGCCAGAAGTGCAGCTTCACCCTGCAACTGGACGACGTAGATGACGACGCCTGCGGGGATGCCCCAGACAACCGAAGCGCGGGTGAATTTACCGTCAGCGAGCGCGGCTCTCAGTCCTACAAGCCGGAGGACAACTGGCGCTACACGATCCGTTGGCATCTGAAATAGCGGAAGGCTTTGTCATCTCACGAGACGCAGCGAGATGGTAAAAGATTCTCGCTATCTTCCAAGGACCTGAAAGTGGTGCCAGAGGAGGGATTTGAACCCCCGACCAAAGGCTTATGAGTCCTCTGCTCTACCCCTGAGCTACTCTGGCAATAAGTCCGTGCAGGACTTCTGGTATCCTTAAATGCGAGCCTTTCGGCGCTTTCTGCTCTTATAGCAGAGCCGCGGAGAGATGCAAGCCGGTGCAGATGGTTGCAGGATAGTTCAACCGAGTGAAACATCTTGTAACGAACAGCCGACAGACTGGCTGGGTGCTCTTAGGCAATCCGGTCCTCTCGAGGGAAACGGTGCGCCATGCAGAATGCTCCCGCGGCGCGCGGCGCCCGGATTTCGAGGGCATACAATGCGCCGAACGTGGGGTTGCGGGCGGAGATCCGCACTCCGACCCGAAAAGCCCTGTACGGCAAGAACCTCCGGGTTCGCGATTGCCAGTCTCGGCAGGCACCCATAGGTTAGGTTCATGCGTAATGCAAGGCGCCGAAACCCAGCCGGCACCAGAGTTGAGCTGAGCCGATACATCGTGGCCGATCCGGCGATTTGTCACGACAAGTTCACCTTCAAAGGCACGCGGACTCTGAGTACATCAATCGCAAGCGGGAGGGGCGATCTTACAAAAAAGTCCTGATGTGACGGTAAACGTTTACGAGCAACTGGTGGTCGGCGGTGTCAGCGGTTGAGAACCATGAAAACCTCGATCGGTGGCAATGCGGGATTGATGGAAAGCAGGCCGCAATGATCGAAAAAAGAGTTTGCGGATCCCGGTCAGATTTTGGCGAGTGGGCACCGGTTCAAGGAGCTCTGTTCGACTTGCGCGTGATGGAGGAGCGTTCCCGAGCCCCGTTTTGGAACGGCGCCCTGAGACGGGGTTTCAGGAGCAGTATTTCGTGCGGGGCTTTTCGCGAAGAGTAAGCGGTCTGCTGGTTGGTTCAAGCCCTTCAATCAAAACCGCAGGCATCTTGCCGGCGCCTAGAACCTCTTTCGCATCCAAAATTTCGATCCCAACGAGTGTTTCGCCTGGGCCGATGTTCAGGGCAACCTCCTCAGAAAGCCTGACGGAACGGCACTCGTGCTTTCCTTCAAGCAGACGAATGTAAAGGGCGTCGAACTCGGCGTCGTAGCTGATTTTCATAGGGCGTCCTGGTTTCAAAAATAGAACGTATAAACGGTAATGACAATTATTTCTTTGGGCTTCTCCTGAATAATTGGCGCGACCTGCTTGATCCGAAACGCTTGCCTTGCCAATTGCCGCCGAAGGGAAAGCCGTAGCGGCACATCTCACGCCCATGCTTGGCGGGTTGACGGGCCCTTTTGCGAATGGCGGTTTTGACCTCAGCCTCTGTTGCGCCGCCCTGAGTGGCGAGGGTGGCGGCAGGAGGCCGCGTGAGCGCAAAGAACGTTGCCCGCTTCTAAACTTCTGTAAGATCGGGCGTGTTTCCCGCGATGGATGTACTTGGAATGACCGCGGCGCATTACGCCGGAGAGGTGGGTGAACTGGCCCCGACGCGGCACAGTCTCCTGGATCGGTTGCGCGATTTGGATGACAGCGCGTCATGGCAGGAGTTCTTTGATACTGACTGGAAGTTGATTTATGGCAGCGCGATCAAACCCGGCTTGTCGGAAGATGAGGCGGAGGAGGTCGTGCATGAAACGGTCAACGGCGTGGCGCGCCGGATGGAAAGATTCGCCCATGAACCCAAACCTGCTCGTTTCTTAGAATAACTGGCTTAACCGGTAAAACTGCCGCGTGCCGCAGTGGGATTGGTGACTGCGTTCTGGCTGTCTGCGACGACCGGCCCGGGAGAAACGACGGTCCAGAACGCTGCTGAAGCAAGGTTCGTGGTAGATTGCAAGGCGAACTCGGTGGCGTTGGAAGGCCACGTCAGAATAATGTTGGCTCCAGAAGGAATTAGTGTCAGTTGCGGCGCGGTGACTGGGCAGGACGCACGGACTGAACCGAAGCGTACGCCAGACGTCTCTCGCTGAAGCACACTTCGGCAAGGAGCACCGGTGCGCAAATCAGTCCGCGAGCAAGCCTGGTGGTTGGGTCAATCGTCGAGGCAAGTCGCGACCGCCATGCATGAGACGGACAGCTTGCAAAGTGCCACCGTGGACTCGATAGAAGATCAGCAGCTTGTTGAAGGGGCGTTCTACCTGACAGGAGCGTAAGTGTTGTAATCTGGGATGGCGAAAGTCCCGTGGTCGGCCGAGGTCTGGGTGATCACTATACACAATAGTCCGTCGTTGCCGCGAAGATTTTTAACCACGGATTCCACGGATAACTCGGATGGGAGGATGATATTATCCGTGCAATCCGTGGAATCCGCGGTTAATACGATTTGGTTGGACTGCGCCGCCCTAAGTAATCAATGGCTTAACCGGTAAAACTTCCGTGTGCCGGAGATGGGATTGGTGACTGTGTTCTGACCGTTGATAACGACCGGCGGGGGAGAAACGGTGGTCCCGACCGCCGGTGAAACAAGGTTCGTGGTGGATTGCAAAGTGAAGCCGGTGGCGTTGGTCGGCTAGTAGGTCGAACGAAGACGATTATCAGTTGCAAACGCCGGTTACGGAGTTGCAAGTCGGAAGTACCGGTGCAAACCGGTTACGGAATTGCTGTAAGGACTCATCGCCCGGAATGTTGGTGAAAGTGCCGATCGGGGCAGGCGCGGATTGTAAACTGAAATCTGATTTTGTCCAACTCTACACCCGGTCGTTGTCGAGCCTTGAAATAAGAGGCCGGTCCAGGTCACCCAAGGTCAGGAATTCTCCTGCATCCAAAGGAGGAAAGCGCTCGGGCGCATGATCGGAATGCCGAAAGGCTGCTCAAGAACTAACAGGTCGCGGTCGTAGCTGACGATGGCCTTGGCTCCGACCGCCAGCGCGGCGCCGAGGAATCTCTCGTCCTTAAGGTCTCGTGATCGCTGTTTGCCCAATGGAGACGGCTCTGCCCACAACGCCTTGGCCCGAATCCAAGCCAACGCTCCCGAGACGTTCGCCCGCGGTGACTCCCGCGCGAGCACTTCGGGGACACGGGTTTCATACTTTGCCAGGATTTCAGCCGACACGGCCAACCTGCACCGCCTTCTCGCAACGAGGGCGAGGCACCGATGCGCCGGGCCGCGCCACCCAATGGCACTGATGAGAACGCCCGTATCAAATACGACAGGAATCACGTCTTGCGACCGGCTTGAACGGCAGCCTCAATGCGACGAACCTCGTCCTCCGTCTCAGCCCGATCGTGGCCACCCGCAAACGCGCGCTCGAAGTCCTTGAGTTCGTCCACCAGCTCACTCGCCTCCATCTTGCGCAAGGCCTCGCGAACGACCTCGCCCGGGTCCTCGTAGCGGCCGCTTTTTACCTTTCGCTCAATGTAACTGCTCAATTCGCCGGGCAGTGATACCTGAATCGTTTTGGTCGCCATACCGCTCCAAAATAGATCGCCCGTGTTACCTGTCAACGATGCAAATCTTGCTGCCTAATCTTTAATCCCTGACCCGGCAGTCTTCAGCGGCATTTACGCACTACTAATGAGCCGTACGCCGGAGATGGGATTGGCAACTTCCAGGAGAACAAACGCGGTCGTGAAACGCGGAACCACGACTCGGCGGCTCAGAGCGATGGCTTGCTGATGAAGCTCGTCGTCCGGATTCAACGAAGCGAGGAAGAACGACGTGTCGGCGAAGAGGGCCTTCATCGCTTCGGCGTGCCGTAAAGATAATGATCGTGCTGTTTGGCCAGATCGCGCGGCAAGCCCCGGACCCTTTTGGCGACGGCGAGGAGCATTTCCGTGAAGTCACCGTGCTCCGGTTTGGCGATGGGAGTGACTTCTACCTCGGCACCCTCGGAAAATTTGACTTCGGGCGGCAGAACCACCACCCCGTTTTTGACTCTGCCTTTGTAGCTCATAGTTTGCTCCGCAGTACTGTGCAATGTCTGGGGGCATTCGGCAATGCGTTTCCGATCCGAAAGCCCACCCTCGCAGTCCCCCAGCAATCGAAAGAACTGTTGGTGCTTCGTGGCGGGCAGGGAAACGCCGCCGATCTGGACCATCAACTCCCAACCATCGACCATCAACCTTTGGTCTCTTTGGGCTCAAGATTGGCGATTCAATTCAACGTGGGCGCAGTGAATTTCAAACCCTCTGCCGGTCGATGCCGGCCTTCGCTGTACTCGGGCGCGAAGGAACAGGTTTGGGTTCGCGGCCAGCCGCACTACGGCAACTGGTGCGCGCGATAGAAGCGCTGGTTGAATGAGGTAGCCGGATCCGTGAATGGGAGCGTGCCAGTCACGTTCGTTAGCGTCGTCAGAGTCGTCCAGGCAAGCAGGTTTGTGGAGGTTTGAATCTCGACCGCGCTGCCCGCATGGCTAAGCAGCGTGAAACCGAATTGGCCGTTTGCCTGCGTGGTCGAGGGTTGCAGGATGAGCGGCTGGAGCGTCGCGATGAAAGAAAGGGTGCGGATGCAGATTGCGCCGGCGGCGTTGGTGGCGAACAGGCGGAAGACATACAAATCCGCCACGTCGGGGGTGAATGTGGGATTGCGCACATTGACGGCAGAAAGTTTGGCCGATGACGCAGACGGCTGCCGGATCAAACTCCATTGCCAGGCAACGGCCGTTTGCGGGCTGGTGTCGAGTTGACGAGTAAGCCCGACAGGCGCGACTGCGAGATCGATTGTGGGCCGATCCGGGCAGGCATTCGGGGTGCCAACACGGATCGCGCGGTTGCCGGTGTCAGCCACATACAGTCTGCCGGTGCTGTCCACTGCTACGCCCAACGGATTGAGAAACTGTGACGTGCTACCCGTGCCATCTGCATAGCCACTGACCCCTGGCAGGCTCGTCAGGGTGGTCGCTATTCCGGCTGGCGTCACCTTCCGAATCGTGCTTACGGATCCATCACCGAGAAACCCATAGTCCGTGACATACACGTTTCCCGTGCTATCCACGGCTACGGCGCGCGGCCCCCAGAACCGAGCCGCCCTCCCGATGCCGTCCACGCCGCCATACTGCCCGCCCGCCAGCGTAGTAACCACACCCGCCGGAGTGATCTTCCGAATCGCGTAATTGACGCTGTCCGCCACATACACGTTCGTCTGGCTGTCCACTGCCACGCCGTATGGACCGGAGAAACGCGCCGCGCTCCCTGTGCCGTCATTAGTACCGGAGGATCTCGCGAGGCCCGCCAGGGTCGTCACCACTCCGGCTGGCGTCATCTTGCGGATTGTGTTGTTGCCATTGTCCGCAACAAACACATCGCCGGCACTGCCAACTGCGACACCTGTCGGCTCGTTGAACCGCGCCACGCTGCCCGTTCCGTTGGCACTGCCAACTGGACACGTAGCACAGCCGGCAAGTGTTGTCAGGCTGCCGTCTGGCGTCACACGCAGAATCGTGTTGTAGCCGGTGTCCGCGACATACACGTTACCGGTGCCGTCCACCGCCACACCGTCCTTGGCGCCGAAGTCCGGCATCGCCAATGTTGTCACCGTGCCGTCGGGCGTCACCTGCCGAATGGCACCATTCTCGATCACGTAAGCGTTTCCCGTTCTGTCGACAGCCACACTGTTCGGGCCCCACCCGAACCGCGCGTCCTTGCCACTGCCGTCGGCGTAGCCGCCGAACGCCGCCAGGCGCGGAATGCCCGCCAGCGTCGTCACCGTGCCATCGGGAGTCACTTGGCGAAGCGTCCCGTTGCCAGTGTCCGCCACAAAAATGTTGCCGCTTTTGTCCACCGCGACTCCTTTGGGATTGAAGAACCGCGCATCGCTACCGGTGCCGTCAGCGCTTCCATAAGGGTCCGTAACTAGTTGCGGCGGGCCTGCAAGTGTAGTGACCACGCCGTCGGGCGACACCTGCCGAATCGCCAAGCCATCCGTAACAAACAAGCTACCTGTGCTGTCCATTGCCAAAGCTGACGGGCTGAAGAACCGCGCATCGCTGCCCGTGCCATCGACGAGGTCAGAAGTGCCCGCCAGGCCGGCCAGTGTGGTCACTTCCCCACTTGGAGTGATCTTCCGTATCGTATAGTTGAAGGTGTCTGCCACATACAGGTTGCCCGCGGTGTCCACGGCAACGCCCATTGGACTGGCGAATCTCGCGGCACTGCCGGTGGCATCGTTAGTACCCGAGCTTCCCGCCAGGCCCGCCAGAGTGGTCACGACTCCCATAGGTGTGATCTTCCGAATCGTGTTGTTGTACTTATCCGCCACATAGACGTTGCCCGCACTGTCCACCGATACGCCCTCGGGGTAAAAGAACCGCGCCGCGCTGCCCGTGCCGTCGTTGGTCCCGTAGGTTCCGGCCAAACCTGCCAGCGTCGTCACCACTCCGTCGGGCGTGATTTTGCGAATCGTGTGGTTCCCGGTGTCAGCCACATACACGTTGGCCGCGCTGTCCAGTGCAATGCCGTACGCAGGGCTGAATCGTGCCGCGCCGCCCGTGCCATCAGCGCTGCCAGGGTTTCCGGCAAGACCTGCAAGCGTTGTCACAAGGCCGCTCGGCGTGAGCTTGCGAATTGTGTAGTTGCCCTCGCCCCCGTCAAGGATGTTGTATAAAGTGTCAGCAACATACAAGTTGCCCGAGTTGTCCACAGACACGCTTGCAGGAAAGCCGAAGCGAGCTACGCTGATCGGCCCGTCAATCGCGCCTGGACTTTCATCAGGTCCCGCCAGCGTGGTGAAAGTGTATTCCTGGGCCGGGAGCGCGGAAGCCATCGAGACCGCTGCGGCACAAACAAAAGCATGAACCAGTAATCTTGGAGTTTTCATAGATAGCTTCGAGGTACCAGCAATTGTAGAGTGAACCTTCCCTGGGTGGCGGTGGTCTTGACCCGGAGGCCTCGCACTCCTTCGTGGGTCAGTTTCTCCGCACAATCCAACCGGGGTTTTGGCCACCAACGAATACGTTTCCCAAGCCATCTGCTGCGATGGCATGAGGAATGGAGTTCGTGACAGTGTCCACCGTAATCCAACTGCCGGTGCCGCCCGGATTCTCGCGCACGATCCAATAGTTTGGTCCGACGCCCCCACTGGCGAGGGCTTCGCCGGCCACGTAGAGGTTGCCAAGCGAGTCCGAAGCAAACCCGAGCGCTCTTTGAGTACCGGTGGTGAGCAATTGATAGGTATCCACCGTGGTCCAGGTAGCACCGCCGTCGGCGCTTTTGCGGACGACCCAGTAGCTACCGCCATTCTTGCCCTTCGATGGGAGGTTGGCGTTTCCGATCGCGTAGAGGTTGCCGTTGCCATCCGCGCCGATACCGTAAGCGGCCATGCCGCTGGCGTAGGCGTCAACGGTGGACCAGGTTGCGCCGGCGTCGAGACTGCGCCGGACAAGCCATGCCGAGGCCGTGCCGCCGAATTTGTTGACGACGACCTGGCCATAGCCGGCCGCGAAAATCCCGGCGGTGGGATGGGCAAAAACTGCGTTGGCCTGGGAGGCGGAAGGCTGGAAGGTATCCACGGTGGCAAAGCTGGTGCCGCCGATGCCTTTGCGAACTACCCAGGTCCCGGAGGGCTCGGTGACATATACGCTTCCGGCTGCGTCGGCGGTAATGGCACTGGCCGCTATCGGAAGGGCATAATTGCTGAGCGCGACGGTATCTACGATGGACCACGTCGCCCCACCGTCAGTACTGCGCCGGACGAACCGGTAAAATGGTCCCGAGGAAAAATAATACCGGCCCGTGACGTAGAGATTACCCGCCGAATCGGCGACGATGCCGCCATCATAACGTGTGTTGCTGCCCGGATAGACGAAATCGTCGAGCGGCGCAGACCAGGTGTTGCCACCGTCGGCGCTGGCAATCACCAACCCGTGGAAGACCGAGCCGTCGGAAGCATAACCACAGGCAAACACGGTTCCAGACGGGGCGACGGTCAATCCGAAGTTAACTGCGGCCTGGCCGGCGACGTATTGGATGGCATCCACCGTTTGCCAGGTTTGGGCGGGAGTGGTGTGAGCCAGCATTGCGAGGGTGAGACTGGCCACGGCACCGAGCGTGGACCGTGAGAGCGAGTTTACTGGTGTTATCATATTTTGTGTGAGTTGATTCCTATATTCCTATGTTTGGTGTTTTCAATTGGTTAACGGTTTGACTTAACGTCCTTATCGGCTTGCGTCTGGTCACGTACGGGGCTGGCTTCAGACGGTTTGCCTTCCGCGGCAAGAACCTTGTTCAAATCAGCAATAATGTTCGTTGGATTAGCGTAATCGTTGACGGGAAGCTTTCTCGCCAGGGCCAGTGCCTCACGAAGTGTGGCTTCGGCTTCGTGCAAACTGCCACGGCTACTGAGAAGGACGCCCAACTTCCACAACGATTGACCCACGATGGGGTGCTCGCTGCCCAGTGACTTCCTTCGAATCGCCAGTGCCCGGCGCTGCATGGCCTCGGCCTCCTGCAGTTCGCCTTGGTGCTCGACGACATCGGCCAGATTAAAAAGTGCGTTCGCCACGTCCGGATGCATCGGCCCTAACAATTTTTCCTGCACCGCGAGCGCGTCCCGTCCGGCAGTTTCGGCTTCGGGGAGTTTGTCCTCGTGCGAGAGGATCCAGGTGAGGGATGTCAGGAATCTGGCCGTCATCGGATCCTCGTTGCCCCACAAATTTGTTGCGATTTGCAACCCCTCACGTTCGAGTGTCTCCGCCTCGGATAATTTGCCTTGCTTTGCGACCAATGTGGCCAGGTTGTTTAGGGAAACGGCCACCTCCCGATGTCCGTTGCCCAGCAGTTTCCTGTTCATCGCCAACCCCTCGCGATACATAGCCTCGGCGTCCTTAAGATTGCCTTCGTGCTTGAGAATGTTGGCCAGATTGTTGAGCCACGCGGCGACGTCGGTGTGAACCGGGCCAAGGAATTTCTCACCCATGGCTATGGCCTCTCGATCGAGGGCTTCCGCTTCGGGTAAGTTACCGCGCAGCATCAGCGTAACGGCAAGATCGTCCAGCACCTTGGCGAGATTCCTGTGCCCGTTTGGATAATTAACTCTTTCCAGAGCAACCACCCTGCGCAGCATGACCTCCGCGTCCCCATAATCGCCCAGTGCCCGGTAAACTTTGCTGACTGCATCCCGCATATCCGACTCGATTGCCGGCTGATTAGTTAGCTCGGTGCCTAGGCGCTGCACGGTCTTGTCCAGAATCTCCTTCAGTATCGTTGCGTCACGTCCCTTGGCGACCTCGGGGCCGACGCCTTCGAGCATCTCTTCGAAGAATTGGACGACTTGCTGGCTTGTGGCGGCAGCGGTTTGGGCCTTCTCCTCGTTGGCTTGGGCCTGCTGGCGCAGCCGAGCCTGCTCTTGCTCCGCCGCAACAGCGCGCTTGTGGGCGGCCCGCTCCCGCACTAATCCCCAAGTGGCGCCACAGAGTCCGAGCACCAGCGCCGCAGCTACGCAAGATGTGCCAACAAAGGCCACCTTATTCCGCCGAACGAGCTTCTGGAACCGGTATGCCGAGCTGGGCGGACAGGCTACCACTGGCTCGTTTTGTAGATGCCGCTGAACGTCCGCGGCCAGGCCGTTGGCGGTTTCATAGCGCCGCGCGCGGTCTTTCTCCAGGCACTTCATCACGATCCAGTCCAGGTCGCCGCGCAAAAGGTTGACCAGCTTGGGCGGTTCGAGGCCGCGGCGCTTGGCTGTGGTGGTCAGTTCCTCGCCGCCGAGCGTGCTGACGCGGGTGGAAGGGCGCTCGGGTTCTTTCTCTCGGAGCGTGCGGCGCATTTCGTCGAGGCCGGCTTGCAGGAGTTCCTTGGCGTCGAAGGGCGTTTTGCCGGTGAGCAATTCGTAGAGGAGCACGCCGAGCGAGTAGATGTCGCTGCGGGTGTCTATATCCACGCTGGTGATCTCGGCTTGTTCCGGACTCATGTAGGCGGGGGTGCCGAGGAATTGCTGGAAGCGGGTGAAGACGGTCTTCTCGGTCAGTTCCATCTGGGTGGCTTTGGCGATGCCGAAATCAATGATCTTGGGCACCGCCACGCCGTCGTTGACGGTGACCAGGATGTTCGACGGCTTGAGGTCGCGGTGAATGATGCCTTTCTGGTGAGCGTGTTGGACGGCCTGGCAGACTTGCATGAACAGGTCGAGTCGTTCGCGGGTGGGAAGGTTTGTCTGGTCGCAGTAATCGGTGATCTTGATGCCGCGGACCAGTTCCATGACGAAGTAAGGCCGACCAGCGGGAAGAACGGATGGAAGAGGGGAGAGAGAAGAGGGAAGAGAGGGAGCGGCCATGCCTTCAGCGCCCTCACCCTTGATCCCTCTCCCATCGGATGGGAGAGGGGAGCGGGAAGATGGGAGAAGGTGCGGAGCGTCGGTGGCTCCCGCGTCGAACACCTTCGCGATGTTCGGGTGGTCCAATATCGCCAGGGCCTGGCGCTCGGCTTCGAAGCGGGCGACCACTTCGCGAGTGTCCATGCCGACCTTGATGATCTTGAGAGCGACGCGGCGTTTGACCGGCTGTTTCTGCTCAGCCATATAAACAACGCCGAAGCCGCCTTCGCCGAGTTTCTCCAGCAGCTTGTAATTACCAATGACGGTGCCTGGGCCTTCACTCAAGGGGCCGACTAAAATTGTTTGGCGGCCTGCTGCGCCCAACTCGAGGGGGTCGCCAGCCAGAAACTGATCCGCTTGCAAGCCGGCCTTGAGCAGGTCTTCGATGCGTTGGCGCAGTATCGGGTTGCCGGCGCAAGCAGCATTGAGGTAAGAGGCTCGCGCTTGCGGGTCCGGCATCTGCCGGGCCGCGTCGAAGATGGTTTCTTCGCTAGCGTCCGAAGGCTTCATGGCAAGGGAAACTGATTCATGGTTTCACTACTCCATACGATTTTTTGAGAGAAAGTCCGCCAAAAAGCAAAAGATTCAAACCGCGAAATACGCGGAATACGCGGAAAAATGGAACAATTCAGCGGTCCTCTGTTAGTGCTGAATGCGTTCGAAGAGCCAGGCCTTGGCGTGGCTCCACTGGCGTTGGACCGAGCGTTCCGACAGATCCAGGATTTGCGCAATCTCCGGCTCAGTGAAACCGGCAAAGAAACGGAGTTTCACGATTTCCGCCTGCTGAGCGGAGAGCCGCTGAAGCTCTTCGAGGGCTTCATTGAGTTGCAGAACAATTTCGTCCTTGGCCGGAGCGGCGATCTCAACCTCCTCCAGCGGGACCTTCTCGGCGTTCTGGCCGTGCCGCATACGGAGCCGGCGGCGGGCGCGGTCTATGAGGATATGTCGCATGGCTTCGGCGGCGGCGCTGAAGAAATGCCTGCGGTTCTGCCATCGCTTATCCTCATTGCCGACCAGCCGCAGATAAGCCTCATGCACCAGGGCGGTAGCCTGCAAAGTCTGTCCGGGAGGCAGGAGGGACATTTTGTAGGCAGCGAGTCTGCGCAGTTCCTCATAGACCAGCGGGAGCAATTCGTCAGCGGCTTTGCCGTCGCCGTGCTCGACCCGCTGGAGGATTTGGGTCATATCGCTCACGCGACCAAGCTTAACTGCGAACAACGGCTGATCGAAGCTCAAACTGACGACGGCTCAACCGGGGGCGCAGGCACGAATCGTTGGCAGCCGTGGTAGGGACGCTTTCCACAGCGTCCCTGATCTCGAGGTGCCGGAAGACAGGGACGCTGTGGAAAGCATCCCTACCGAAAATTCTTCGAGGCCAATAGAATTTGCGTGCATTGTCTGTTGGCTGATATTCAATGGCGACGATGCCGCTTAGGAAGAATTGTTTCACGAGTTGGTTGGTTCTGCTCCTGATTGCCTGCTCGGTGGGCCAGAACTGCTCGAACGCACAGCCGGCTGCCGCCTCGAGCGAAGACGCGGCGGCTATTAAGACCCTCGATACGCCCCGCGACTTTCCAACCATCTCATCGCCGGGCGAATGGCAGGCTCGCGCCAAAGACATCCGTCAACAAGTGCTGGTGAGTTGCGGTCTGTGGCCGATGCCCGGCAAAACTCCGCTCAAACCCCATATCTTCGACAAGATCCAGCGGGAGGGTTACAGCGTTGAAAAAGTCTATTTCCAAACGCTCCCCGGCTTTTATCTGGCGGGAAACCTGTATCGCCCTCTGGGACGCGGCAAAGGCCCGTTCCCGGCTATTCTGAACCCGCACGGCCATTGGAAAGAGGGCCGCCTGGGGGACACCAAGGACGGCAGCATCCCCGCGCGGTGCATCAGCTTCGCCCGGCAGGGGATGATTGCCTTTTCCTACGACATGGTCGGCTTCAATGACACGCATTTCCCAAACACGCCAACCAACCAACCTTTCTATGAAAGCCACCGCCAATTCGGCACGAACAGGACCGACCTGTTGTGGAACATCAGCCTGATGGGGTTGCAGACCTGGAACAGCATCCGCGCGCTCGACTTTCTCGAAGCGTTGCCCGAGGTGGACCGCAAGAGACTGGCTTGCACGGGCGAATCGGGCGGTGGCACACAAACTTTCATCCTTGGCGCGGTGGATGATCGGTTGGCCGCGCAGGCGCCCGTGGTGATGGTTTCCCACACCATGCAAGGCGGGTGCAGTTGCGAAAACGCGCCCGGCCTGCGTGTCGAGTATTCCAACATGGAGATCGCCGCCGCTGCCGCGCCACGGCCACAAATGCTGGTCGCCGCCACGGGTGATTGGACCAAAGACACACTCACAGTGGAAGGTCCGGCCATCAAACATATTTACGATTTGTTGAATGCGCCGGAAAATTTCAATTTTGTGCGCTTCGATTTCGGCCATAATTACAACCAGACCAGCCGCGAGGCGGTCTATGAATGGTTAGCACCGCGACTGTTGGGCAAGAGCTGTCCGTCCTCGCTGAAAGAACCGCCCTACCAGAAGGAGCCGGACCCCGATTTGCGGGTGTTTCCTGACGGCAAACTGCCCGCCGATGCGTTGAGCCAGGAACAATTGATTCATTTGATGATCCAGCGCTGGCACGATCAGTGGCGCGCGCTCAGGCCAACCAGCACGCGCAAGTTGGAGAAGTTCAAGGAGGCCATTTTCCCAGTCTGGCGGCACACCTTGTTGGTAGATTGGCCGCCGAAACCTGTTTGGGAGGTCCGGGGCCCGGAATCCGACTCGAATAAGACTCAGCTTCGCATCAGGTCGCGCGGGCAGACGAGTGGGACGCGGGCACAATGGTCAGTCTTCGGCTCTGGCCCGCAGGCAACGGTGGTCGTCCTGGCGCTGAGCGCAGAAGACGACTCGCGGCCCGAAGCGAGCTCACTTGCAAGAATTGCCGCGCAATTGGCTGAGCGTAAAATCTCGTATTTGATGGTTGACCCCTTTCCGGCCCTCAAGACACTGAGTCCGTTTACGAATTTTTTCAGCACCTACAATCGGACGGACATTCAAGAACAGGTCCGGAATCTGGTCAACGCCTGTGCTGTGGCCCGCGACTTCTGTAAAGCCGATCGTGTCATCCTTTGGGGCTTGGGCCGCGCCGGCCTATGGGCGCTGTTGGCCGCCCCTGCCGCCGATGCAGTCATCGCCGACGTCAACCAACTCGATGCCGGAAGCAACGACGATTCCGCCGGCTCGCCTCTACTCACTGCGGAATTGTTTTGTCCCGGCATTCTAAGGATGGGCGGGTTTGAAGGCGCGGCGCTGCTGACCGCCCCGCATCCCCTGCTCTTGCACAACATCGGAGCCAATTTCCAGATGGAGACGCTCAGCGCGACCTACAAGGGCCTGCACGCGGGCAAGAAGCTGCGCGTCCAGGGCCAACCCCTGGCGGATGAAGAATTGATCGACTGGGTGTCGCGGCTCACAGACCTCTGAATTGACCACGGATTTCACGGATGACACGGATGCTAAAACGCTGAAACGCTAAAACGCTGAAACGCCGGGCCGATTTCAGCTTTTCAGCTTTTCAGCTTTTTGGTTATGCCCTTTCCAATTCGGCGCGCATCACGTAATGTCCCCGTCCGATGAAAGGCATCATCCTTGCCGGCGGGGCTGGATCCCGGTTGTTTCCACTCACGCTGGTGGCGAGCAAGCAGCTCCAGCCCGTCTATGACAAACCGATGGTCTATTATCCACTGACGACCCTGCTCGAAGGCGGCGTCCGGGATTTTTGCCTAATCTCCACCCCGCAGGATTTGCCTCGCTTCCGGCAATTGCTGGGCGACGGCAACGCGTGGGGTTTGGCCCTTGAATACCGCGAGCAACCAAAGCCCGGAGGCATCGCCCAAGCCTTCCTGATCGGCGAGTCCTTCATCGGAAAGGACGCGGTCACGCTCATTCTGGGCGACAACATTTTTTATGGCGGCGACGGTTTTCAAAAGGCGTTCGCCGAGTTCAACGATGGCGCAACGATTTTCGGTTATCACGTCAACGACCCCGAACGCTATGGGGTCGTGGAGTTCGACGGCAATGGCCGCGCAATATCCATCCAGGAAAAACCCAAGCAACCCAGGAGCAACTATGCGGTGCCTGGTCTCTACATTTACGACAACGACGTCGTGGCGATTTCCAAGAAGCTGAAACCGTCGGCGCGCGGCGAGTTGGAGATCACGGATGTAAACCTGGAGTATTTGCGGCGCGGGCAGTTGCGCGTGCATCGGCTCACTCGCGGGTTCGCCTGGCTGGATGCGGGCACCAGTAGCAGTTTGCATGAGGCCTCCGCCTACGTGCAGACAATCGAAAAGCGACAAGGCGTCAAAGTCGGTTGTCCGGAAGAAGCGGCGTTTCACCAGGGTTTTCTCACCCTGCAACAACTTGAGGCGCTGACTCGCCGCATGCCCAACTCCGAGTATCGAAGCTATTTGGAGAACGTTGTTGCTGAAGCCAAGCGATTGGCGCCTACTCAACCAGCCACCTCCGACGTGCTTGCATGATTGTTCTTTTGGGGGCCAGCGGATACATCGGGCAGGCCTTCGCCCAGGCGTTACGCGAGCGGGCCCAATCTTTCACTGCGCTTTCCCGAAAACAAGTTGACTACACCCGCTTCGACACGTTGCTGGAATTCCTGGGCCTGACCAAACCTAAATTCCTGATCAACGCCGCAGGCTACACTGGCAAGCCGAACGTGGATGCTTGCGAGAACGCTAAAGCTGACACGCTTGCCGGCAACACGCTGCTCCCGCAGACCATTGCCCACGCCTGCCTGGTTACCGGAACCCCCTGGGGCCACGTTTCCTCCGGGTGCATTTTCTCGGGAGCCAAAGTGAGCCAGGGCGCAACCACGCGCGTGGAGAAAGATCTGAGCAAACCGGAGCTGCGAGAGCTGGCAGAAAAAACTCCGCTGGCGATTCATGGCTACTCCGAAACGGACGAACCCAATTTCACCTTTCGCCAACTGCCTTGCAGCTTTTATAGCGGGACCAAGGCGCTGGCGGAAGAAACGATCTCAGGGCTGGGCCAGAGTTACATCTGGCGGTTGCGCATCCCCTTTGATGAATGGGACAATGCGCGCAATTATCTGACCAAAATCCAGCGCTACCCAAAAGTGTACGACAACGTGAACTCGATCTCGCACCGCGCCGATTTCGTCCGCGCCAGCCTGGATTTGTGGGAGCGCCGCGCCCCTTTCGGCACCTACAACGTGACCAATCCGGGGTTTGTCACCACCCGCCAGGTCGTGAGGTTGATCCAACAGACCCTCAAACCGGACCGGCCCTTCGAGTTTTGGCAGGATGACGCGGAGTTTTATCGCGTGGCCGCCAAGACACCACGCTCAAATTGCGTGCTGGATGTCTCCAAACTGCTTGCTACGGGGGTGAAGTTGCGCCCGGTGCATGAAGCGCTCGAAGCCTCATTGCGCGATTGGAAGGCTGAGCTCAAGTGATAACTCAGGTACTAACGTGACCCTGTAAGAGAAATGAACCTATTGATTACCGGCGGCGCTGGATTTATCGGCTCGAACGTCATCCAACACCTGGTGGATCGCCCTGAAATCAAACGCCTGGTAAATCTGGACTGTCTGACCTACGCGGGGCACTTGATTAATCTGGAGGAATTATCCAGCCATCCGAAATATGTATTCGAAAGGGTGGATCTCCGCGACAAGCAGGCGGTGTTGGAGGTGATGCAACGACACGCCATCACTCACGTCATGCACCTGGCCGCAGAGTCGCACGTGGATCGCTCGATCACCGGCCCGGGCGATTTCATCCACACCAACGTGGTGGGCACCTTCAACCTGTTGGAAGCCTGCCGCGCCACGTGGTTGAACCACGCACCAGCCAACAGCCAACACGCAACACGCTTTCACCACGTCTCGACCGACGAAGTGTACGGCAGTCTCGGTCCCACGGGCCAGTTCACCGAAACCACGCCCTACGCGCCAAACTCGCCCTACTCCGCCAGCAAAGCCGCCAGCGACATGCTGGTGCGCGCCTACCACCACACCTATGGGCTGCCGACGCTGATCACCAACTGCTCGAACAACTATGGACCCTACCAATTCCCGGAGAAGCTTATCCCGGTCGTCATTCAAAGCGTGCTGGGGCGCAGACCCGTGCCGGTTTACGGCGACGGCATGAATGTGCGTGATTGGCTCTACGTGCGCGATCACGCGGAGGCCCTTTGGCTGGTGTTGACGCGCGGGAGCACTGGTGAAACCTACAACATCGGCGGCCACAACGAATGGGCCAACATCCGCATCGTGGAATTGATCTGCGATTTGATCGACGAGCTGGCTCCGCAGATTGGCGGAAGCTCACGCAATCTGATTAAGTTCGTCAAAGACCGGCCCGGACATGATCGCCGGTACGCCATCAACGCAAGCAAGATCAAAAATGAGTTGGGTTGGGTCCCGGCACACAAATTCGAGCAGGGCATCCGTGAAACCGTGCGCTGGTATCTCGACCACCAGCAGTGGGTGCGAACAGTTCTGACTTGTTAGCACGCAGGTAATTGGTTGCGGCAAATCAACGCTTTGGCACGGCAAGACTGCAAGGACTTCATTTTGTTCCTGCCCGGCAAAAGCGTTTGACAGCGATCGGTACTTTTTCTAACGTGCGCACGGTGGTACGCCATGCTAAGAAGTCATGCAATGTAAAAATCACGACGAGGTCCAGGCAGTAGATCGTTGCGTGGGCTGCGCCGAGGCGTTCTGCGGCGATTGCCTGGTGGAGGTTCGCGGGCAAAAATACTGCGGCTCCTGCAAAGTGCTGGCCATTCAAGGCCAACAAATTGTCCTTGAGGAAGAAACCGTTCCCTGCAAAGAAGCCAGCGAGGCTCTAACCTACGCTATCGCGAGCTTTCTGTGTTGCGGGATCATCCTCGGTCCGATGGCGATCACCAAGGCCTACAAAGCCAGGGAACTCATCGCCATGGACCCGCGGCTGACGGGTTCGGGCAAGGCCAATGCCGCGATGGTCATCGGGATCGTGGCGCTGTTGCTATGGTTGATCGCCTTCGTTGGAGCGCCTGTCGCTCACGTCCGCAGGCGCCCGTAGGGTCTTACGAAACCTTTTCTCCCGACATCCAATGCCGTCGTCCTCGCCAGATTCAGCCGGTCCGGAACCGGCCGCAGCCGCCGCCGGCATGTGCGCGGAGCACCCGAGCCTGCGAGCGGCCTTTGTGTGCGGCGCCTGCGGGCAGCCCATCTGCGCTCTCTGCGCGTTCACGCGCAACGACGGCAGCCGGATTTGCGCCGCCTGCGCCAGTTCTGCTGCCGTCATCCAAAGCGACGGGCCGCGCGTTATCGGCCAAGGCTATGCAGCGCCGGAGAATGTGCACCTGCTCAAATGCATCCAGCACCCCAGGGTGGCCGCGGCGCGCGTTTGCAGGGTCTGCGGGGCGCCAATGTGCGCGACGTGCGACTTTTCGTTGCCGAGCGGCTTGCACCTTTGTCCGAAGTGCGTAGTCGCACCGCCCAAGCGCATAGCGCGCTCGCGCAAAGTACTGGTCATCATGGCTTATGCGCTGGCGGTTTGGGGGACGGTGGCCTTAGCGGGCTTCACCAGCGGGGCACTGGGCGCGTTGTTGAAAACCAAACCCGACCGCGCCACGGTAGGCATTGTCTATGCTGTGTTCATTTTCTTCCCTGCGGTCATCGGAGC
>WNGQ01004183.1_pt1 | contig 21211 bp, 21 predicted proteins | sample 5407661 | NCBI WGS metagenome assembly WNGQ01 (sample SAMN13153382, study PRJNA577476) | soil metagenome | isolation source: 60 cm soil or saprolite under Garry oak tree replicate 2 | place: USA:California | collected 2016-06-15 | reverse complement strand
GCTGGTCCTTCAGCCGGGCGATCGCGCTGGATGGGTCGGGCCCGAGGAGGGTGGCATTCCATGCCGTCTCGGTCAGCGACCGGGATGCGACGTACTTGGGCATGGCGTTGATGAGGTCGATGTAGGGATTGCCAGCGATGTGGCCCCAGTTCGCGTAGAACTTCTCGTAGGTCACCCGGCCCATGACGAACGCGTCGTAGTTGCCCAGCTGCTCGATGGACAACGCCGTGGCCTCGGCGTCGAAGTTGGCCCACCGTTCAGGCGCTTCGATGACGCCGTCGAGCGAGACAAGGGTCGATTCGATCAGTTTGCGCATAGTCGTTCTCTTTCTCCGAGTGGTTGATCGGTGAAGCCGCCGTCCACTGCGATGGCTGCGCCGGTGATCTGTTGGCTTGCTCACTGGCCAGGAATGCAACGCCAGGAAGGCGACCGGGAACGCACGCGGCTGCGAACGCGCCGATCACCTCCGGGCTCCCCCAGCCGGGCGATGGTGGCGGCACCAGCGCCCAGGCCAGGGCGTGAGCCCGACGTTCGGCTTCAGTCCCTCCCGTTGCTTATCGCATGCGCGAGCGCCGCCAGCTGGCGCTCGAGCGCCTTGGCCGCGCTGTTGCGCCAGCTCTCAGCCACGGACTGGGACACGGGATCGGGGAAGATGTCCTCCTCTTCTTTCTCGACGGCGTCGAAGATGGCTCGCGCGACGGACTCCGGGGAGGCCTTGGGTATATCGACGCTGCGGGTCATGTCGGTGTCCACGGGCCCGGTGAGGACGGCGTGGACCTGCACGCCCCGTCCGGCCAGCAGGGCGCGCAGCGATTGCGTCAGGTTGAACGCGGCTGCCTTCGAGATCGAGTAGGCCGGGATCAGCGGAAAGGCGGCGAGGGCGTTGGTCGACAGATTGTTGACGATGGCTCCGCGGGAACGAGTCAGGTGCGGCAGGAAGGCCTGGGTCACGCTGTAGGTGCCGAAGAGGTTGACGGCGAGGTGGCGTTCGAGCGCGGCACGATCGCTCAGGTCGTCGTAGAGCGCGATGCCGGCGTTGTTGATGAGGATGTCGAGAGAGCTGACTGTCCCGGCAGCTTCCTGGATCTGCGCCGCGCTGGTTACGTCCAGGGTCAGCGGCGTGACGCGCCCGTCGGGGTGGGTCAGGGACACACGCGTGCCGGCATACACCCGCTTCGCGCCTCTGTTGAGCGCTTCTTCGGCCAGCGCCTGGCCGATGCCGCGGTTGGCCCCGGTCACCAGGATTGTCTTACCTGCGATGATCATGTCTGTTCCTCCGGTTGTGGTGTGTGATCGGGCGGGGTCAGGTCAGCGGCAGAAGCCAGGCAGCGGCGAGCCGAGCAGCGGCGCTCCGCTGGACAGGGTGATCACGACGCTTCCCGGCTCCGTCCCGGACTCATGCGCTGCTCGCGCTACCGCTCCTGCAGCACCTCGAGGATGTTTCCGGCCGGGTCCTTGAACCAGGCGGCGATGAACGGGCCGCCGCCCCGGGTGATGCCCCGCTCGTCCTGGTCCATCCCGTCGTACCGCTCGAACTGGACGCCGCGCTTGGTCAGTTCGCCGACCGCGGCCTCGATGTCGTCCACCTGGAAGATGAGGATGGTGTAGGTGGCCGGGGTGTGGTCCGGCTTCGGGTACACCCGGGTGTCGCGGCCGCCCGCCAGGTGCAGGGTGAGCAGTCCGTGCTGCTCGGAAACCCGGACCCCGAGTGTCTCGCCGTAGAACTTCCTGGCCTGGGCCAGGTCGTCGACGGCGAACGCGCTGAATGCTTTCGTGTCCGCGAACATGGCGTGCTCCTTTCTTTGAACCTGTTTCTGTGAACCTGCGCTGCTCATCACCGGCAGCCGGTCCGTGCCGTGCTCACTGGTCACGGTGCCTCCGACGCCGGGGCTGGATCGGCGAGCCCGGTGATGGCCCGGCCGTCGGCGGCCGGTGCCGGGGCGTGCCCGGGACGCCCGCGGCCGGGTGAGAGCTGTCGTCGAGGAGGGTCTCGTCGCTCCAGGCCTGGATGTCCAGCGGGGGCAAACCGGCCAGGCCGACGTACAAGGGGCTGACGAAGGGATCCCGCGGGTTTCCGGATTCGCCCAGGAACATGTCGGGGTGGGTGTGCCCGGGTGCTCGGCGGTAGTCGGTCCTTCACGAGGCCCGTTGACGTATCTGGCACCGGTCTCTCCTGGTCTCATCGGGTGATCTCAGGAGGACGACGACTGGCGGGCGCCGAAACCGGACACGCGCTAGGAGATTTCCAGGCTCTCGATCCGCCGCTCGAAGGACACACGCTCGGCTGGGCTCCGGGCCAGCGCAATGGCGTGCTCGTAGTTCTCCCGGGCCGTGGTGTGGCAGCCGGCCCGCCGTTCCAGGTCAGCCCGGGCCGCCCAGTAGAAGGGGTACCGGGACAGCTTCTGCTCCCCGGCCAAGCCGATCAGCTCGCGGCGGCCCGCGTCGATGCCGTCTCGTTCGGCCACGGCCAGCGCGCGGTTCAGCGCCACGATCGGGCTCCAGGACTGCCGGGCGAGAACCCGGTAGAAGCCGATGATCCGGTCCCAGTCGGTCTTCTGGATCGATGGTGCTATCGCGTGCTCGCAGGCGATGCCGGCCTCCAGATGCCAGCGGGACATGTGGTCCCCGGTGGCAGCGCGGGCGAGGTGAATCAGACCGCGCTCGATGTGCGCCCGGTCCCAGCGGCTCCGGTCCTGGTCCTCGAGGGGGACGAACACGCCGTGCTCGTCGAGGCGGGTCGGCAGGCGAGCAGTGTCGAAGCAGAACAAGGCGGCCAGGGCGTGCACGTCCGGATGCGCCGTCGCCTTGGCGTCCAGCAGCAGCTCGGTGAGACGCAGCGCGTCCTCGCACAGCAACGGGCGCACCGGGTCCTGCGGGTTGCTGCCGTGGTAGCCCTCGTTGAACAGCAGATACAGCGATCGCAGGACGGAGTCCCGTCGGGTATCCATGTCAGGCAGGTCGTCCACGTCGGGCAGCCGGCCCAGCTGACGCAGCCGACCGCGACCCCGATGCAGGCGCCGGTCGATGGTCTGAGTGTCGACCAGGAACGCTTGACCGATCTCTTTGGGCGACAGCCCGCACAGCCACCGCAGGATCAGGGTCATGTGCGTCTCGCGGTTCAGGCCGGGGTCGCAAACCGCGAACATCATCGCCAACTGGCTGGCGCTCTCGGCGGCCGGGGCCAGTGCCGCCTCGATCGTGCCGGTCAGCGCCGTCGTCGTCGCCAGCTCGGGCAGGAACGACCTGTAGCGCTGTTCCCGGCGGATGATGTCGATCGCCCGGTTGTGGGCGGCCCGGATGATCCACGCCTTCGGGTCCTGCGGCAACCCGAAGCGCCAGGCGTGCATGGCGCTCACCAGCGCGTCGTGGACCACGTCCTCGGCGAGCGGCATGTTGGACGGGCCAAGGACCCGGGTCAGCGCGCTGACCAGGTGCGCGTACTCCTTCCGGAACAGGTCTTCGACCAGCTCCGTGGATGACGCCGCGGCGGGCCCTTCCTCCACGAGCGTCAGATCCGATTGTCCTGGACCGGCCGCACCTCGACGGAACCGCCGAACTCGTATGCCGGGCACGTGCGCGCCACGTCGATGGCGTCTTCCAGGGAGGCAGCTTCGAAGATCATGCTGCCGGTCACCAGGTCCTTCGACTCGGCGTACGGGCCGTCGGTGACCACGCGCTCGTGGCCCCGGACCGTGGCCCCCGGGTTGTCGAGCGCGGTTCCGGCGTTGCGCCGCCCCTGCCGGGCCAGCTCATCGGACCAGCGATACCACTTCTCGACGTGGGCCTGAAGCTCCGAGGGCGACAGATCGTGCCGCGAGACAGCGCCCCCACGAAAGATCAGCATGAACTTGCTCCGCAGGGCGTGTTCCTCGCTTCGAGGTTCCGACACCATGGCCTCCACCGTATCCGCCGCCGGCCTCATCGAACCCCGCCACCCAGGCACCAGGGCCTACTCTGGGCGGCACGGCCACCCTCCTGAGGCTTGCCCCGGTTCCCCGGACACGTCGGGTGTGGGTCAGCCGCCATGGCCTGGTGGCCTGAGTCGTGTCTCTTGCCCGCGAGGTCATCTACAGGCTCGACACCGCGGTCATGCTCGCCCACGTCTTGCAGCCGGAACTCGGCGGTCCGCTGTTCAAAGAGCAGACGCCGGGACAGGAACCGGAACGACAGTTACGACCGATTCGAGTCCGCGGAAGTCCGCGGGCTTGGTGGTGAACAGGGGAAGCTTGTTCGCTGCCGCGATGCTCGCGATCATCAGGTCAGCCACGCGGCCGCCGGGCTTGCGGCCCATGGCGATCACCTCGGCGGCGATAATCCCGTACTGCCGTACGGCCTCGACATCGAATGGCAGCGGGCCGAAGGTTGCCTCCACTCGCTGCACGGAAAGGATCCGCCGGGCGCGTTCACCGGCGTCCATGGCCGAATGCACCGCTGCCGACAGCTCGGCGAGGCTGACCGTGCTGGTGAGGAGCTCGAGCGCCCGCAAGGTAATCGCGCGAACCGGATGACTGGGTACGGGCGAGTCGCTCGCGCCACGTTGAACAGCCTGCAGAACCGGTCGAAATGTGTCGCCCACGGCAGTCATTAATAACGCCAAGAATTCGCGCCTAATCGGCAGGAAGGATGTGCCCCTGACGCGAACGACGAGGCTGAATTCGCTATCGCCGTCATCGTAAGCGACAGGCCGACACGCCATCGGCTACCTGCGCATGTCGTCCACGGTGGCTGGTCTCGCGCCCGGGCCGCGACGGCAGGTTCCCGGTACTGTGCTGAGCATGGGATCCAGCTTCTGGAGGAGGATCTGGCCATGAGTGACCGCAGGCCGGCGCCGGAAGACCCCGGCGGCCAGCGTGGCAGCGAGCCTGACGTGACGGACACCGCAGAGTTCGCCAAGATGCGGGCCGTGATGCGCGCATCAGAAAAGCACCGGGAAGGCGGGGTGGATCCAGAACTCGAGGACGCGGACCCAGATCCCGGCCCTGGCACCTGAGCCCGCGGTCAGGCAGCGCCCGGAGGAAACGCCCATCCGTTAACCCTCAGCACTGAGGGCCGCAAGCCGACTCTGTCCGCGGCAGAGGCGGACATGCGCTCCGAAGTGTGGCGATGCATAAACATACAGCCTGTCCGGCTGGCCGCCGTCCCCGCCAGCCGACGCCCACAGCCTCAAACCGAGCTCACGGGCGCGGGCAGCGTTGCATGTCGCAGATGATCACGGGGCCAGCATTGTCGTGACCGACGTGTGGCAGACTCCAGCCGTGGCTAGTGAGACGGGCGGCGCGGCGGCTGCGGGAACCTGGACGCTCGGGGATCTGACGGTCAACCGGATCGGGTTCGGCGCGATGCGCTTGCCCCAGCGCGGCCCGGCGTTCGCGCCCGAAGCCATCCCAGGCGACCGTGATCAGGCGATCACGGTGCTGCGCACAGCGGTCGAGCTCGGCGTGAACCACATCGACACGGCCGCCTTTTACTTCTCCTCGCTGCGCTCGGCCAACGAGCTGATCAACACCGCGTTGGCCCCCTACCCCGACGACCTGGTCATCGCCACCAAGGTCGGCCCGCGCCGGGACCCATCCGGTGAGTGGCTGGCCCAGGCCACCCCGGCCCAGCTGCGCGGGCAGGTCGAGGAGAACCTGCGCCAGCTCGGCCGCGACTGCCTGGACCTGGTGAACCTGCGCCTGTCCGGGCTGGACTCGATCGCCGGGCACTTCGGCGCGCTGGCCGAACTGCGCGACGCCGGCCTGATCCGCCACCTCGGGGTGTCCAACGCCCGCCCGGAGCACCTGGCCCAGGCCCAGGAGATCGCGCCGGTGGCATGCGTGCAGAACTCCTACGGCCTCGGCCACCGCCCCCAGCAAGACCAGCTCCTGCGCGCCTGCGGCGAGCAGGGCGTGGCGTTCGTCCCGTTCTTCGCCATTGCCGGAGCCGGGCGCGAGGCCGGGCCCAGCGGCACCGAGCGCGCCGAGGTCCTCGCGGTCGCCCGCGAGCACAAGGCCACCCCGGCGCAGGTCCGCCTGGCATGGGCTCTGCAGCGCGGACCGCACGTACTGGTCATCCCGGGCACATGCGACCCCGGCCACCTCGCCGGCAACATCGCTGCTGGAGCGTTGCGGCTCGCGCCCGGCGACCTGGCCCGGCTTGACGCAGTTCATCAGGACCAGCAGTAGGCCGACCTGTTGTCATTCATGGCATCCCTGGTTGAACAGGTCCTTTAGCCGATGAGGAAGGGCCAGTGCGCGCCGAGGCCGTCGCGCATCTCGTTGGCCTCCATCATGGCGTCGGTGGAGATGGTCACGATCTTGGTGTAGGCGACCTTCAGTTCGGGCTCTATCTGAACGAGTAGCCGGTGCTGCTCGCGGTCCTTCGGGCAGAATGAGCCGCGCGACAGTACCAGGACCATCGGATCGGCGCCCTGCAGCTCGGAGAGCTTGCGTTTGGTTCCGCTGTGGTCGCGCAGCTCATAATCGGGGAACAACCCGCCGGGGACGATGTCTGGGCGCATGATATGCCTCCGTGGTGTTTGGCGTGGCTATAGTTATCAGTGTGGGGTTAGTTATCAGTGTGGTTCCATCGGTCTGATTCCACCGGTGCGGGGGTGCAGACCTTCCCGTCGGGAACCTCCAGGCTGAGATCATCGACCGCGACGATGCCGCCCGAGTAGCGCTTCGTCACGTGCTCAAAGATGATCACGGCGATCCCTCCGACTCCGGTTGAGAACCGAACGCACGTGTTCAGGGTGTGCTGCGGAGGGCGGCAGGGGTATCCGCATGCTGACTGCACCTTTGCGGGAGCTGCCGACGGGCGGCCCGGGCCGGCTCCACGTGGCGTGCCGGTCCGGGCAATCGTTGAAACGGAGGTGAGTTAGCTATCCGTTGTAGCGGGCCAGCGCGATGAAGACGTGGCCGGTGGTGTTGTTTTCGGAGAAACCGACGGCGACGATCTTGCCGTCGGGCTGGACCAGGACCGCGCCGGCGCCGTCGTCGCCGTTGAAGGACGTGGTCAGGGTGCCGCCGGCGCCGAAGCCGACGTCGAGGCTTCCGCCCGGGTTGACCCTGGCCAGCCCGAAGACGCTGGTGGCCAGGAAGTGCGAGCCGGCCGTCATGTTTGATCTCCCTTTCACCAGGCCTGATGGGTCCCACCCTTTTTCACGTCACGGCCCGGCGGCCGGTTCATCGCCCGGTGCCTTCCTGGCTGATCACATCGCCGCACGCAGCGAGCCGAGGGCACGCGCCAGGACCGTTCGGAATTAATTAATGTTCCTGGCCGGCGAGGTGGTGCAGCAGCAGCGCCTCGGCCAGGCAGGCCCGCTCGAAGGTCGGCAGGTGCAGGCTCTCGTTGCTGCCGTGCGCCCGGGTGCCGGGGTCTTCCACCCCGGTGATCAGGATCTCCGCGTCCGGGAAGAGGCCGGCGTAGGCGGTGACGAAGGGGATGGACCCGCCCGCGCCCGCGTCGACGGCCGGCCGGCCCCAGGCCTCATTTAGGGCCGAACGGGCCGCCTGATACGCGCGCCCGCCGGCCCGGGCGGTGAACGGCGCGGCGACGGGGCCCGGCTGCACGCTCACCCGTACCCCCCAGGGCGCGTGCGCCTGCAGGTGCGCGGTGAGTGCCGCGCGGGCCGCGACCGCGTCGTCCCCGGGCGCCACCCGCATGCTCACCTTGGCCCGTGCGGCCGGCACGAGCGTGTTGGAGGCCGCCGCCACCGACGGCGCGTCGATGCCGATGACGGCGATCGCGGGACCGGCCCATAGCCGGTCGGTCAGGCCGCCGGTGCCGGTCAGCCGCACCCCGTCGAGCAGGCCCGCCTCGGCGCGGAAGCCCGCCTCGGTCAGGTCGAGCGGGTCGGCCCCCCCGGAGCCAGCAGAGCCGCGGGTCAGGCCGGGCACCGCCACGTCGCCGCGCTCGTCGTGCAGGGAGGCCAGGATCCGGCACAGCGCGGTCAGCGCGTCCGGGACCGGGCCGCCGTACATGCCGCTGTGCACGCCGTGGCGCAGCGTGCGCACCTCCACCACGACGCTGGTCCCGCCGCGCAGCGTGGTGGTCAGCGCCGGGGTGTCCTCGGTCCAGTTCCCCGCGTCGGCGAACACCACCACGTCGGCGCCCAGCCGGTCCCGGTAGGCTCGCAGGAACTCCGGCAGGGCGGGCGAGCCGATCTCCTCCTCGCCCTCGACGAGCACGGTGACGCCGACCGGGAGCCGGTCGCCGTGCACGATACGGTGCGCCCGCAGCGCGGCCAGGTGCACCGCGACGCCCGCCTTGTCGTCGGCCGCGCCGCGCCCGTAGAGCCGGCCGTCCCGCTCGGCCGGCTCGAACGGGTCGCTGTCCCAGTCCGCGGGGTCGCCCGGCGGCTGGACGTCGTGGTGCGCGTAGAGCAGGACCGTGGGCGCGCCGGGTGGCCCGGGCCTGCGCCCGAGCACCGCGGGCCGGCTGCTGCCGGCGGTCAGCACGTCGACCTCGGGCAGGCCGGCCTGGCGCAGCAGCGCGGCGACCCGGTCGGCGCTGGCCTTCAGGTGCGGCGCGGCGGCCGGGTCGGCCGACACCGACGGGATCCGCACCAGCCGCTCGAGGTCAGCGCGGGCGGACGGCAGGACCTGCCGCACGGCCGCGGTCAGCGATGCCGTGCTGGGCGGGCCGGTCCCCGGCTCCTCCGCGATCATGATTCCCCGACGCTACCGGCGCGCGCCCGGGGCCTCAAGCCCGTAGACCGGGGTCTTAGCCGGCGAACAGGTGCAGCTCGGCGGCGAAACGCTGCACCATCTCCATCGCTTTCGGCAGCTCGGGATGGCGGACGATCACCATGCCGTCGGCGATCAGGGTGGCCCGCCAGTCCCGGCGGGGCGCGCCGACCGGGAGCAGCTCCAGCGCGGCGACGTGTTCGCCGTACTCGGCGAGCAGGTGGTCCAGGCCCTCGTAGCGGGTGATCCGGCCGGCCCCGCGGGCCCGCTTGAATACGCTGCCCGCGTTGTAGCGCCGCTCGACCGGCTGCGCGATCCGGCCGTGCGTGACCGCCTGCGCCCAGGCCGAGAACAGGTTGGCGTCGGTGGCGTAGTTCATCACGTCGACCGTGCGGGCGCCCGGCGGCCGGGCGCCGATCTCGCCGAACACCACCTCGCCGTCGGCCTTGCGGTACCACTCCATGTGGGTGAACCCGTCCCGGAACCCGAGCGCCCTCAGCACGGCGCCGCCGAGTTCGCGGCCGCCCTGCAGCCCGGGCGCGTCCAGGTCGCGCAGCGCCATCGTGATCGGGCTGATCCACTCGTGGATCTTGGTGAGCAGCGGGCGCGGGTGGTACTGGCAGATGTTCTCCACCAGCACCCGCCCGCCGGCGCAGATGGTGTCGTAGGTGAACTCCTCGCCGTCGATGAACTCCTCCACGCTGACCTGCGGCACGTGCCGGAGGCTGGGCAAGATGGCGTCGAGTTCGGCGGCCGAGTCGGCGCGGTAGGTGTCGGCCGAGCCGGCCCCGTCGACCGGCTTGACGATGAGCGGGTAGCCGACCCGTTCGGCGGCCGCCCTAACCTCCGCGACCGTCCGCGCGGCGACGTGCCAGGGGGTGCGCAGGCCGGCCGCGTCGAGCAGCTGCTTCATCCGCTCCTTGTCCCGGAACGGCACCGTCTGCGCCACCGTCAGCCCGGGCAGGCCGAGCTGCTCCCGCAGCCGCGCGGCCAGCACCATATACGGCTCCCACAGGCACTCCACCTGGTCGATGCTGATGCGGCGGGCCAGGTCGCGCACGGTCGCGAAGATCTGGTCTTCGTCGGCCAGCGAGCCGACGCGCACATAGTGGTCCAAGGCGTCCCTGGCGGTTTGCGGGAGCGCGTCCGGGGACTGGTCGCCGAGGCCAAGGACCGTCGCCCCGGCCTGGCCGAGCCCGCGGGTGAAGAACGCCATCTCCGCCGGGTAGCCGGGCGAGATCATCAGCACGTTCATCCGAGTTCGACCCGGATGGTGGTGACCAGCTGTTGCAGGGCTTTTGTGACAACGCCCGTGTCCGGGTGCCGGACGGTGATGTAGCCGTCGCCCTCGTAGCTGCCGGAAGACGGCTGGCCGGGCCGGGGCAGCCGCGAGTCGACCACCAGGGAGGTCACCTCGGGCGGCAGCGCGTCCAGGCCGTGAGTGGTCCTGACCAGGCCCGCGCCCTGTCCGCGCAGGTAGACGGTGCCGGCGGACCATTTCCGCTCCGGCGGGTCGAAGCTGCCGTCCACCATGAGCCTGGCCCAGGCGGTGTACAGGTCGAAGTCGTGCGCGTAGCACAGCATCGAGGTGATCTGGGCGCCGGGCGGGCGGGCGCCGACCTCGGACACGGCCACCGTGCCGTCCGGCCGCCGGAACCACTCCATGTGCGTCAGCCCGGTGGTAAGCCCGAGGGCTCTGAGCGCGGCGGGGGCAATCTGCCTGATGCCCTGGTATTCAGGGCCGCCGATGTCGCGGGGCAGCCGCACCACCCACTGCATCCACGGATGGCGCAGCACCTCCAGCGGGGTCGGCAGGTAGTCCGAGACCGAATCCCAGACGACCTGCCCATCGAGCATCACGCTGTCGTAGGAGCCTTCGTCTCCGGTGAGGAACTCCTCGATCATCGCGGGCCGGTCCGGGTCGGGCGGGATGGTGTCCAGCCAGGCCCTCAGGTCGCCCTGGTCATCCAGGCGGAAGGTGCTCTTGGCCCCGGCCCCGGCCGGCGGCTTGACCACGAGCGGGAAGCCGACCTGCCGGGCGAAGTCGGTCGCGTCGGTCGCGGAGCGGGCCAGCCGGTGCCGCGCGCACGGCACGCCCGCGGCCCGCAGCACCGTCTTCATCTGCGCCTTGTCGCGGAAGTTGCCCGCCGCGACCACGTCCATGCCCGGGATGCCCAGCTGCTCGCGCACCTGCGCGAGGGGCACCTGCAGCTGCTCCAGGACGGCCAGCAGCCGCTGCACCTGGCCGAGCTGGCGGCTGAGCCCCTGCACCGCGCCGACGATCTGGCCGGGGTCGAGCGCGTCGTCGATCCGCCAGTGCCCGGCCAGGCTGTCTCGCAGCCCCGGCGGCAGGCGGTCCTCCGGCTCGCAGGTGATCAGGGCCGTCCGCACGCCGGGCAGGCGCGCGGCCGCCTCGACGAACCGCGTCGTAGTGTCGAGCAGATAGGGCGCGACGAACCCGGCGGTCACCATGGGAAGAACGTACCCAGTTACCATTCCAGACATGAACGTCGTCCTCGTCGAGCCGTTCTTCCCCGCTAACCAGCGGCAGTTCGCCCGGGCCCTGGCCGAGGCCGGCGCGACGGTGATCGGCATAGGCGAGTACCCGGTGGACGGCTTCGATGATCAGCTGAAGGGCTGGCTGTATCACTACGAGCGGGTGCCGTCGGTCACCGACGTGCAGGCGCTGACCAACGCGGTCCGCTGGGTCCAGGACAAGCTGTGGGTGGACCGGCTCGAGGCGACGGTCGAGGCGCACACGATGGCCGCCGCGCAGGTCCGCGAGGCCTGCACGATCCCCGGCACGTCGGTGCGGACGGCCTGGCTGTGCCGGGACAAGCCGTCGATGAAGGAGGCGCTGCGCGCGGCGGGCGTGCCGACCGCCGCCTCGGCCGCGGTGTCCTCCGCGGCCGGGGCGCACGATTTTGCCGAACGGGTGGGTTTCCCGCTGATCCTCAAGCCGCGCAGCGGCGCCGGGGCGTCCGGCACGGTCCGCGTCGACAGCACGGACGATTTGGATCGCGCTCTTGGGGTTTTCGGCGGCCAGGACGTCGAGTCGATCGCGGTCGAGGAGTTCGTAGAGGGGCACGAGGGTTTCTACGACACGATCGCCGTGGACGGCCAGGCAGCCCTGGACTTCGTCTCGCACTACTACCCGAACGTGCTCGATGCGATGCGGACCCGGTGGATCTCCCCGCAGTTCGTCTCCACCAACCGGATCGAGGTCGCGCCCGAGTACGGGGAGCTGCGCGACATGGGCCGCCGGGTGATCGCCGCGCTCGGCATCGGCACGTCGGCCACGCACATGGAGTGGTTCTTCGGGCCGAAGGGGCTGAGGTTCTCCGAGATCGGCTGCCGGCCGCCCGGCGTGGGGGCCTGGGACCTGTACTCGGCGGGCAACGACATCGACCTCTACCGATCCTGGGCGGACGCCATCGTTCACGGCGGGATCGCTGCCGTGCCGTCCCGGCGCTACGCCAGCGGAATCGTGGCGCTGCGTCCTTCGCAGGACGGTGCGATCAGCGGGTACAGCGGCGTCGATGAGCTGCAGCAGCAGTACGGCGAGTGGGTCATCGACGCGCACCTGCCGCCGCCGGGCACGCCCACCCAACCGGTGGAGGCCGGGTACATGGCCAACGCCTACGTGCGGATGCGTCACCCCGACTACGACACGCTGCGCGGCATGCTCGACGCGGTGGGCCGAACACTGCACGTCTACGCCTCGTGAGGGTCATCCTGCTCGGACCGCAGCGCAGGCCCACGGTGGACGCGGTGGCCCGGTCGCTGACCCTTCCTGCTGACCGGCCGATCGCCACCATCACGGCGGGGTGGCGGGAACGCGAGCCAGAGGACCGGGAGCTGGGCACGCTTCTCGGCGGCCGCGCGGTCAACCTCGCGCTGTACCGGCGGTGGCTGGACGTACAAGATCGTGATCCGGAGTACTTCGCCGGGGAGCGCCGGCTGGGCGAGACGCTGGCCGAGCTGCAGGACGTCTACCTGCTGCGGCTGGACTACGCGCTGCGGGCGGTCTACGCGGTGCAGCGGCGCTCTTCCGGCGCTCTTGGCGCTGCTGGCGTCTTTGGCGCCGGCGCGGTCGCCGAGGCGGTCGACGCGGTCCGCGAGCTGGACGCGGCGCACCTGCGCCAGGTCAACAACGCGCGCGGCGAGTTCTTCCAGCGGCTCGAGCCGCACGGCCGCCCGGTGATCGCCGAGCACCGGGCCGCGGTGGAGCGCATCCTCGGTGAGGCGTCCGCCCTGGTCGTCGCGGGCGGGCACGTGGGCGTGCTGGCCGAGACCCTGCACTTGTTCAACATCGCGGCGGCCCTTCGGTCCGCCGTGATCGCGTGGTCGGCCGGCGCGATGGCGCTGGCGGACCGGATCGTGCTGTTCCATGACCGGTCGCCGCAGGGCCCCGGCCACTCCGAGGTGTACGGCAGCGGCCTGAGCCTGCTCCGCGACGTCGTGCTGCTGCCGCACGCCCGGGCCCGGCTGCTGCTCGACGACACGCCCCGGATGGCGGCCTTCGCCCGGAGGTTCGCCCCGGCCCGCTGTATCCTCTTGGAGTCCGGCACCCGGATCGAGTTTGACAGCGACGACGCCTGGCCGCCCGGCGTCCGGGTGATCGGCGAGGACGGCCGCGTGACCGTCCGGGAGGCAGCCTGACCACGCCGAGGCGAGCGGAAGACGCAGTGAGCGGCCCGCGGGTCAGCCGCAAGCTCGCCATCAACCGGCTGCGCGACCGCCGCCCGCTCGACTCAGCCGCCGTCGACCGCTTCCTCGCGCGGCACGAGATCCCGGTCGTCGAGGGCGCCCGCTGCACGTTCCTGTACCGGGGTGAGGCCGACGAGGTGTTCCTCGTCCACCAGACCTTCGGCCTGCCCGATCACCTGCCGCTGCGCCGGCTGCGCGGCACCGACCTGTGGTACCTCGTCCTGGAGTTGCCCGAGGGCTCCCGGGTCGAGTACCGGCTGGAAGTGGCGCGCGGCGGTCACCGCGAGCGGATCAACGACCCGCTGAACCCCAATCTCGCGCACAGCCCGGTCGGCAGTTCCTCGATCTGCTACGCGCACGGGCACGAGATCCCGGACTGGACGCGGCCCGACCTGGAGGCGCGGCCCGGGTCGCTGGTCGACATGGTGGTGCCGAGCCGGGCGCTGCGCCGCGACTGCCCGGTCACGCTCTACCTGCCGGCCCGGTTCCGGCGCACCGCCCGTTATCCGCTGCTGATCGTGCACGACGGCGGCGACTACCTCACCTACGCGGCGGCCAAGACCGTGCTCGACAACCTCATCCACCGGCTCGACGTCGCCGAGATCGTCGCCGCGTTCGTCTACCCCGGCGACCGGCTGGCCGAGTACGCCAACTCGGCGGCGCACGCCCGCTACCTGACCGCGGAACTGCTGCCGCGGCTGGAGGCGGAGTTCCCGCTGGCCGGCACGCCGTCCGGGCGGTGCCTGATGGGCTCGAGCTTCGGCGCCGTCGCCGCGCTGTCGACCGCCTGCCGGCACCCGAACGTCTATGGGTCGCTGCTGCTACAGTCCGGCTCGTTCGTCTTCACCGATATCGGCCACGACCACGGCGGTGGTCCGGTTCGTCAACCGGTACCGGTCCGCGCCGCGCCAGGTCGCCGACCGGGTGTTCGTCAGCTGCGGCGTCTACGAGCCGCTGATCGTGCCGAACCGGTCCATGGTCCCGGTGTTCGAGTCCGCCGGGATGACCGTCCGCTACGTCGAGGCCCGCGACGGGCACAGCTGGGAAAACTGGCGCGACCGGCTGCGGGACGGGCTGTCGTGGATTTTCCCGGGTCCACAAAAGTTCTTCTACGAGTGATCATTCTCCTGAGCGGTAATTTCCTGAGGGAGCTTTGTATGGGTGAGCTTTGTGTGCGCAGGCTTGTATGAGTGATGATCTGAGGGTCAGGGAGCGATGGTTTTCCGACCGCCTGCAGACGGACATCACCGTGGTGCGCTGGGGCCTGGTCGGGACGCCCGTGCTGGTCTTCCCGTCGGCGGGCGGCGACGCCGAGGAGATCGAGCGGCACGGCCTGGTCAACGCGTGCGGGCCGCTGCTGGCCGAGGGCCGGATCAAGCTGTATTCGGTGGACAGCGTGGCCGGCCAGGCGATGACGACGAAGGCGGGTTCGGCCGAGCACCGGCTGTGGCTGCTCAGCCAGTTCCACGAGTGCATCAGGTGGGAGGTCGTGCCTGCCATCCACGCCGATCTCGGCGGCCAGGCCATCGACGTGATCACCACCGGCGCCTCGATCGGCGCGTTCAACGCGGTGGCCGTCCTGTGCCGGTATCCGGACGTCTTCGCCGCGGCCATCGGCATGAGCGGCACTTACCGGATCGAGCGCTTCTACGAGGAAGCCTGGAGCCAGGACCTGTTCTACTCCGCGCCGCTGCAGTTCCTGCCCGGCCTGGAGGGACCGCAGCTCGACCGGCTGCGCCAGCGCCGGGTGATTCTCGCGTCCGGGGAAGGCGAGTGGGAGGACGTCGGCTCGTCCTGGCAGATGGCCGGGGTGCTGGGCGACAAGGGAATTCCCAACCGGGTGGACAACTGGGGGCCGCAGTGGGACCACCAGTGGCACACGTGGCGGCAGATGCTGCCGCAGTACCTCCGCGAGCTCACTTAAGCCCATCTTCTCGGCGATGATCTCGTCACAGAGTTCCAGGCACTCGGTACAGACGGTGGCGGGGGCCTTGCGCTCGGTCCCGGTCTCGGTCTCGGTCTCGGTCTCGGTCTCGGCCAGGATCACGGCCAGGCCGGGCACCTGGTGGCGGTATTTGCCGCAGAAGCTGCACTGCGTCCGGTGCTCGCGGGCGGGCACGGGGTTCAACTGGCCGACCCCAGTGCCAGCCCCAGTGCCAGCCCCAGTGCCAGCGGCTTCGCCCGAGCTGATCACGCCCTGGGCGAGGCCGACGCACCCATCGCAGATGAAGACGCCAGGGCCTGCTATCAGCTTGCTGACCTCAGCTTGCCGTTTGCCACAGAAGGTGCAGATCAGCGGCGGATGAGGACGCTCCCCCTGGCGGCGGCGCAGCCAGCGGCGGGAACCGCCGGCTGACTCGACGATCTGGTGCACCCGCTGGTGGCTGAGCCCGAGGGCGCCGGCCAGTTCGCGCAACGACGAGCCGTTCAGGTGCAGGCACCGAACGGCCCGGTGGAACTCGGCCCGGGCCACCTCGGCGTCGCGCTCGGCATCGATCAGCCGTTCCTGCGCTCGCCTGGCCTCGGCCAGCAGGTTCTCGTCCATCTGTCTAGTGTAACTAGACGATTGACGCCTGCCAAGGGGGGGCGGTTCACAGCCTCAGGTCAGCCCGGCCGCCGCCGCAGACGTGTGCGCCGGCCGACGATCACCGTGAGCACACCGAGCGCGAGCACCGCCAGGGCCAGCCCGGCATATGCCAGCGGAGTCCAGCCGGACGAGGCAGAAGCCCTGGGTGCGGGCGCAGTCGTGGCGGCAGGCAGCCGGTCTAGGTGGGCGGCGCAGACGATCGGACTGCTGCTGCCCGGCGCCGCCGCGCAGGCGACAGCGGCCAGGCGAAGCAGCTGAGCCGGTGTCCTGGTCACTCGCGCCGCCACGCGGAATGTCTCGGTACCGCCCGCCGCGAGGCCGGCGGACCAAGCGACCTGTCCGTGCGCGGCCACGCCGTGACCGCTGGCGGAAAGGAACTCCAGCCCGGCCGGAAGGGTCTGAGTGATCTTAAGGTGCGGCGCGCCGCGCGTGCCGTTGTCCTGGACGCTGACCAGGTAGGTCAGCTGGTCGCCGGGTTTCACGGCCGTCCGGCCGTCGGTGATGCTGATGGTGAGGCGGGGAACCCCCGACGGCCGGGCCGCGGTCACCTGGGGTCGCGGACTGGCGCTGGCCCGCGCGGTCGCCGACGGGGCAGGAGCGAAGTGGCCAGGCAGCACCGCGGCAGGCATCGCGATCAGCCCGGCCGCCGCGATCGCCCCGATATTCGTGTTTCGCAGACACCGTGACACAAGCACTGGAAATCTCCCGCCAAGAATACGAGAAGTAATTCTCTAACTACAAAGAGTTACGGAAGAGCATACTCGCGCCGCCGTCATCCCGGCCATGGTTCTTTCTCAGGCGAGGCGGGTGACCTCCACGGTCACGTCGAGCGCGCCGGCCGGCGCACCGTGGTAGACGCCCTTGAGCGGCGGAATGTCGGCGTAGTCCCGGCCCCTGGCCACCACCACGTGCCGCTCCCGCACCGGCGCGCCGCTGGTCGGATCGCACGCCCGCCAGGAACCGGTCCAGTACTCGACCCAGGCGTGGCTCTCGCCTACCGCGGTCTGGCCCGGCTCGGCCGCCGGGTCGGCGTGCAGGTACCCGGAGACGTACCGGGCGGGCAAGCCGGCCGCGCGCAGCAGCGCCACCGTTACGTGGGCGATGTCCTGGCACACGCCCTGGCCCTGATCCCAGGCCTCCTGGGCGTTGGTCCGCACCCCGGTGGCGCCGGCCATGTACCTGACCTGCGACCGGACCCGCGCCGCGATCTCCTCCGCCGCCTCGGCCGGATCGGCGTCGTGCACGGCATCCAGGACGGTGGCGGCGACGGCCGGCGTTACGGTGGTCAGCGGGGTGGTCAGCAGGAACTCCAGCAGCCGGCCGGAGCCCGCCTGCGCCCGCAGGTCCGCCCAGGGCAGCACCTGAGGCGGGTCGCCCAGAGCCTGACCGGTCTCGACCGTGGCCTGGGCTCGCACCGTGAGGCTCTCGTGCGGGTCGCCGATATCGAACACGTTGACGAACGTGCCCCAGTAGTCGCAGTAGGTCCAGACCGGGACGCCCGGGCCCGCGGAGACCCGGCTCTCCAGGGTGGTCTGCGAGGGCAGCGTCAGCGGGGTCATCCGGACCTCGTTGAACGAGGCCCGGACCGGCCCGCTGTAGCTGGCATGGGTGGTGTGCGTCACCCGCAGCCGCCAGCCCACGCTCAGCCGTCCCGTTCCCAGGCGACCGGCGCCTCGTACTGGAAGTACCGCCCGGTGATCGCCTCACATGCCTCCACGCAGGCCTGCTGCAGGCTGCCGAGCAGCTCGGCCAGCTGATCGGTCAGCTGCCAGGTGTCGGCGTACTCCAGCCTGGTCCGCAGCTGGCCGACCGAGCGCCGGGCCGGGTCGTCCATGCCCATCCGCACCGAACCGGGGTTCAGCGCCGCCAGGCAGTCCTCCGCGGTCACCAGCGAGTACAGCACCGACCGCGGGAACAGCCGGTCGCGCAGCAGGAACTCGGCCACCACGGCCGGCTCGGCGGCCCCGCCGTGCGTCCGGATGAACGACTCGTAGGCGCCGCAGGCGCGCAGCAGCAGCGGCCAGCTCTGCTCCGGCGGCCCCGGCATGCGCGCGAGCAGCAGCCTGGCCGTCATGTCGGCCCGTTCCAGCGACCGGCCGAGCACCAGGAACCGCCAGGCGTCATCGTGGCTCATGGTCGAGTCGGCCAGGCCGAAGAACAGCGCCGCGCGTTCCCTGATGAACCGGAGGAACACGTGCGGGCCCAGCCGGTCCGCGGCGCGGCGCTGACCGGTCAGCCCGTGACCGGCCACGTTCAGGCACTCCCACATCTCGCTCGAGATCACCTCGCGGATGCCGCGGGCCCCGGTCCGCGCCGCGAGCATCGCGCCGGAGATGGCGCTCGGGCTCTTCGTGTCGTACGCCAGCCGGAACAGCGCGGTGCCGACGTCGGGCTCGGTATCCAGGCCGGACTCGACCCCAAGGATGCCGAACAGCGGGCCGCAGTCCGCGCCCGATCCCGCCTGCTGGACCCCCGGATCGCCGAGCAGCCGGTGCACGTAGACGTCGACGAGCCGCGCGGTGTCATCCGCGCGCTCCACGTAGCGGCCGGTCCAGAACAGGGTTTCGGCCATCCGGCTGAGCAGTTCGCTGGTCACTGGGCGCTGCTCACTGGGCGCTGCTGCTCACTGGGCGCTGCTCACTGGGCGCTGCTCACTGGGCGCTGCTCACTGGTCTGGGCCGCTCTGCCGGCCCACCGCGGGCGTCTCCGCCGCGGCCGGGCGGGCGGCAAGCAGCGGGAAGACGGCCGCGGGCGCGGCCGGCTCCGCCGATCGCGGGCCGGCCAGCACCCAGGTGTCCTTCGATCCGCCGCCCTGGCTGGAGTTGACCACCAGCTCGCCTTCCGGGAGCGCCACCCGGGTCAGGCCGCCAGGCAGCAGCCACACGTCCTCGCCGTCGTTGACCGCGAACGGCCGCAGGTCGATGTGCCGTGGCGCGAGAACCTCCCCGATGAGCACCGGCGAGGTGGACAGGGCCACCGGCCGCTGCGCCATCCAGCCGCGCGGGTCCGCCAGCAGCCGCTCGCGCAGCACCGCCAGCTCCGTCGCCGACGCCTTCGGGCCGATGACGATGCCGGCGCCGCCCGCCCCGTCCACCGGCTTCACCACCAGCTCGTCGAGCGAATCGAGGACCCAGGCGAGCATCTCCGGGTCGTCCAGCCGGTAGGACTCCACGTTGTCGAGGACCGGTTCCTCGCTCAGGTAGTACCGGATCAGGTCGGGGATGTAGGTGTAGACGAGCTTGTCGTCGGCCACCCCGTTGCCGACCGCGTTCGCGATCGTGACGTTGCCCGCCCGGGCCGCGTTGATCACGCCCGCGCAGCCCATCACCGAGTCCGGCCGGAACTGCAGCGGATCGAGGAAGTCGTCGTCGACCCGGCGGTAGATGACGTCGACCGGGCGACGGCCCCGGGTGGTGTGCATGTAGACCCGGTTGCGGGCGCAGAACAGGTCCCGGCCCTCCACCAGCTCCACGCCCATCAGCCGGGCGAGCAGGGTGTGCTCGAAGTAGGCGGCGTTGTGCACGCCCGGAGTCAGCACAACCACGCACGGATCCGATGTCCCGCGCGGCGCGGCGGCGTGGAGCGCGGCCAGCAGCCGGGACGGGTAATCGTCCACCCGGTGCACGCTCTGCTCGGCGAACAGCGCGGGGAACGTCCTGGTCATGGCCAACCGGTTCTCGATCACGTAGCTCACGCCGGAAGGCACCCTGATGTTGTCCTCCAGGACCCGGAACCGCCCCTCCTCGTCGCGGATGAGGTCGATGCCCGCGACGTGCACCCGGACGCCGTTCGGCGGCGCGAAGTCGGCCACCTCGCGGCGGAAGCGAGGCGATGTATAGATGAGCCGCCACGGCATCACCCCGTCCTCGAAGACGCGCCCGGCGCCGTAGACGTCCGCCAGGAACGCCTCGAGCGCGCGCACGCGTTGCCGCACCCCCCGGGCCACCAGGTCCCATTCGACCGCGTCGATGACCCGCGGGATCAGGTCGAGCGGGAACGGCCGCTCCTCACCCGCGAAGTCGTAGGTGACCCCGCGGTCGGTGAACACCCGGGCCAGCTGGTCGGCGCGGAACCGCAGCTCGACGGGGTCCATCGGCTGGAGCACGGACACCAGCGCGTCGTAGGGCGCTCGGGGCGTGCCGGGTGCCGCGAACATCTCATCCCAGGCCTGGGCAAGCCGGTAGCCATCGAAAATGTCCGCCACATCCTAAGCGTAAGCTGGGGATGTTTACCGTGCATCACGGCCATGTTTCCATTTGTTTCCTGGTGTGTCCTGCTGGCTCCGGCGCCACATTCCCGCCTCAGGCGAACCGGGCGATCTGCCGCATCTTGTTCATCGCGTCCAGGGCGGCGACCTTGTACGCCTCGGCCAGGGTCGGGTAGTTGAAGACGGCGTCGACGAGGTAGTCGACCGTGCCGCCGCAGCCCATGACGGCCTGGCCGATGTGGACGAGTTCGGTGGCACCGGTGCCGAATACATGGACGCCGAGCAAGTTTCGGGTGTCCAGCGACACCAGGAGCTTCAGTACCCCGTAGGAATCGCCGATGATCTGCCCGCGGGCCAGCTCGCGGTAGCGCGAGACCCCGACCTCGAAGGGCACGTTGTCCTGGGTGAGCTGCTCTTCGGTCCGGCCGACGAAGCTGATCTCGGGAATGCTGTAGATGCCGATCGGATGCAGGTCGCTGACCTCGTGCAACGGATCCCCGCAGGCGTGATGCGCCGCGATCCGGCCCTGTTCGGCGGAGGTCGCCGCCAGGGCAGGGAACCCGATAATGTCACCGACCGCGTAGATATGCGGCACCGCGGTCCTGAAGACTTCGTCCACCACGATCCGGCCGCGCTTGTCGGCGGTCAAGCCGGCCGCTTCGAGTTTAAGATCGTCGCTGGCCCCCTGCCGCCCGGCCGAGTACATGACGGTTTCTGCGGGAATCTTCTTCCCGCTCAGCAACGTCGCGATGGCCCCCTCCGGCCGCGCCTCGACCGAGGACACCGTTTCCCCGAACCGGAAGGTGACCGCGAGATCGCGCAGATGGTACTTGAGCGCCTCGACCACCTCGACGTCACAGAACTCGAGCATCCGCTCGCGCTGCTCCACCACGGTGACCTTGGTGCCGAGGGCCGCGAACATGGACGCGTACTCGATCCCGATCACCCCGGCGCCCGCCACCACCATCGAGCGTGGGACCTTCTCCAGGTGGACGATCCCGTCGGAGTCGATGACGGTGCGCTCGTCGAACTCCACGC
>WNGQ01001937.1_pt1 | contig 21217 bp, 10 predicted proteins | sample 5407661 | NCBI WGS metagenome assembly WNGQ01 (sample SAMN13153382, study PRJNA577476) | soil metagenome | isolation source: 60 cm soil or saprolite under Garry oak tree replicate 2 | place: USA:California | collected 2016-06-15 | reverse complement strand
CTAACCGTGACTTCCTCCTTCGTTCGCATCGCGATGTGGTCGGGGCCGCGCAATATTTCGACAGCGATGATGCGAGCTTGGGGCAATCGCGCCGACACTTCGGTGATCGACGAGCCGTTTTACGCCTACTATTTAGACAGGACCGGCAAAAAGCACCCCGGCTCGGCCGAAGTTATCGCGCAGGGTGAAACGGATTGGCGGAATGTCGTTAAGCAGCTGACCGGCCCGGTCCCTTCCGGCAGGCGTGTCTTCTTTCAGAAACAAATGACGCACCATTTGCTGCCGGAGATCGGCCGCGACTGGATTGTCGATCTTACAAATTGTTTTCTCATCCGCGAACCGCGCGAAGTGATTCTCTCCTACATCAAGAAAACTCCCGAGCCGACGCTGGAAGATCTTGGTTACGTTCAGCAGCAGAAAATCTTCGATTTTGTCCGCGAACGAACCCAGTCGTACCGCCACACCGGCTCGGTGCCGCCAGTGGTCGATGCAAAAGATGTTCTGCAAAATCCCGAGCGCATCTTGCGGCTTCTCTGCGACACAGTTGGCGTGGAATTCGACAAGGCGATGCTCTCGTGGCCGCCAGGATTACGCGAGACCGACGGCATCTGGGCAAACCATTGGTACGACGAGGTGGCAAGATCGACATCGTTTCAGCCCTACACACCGCGAGAAGGGGATGTCCCGGATCGTCTCCGCGAGATTCATGAGCAGTGTCGTGAATGTTATGAGCAGCTTTACGAATTACGGCTGCATTAAAGGATCATCCGTGGATTTCGCAGATTTACACAAATTTGGGATTCAAAAAGATGCGTTCCGATCCTTTCTGAATAATCTGCGAAAATCTGTGTAATCTGTGGATCAATAGAGATGCTTCAGAAATTTAATCGCAAGAACCGCGATCTGATCGTCAACATCAACGGTCAGCTCGTCCACCGCGACAAGGCGGGGATCAGTCCGTTCGATTCGGCTGTTCAAGGCGGCGACGCGGTTTGGGAAGGGCTTCGGCTTTACAACGGCCGCATTTTTAAATTGCACGAACATCTCGATCGACTGGAGCGCTCAGCGCACGCCTTAGCGATTGTCGATCTTCCGCCGCGCGAAAAAATCATCGAAGAGCTCAAACGCACACTCGCGGCGAACAAAATGCGCGACGGCGTTCACATTCGTCTGACGCTCACGCGCGGTGTGAAAATTACGTCCGGAATGGATCCACGGCTGAACCAGAGCGGAGCGACTTTGATCATTCTCGCCGAGCACAAGGCGCCGGTTTATTCGAAAGATGGTCTCAGATTAATCACCGCATCGGTGCGCCGTCCTCCACCCGAAGTCCTGGATGCGCGCATTCATCACGCGAATTTGCTCAACTCGATTCTGGCCAAGATTGAAGCGAACAATGCCGGCGCGGACGACGCGCTTATGCTCGACATGAACGGATTCATTGCCGAAACGAATGCCACCAATGTCTTCATCGTGCGCAAAGGCGATCTCGCGACGAGCAAAGTGGTGGCCTGTCCGGAAGGAATCACGCGCGCAACCGTGATCGAGATCGCCGCCACAGAAAAAATTCGCTGCGTCGAAGCCGATTTGTCACCGGTGGACGTTTATAGCGCGGAGGAAATGTTTTGCACCGGCACCATGGGCGAGCTCGCCGGCGTGGTGAAGATCGACAATCGCGACGTCGGTGACGGAAAACCCGGTCCGATGACGAAACGCTTGAGCGAACTCTACACGAAGCGGGCCGCAACCGAAGGATTCCAGATCCTTGATTAGTTACTCGGCACGCAATGCCTGCACTGGATCGACCATCGCGGCTCGACGTGCGGGAAAGACACAGGCGACCAAGGCGGCCAGTCCGAGGATCGACGTCGTCGCCGCCAGCAGCAACGGATTATAGGCGGAGGTTTGGTAAAGCTGCGAGGCGATCAAGCGGCCGAGCGTCAGCGCCGCCGCTAATCCCGCCACTAATCCAAAAATCACCGGACGCATTCCCTGATTCACGATCAGCTGCAATACATCTCTGGTTTGGGCGCCGAGCGCCATTCGAATTCCGATTTCACCCGTCCGCTGCTCGACCGTGTAAGCGACTGCGCCATAAATTCCGACGGTGGCCAGAAGCAACGCCACACCAGCGAAAATTCCGAGCAACCACATCATCAGTCGCGCCTGACCGAGCGCCTGCGCGACAACTGCGCCCATCGATTGCGGAATTGCGACCGCCAAGCCAGGATCGACAGTGCTCAGCGCCGATTGCACCAACTTAGTTACCGCATCTTCTTTCAAATTGCTTCGCACCGCCACCACCGCGAAAGGAAAATTCTCCTGCGCCCATGGCCGGTAGATTTCTACCTCGTCCGGTTTGGCTACTTGTCGCGACCGCACGTCGCCTACCACGCCGATGATTTCCACCGGTAAGCTCGCACTCGTGACAAGCAGGGTTTTACCGATCGGATTCTCGTTGCCAAAAACTTTCTTCGCGCCGGCCTGACTGATCAGAATCACATTCTGGTGATCGGCAACGTCGTGTTGATCAAAATCCCGTCCAGCCAAAATCGGAATGCCAAAAGTCCTGAAATAATCCGAAGCGATGTCGTGATTGGCAGCTGCGGCCCGCTTGTCGATCGGCAAAATCTCGCCGTCGGTGCGCGAATAAAGTGTATTGCTGGCAGCGGCGGCGATGAGCGGGATATCGCCGCTGATGGTCGCACTTTGGAAACCCGGGACCGCGCGCAATGCGGCGAGAGTTTGTTCGACGAAACGTTGGCGCGTTGGTTGATCGGGATACGGCGCCTGCGGCAAGGTCACGAGTCCGATCCAGAGATTTTCGGGGTGGAACCCAATGCTCTGCCGACTCAACTTCACAAAACTGGTGATAAGCAGCGCGGCGCCCGCGAGCAGAGTGACAGACAGCGCGACTTGCGCGCCGACTAAGACTTTACGGAAGCGATGTTGCCGCGCGCTGCCGCTCGTCCCCCGCCCGCCCTCTTTCAAAGCGTTCACCAGATCGGCGCGCGAAGTTTGCAAGGCCGGATAAATTCCCATCGCGACGCCTGTTAAAATCGACAGGGCAATGGTGAAGGCAAGGATGGGAAGCGAAACGCTGACGCCAATCGCCGGATCGAACGGAAGAAAGTTCGCCGCCATTTGTGGCACGAGCGGCACCAGTCGCCCTGCCAGCACCGCGCCGGCCACTCCGGCAAGCAGACTCACGAGCAGACTTTCGCAAAGAAACAAGCGCAGCACGCTCGCGCGCGATGCACCCAGCGCCATTCGCAACGCGATCTCGCGGGATCGCCCGCTGAAACGAACGAGCAAAAGATTCGCCACGTTACTACACGCGATCAACAGGACGCACGCGACCGCCGCGAGCAAAGTCGCGAACGCCGGCCGCAGATTTCCCGTCACATCCTCGGGCAACGTCTTGAGAGTATTGACTGATGAGCTGTCGATCTTGCCCGGATATTGCGCGCGATAACTTTGCTCGAGCGGTGGCAACGCGGCCCGCGCCCGTTCGATTGTCATCCCCGGTTTCAATCGCCCGATCACCCGCAGAAAACCGCTCCCGCGCATCACTCGTTCGTGTGACAATCCGGGAACCACGAACGGTTTCGTCGTCCACACCTCGGCGTTCGGTCCAATCCACGAGAAAGGCAGATTCGGCAAAATGCCCACGATCGTGTGCGGCACGCCGTCAAGCGTAATGCTGCGGCCAATTACATTCGGGTCGCCACCCATGCGCTTTTGCCAGAAATTTGCCGTCACCATCGCCACGTCGGCGTTCTCTTCTTCTTCCGGCAAAAAATTGCGGCCGCGAATTGGTTGCACGCCAAGGACCTCGAAATAGTTCGACGTCACTTTGCCGCCGAAAAGCTGAACCGGATCGCCGAGGCCAGTCAAAGTGTAGGGAAGGATGTTTTCGCCTTCGAACCCGTCGAAAATTTTCTGGGCGTCGCGATAATGCTGAAAGCGCGGTATCGAGACCGTAAGCTCCAGTAAATTGCGCTCTCTGGCATTGGAATACATGTGCACAACGCGTTCCGGTTCTTTGAATGGAAGACCGCGCAAAAAGAGATCGTTAATCAGACTGAAGATCACTGTGTTCAAGCCGATCCCGAGCGCGAGCGTGAGCAAGGCGAGAAAAGTAAATCCCGGCGACTTGATTAATTGCCTGAGCGCGAAACGAAAATCAGTCAGCACAATGGCGGCCTCTGACTTATTCTGTCCGCAACGCCTGGACCGGATCGACCATGGCAGCGCGTCGTGCCGGCAACAGGCACGCGAGTAAAGCAATGGCGGCGAGTAACACCGTCGCTCCACCGAGCAGCGCCGGATTGTGCGCTGAGACTTCGTAGAGTTGCGACGCAATCAATCGACCGAGCGCGAATGCTGAGGCGATCCCGATCGCCAGTCCGATGACGACCGGCTTCATTCCCTGATTCACGACCAGGCGCAGCACGTCGCGTGTTTGCGCGCCGAGCGCCATTCGCACGCCGATCTCGCCGGTCCGCTGTTCAACGGTGTAAGCGACTGCGCCATAAATTCCAATGCTCGCCAAGAGCAAAGCGACGCCGGCGAAAATTCCCAGGAGCCACATCATCAACCGCGCCTGACCCAGCGCCTGGGCGACAACGGCGTCCATCGTTTGCGGCACCGCAATGGCGAGACCCGGATTGACCGTGTTCAGGGCGGATTGCACTAGCTTCGTAACCGCGTCCACTTTGAAATTGCTGCGGACGGTAACGTTGAGGAACGGAAAATTTTCCTGAGCCGACGGCCGATAAAATTCCATGCCCGGCGCTTCGGCAACTCGGATCGACCGCACGTCGCCGACGATGCCAACGATTTCGACCGGCACACCAAGACTTGTTACGAGCAGAGTCTTGCCGATCGGATTTTCGTTCGGGAAAACTTTCTTCGCGCCGGCCTGGCTAATCAGACACACGTTTTGGGCATTGGCGGAATCATGTTCGTTGAAATCGCGTCCCGCCAGCAGCGAAACTCCCCAGGTCCGAAAATATCCCGGCGCGATGTCGTGGGACGGTCCGTTCGCACGTTTTTCGATTGGCGGGACGTCACGATCGGCCCGCGCATAGAGCGTTCGATTGCCTCCGGCCAACGGAATATCACCGCTGATTGTCGCGCTCTCGAGACCGGGAACGTCGCGCAAGGCGTTAAGCGTTTGTTCGACGAAACGCTGACGTGACGCAGCGTCCGGATATTGTGCCACTGGCAATGTGACCGCGCCGGTCCAGAGATTTTGAGAGCGAAACCCGATGTTCTGCTGACTCAAACGAATGAAACTGGTGATGAGCAGAGCCGCGCCGGCGAGGAGAGTGACTGAGAGGGCCACCTGCGCGCCGACGAGAATTTTGCGGAAACGTTGCTGGCGCACGCTCCCGCTGGTCCCGCGCCCGCCTTCTTTAAGACCATCAACCAAATCGGCGTGTGAGCCCTGCAGCGCCGGATAAATTCCCATCAACAACCCGGTCAAGAGCGATAACGCGATCGTGAATGCAAGAACCGGAAGAGACAAACTAGTTGCGGTGTTCGCTTCCAGCGGCAGAAAATTGGAAGCCATTCTCGGAACGAGCGGCACTAACCGCCATGCCACGAAAGCTCCAACAACGCCGGCAATCGCGCTGACGAGCAAGCTTTCAAAGACAAACAGCCGCACAATGCTTGTGCGTGAAGCACCGATGGCCATTCGCAACGCGATCTCGCGGCGACGGCCGCTGAAACGGACCAGCAACAGATTAGCGACATTGCTGCACGCAATGAGCAAAACAAAACTGACCGCGGCGAAAAGCGTCGCAAACCCCGCTTGCAAATTCTCGGTCACGTCCTGGGGCAAAGTCTTGAGCGTCGTCGTTAACGTACTGTCGATCTTGTTCGGGAATTGCGTGTTATAACTTTGATCGAACGACGGCAGCGCCGCCTTGGCTTGTTTCACGCTAACGCCCGGTTTCAATCGTCCAATCACGCGGAGAAAACTGGTGCCGCGCATCATCCGCTCATAAGTGAACCCAGGGATCTGAAACGGTTTTGTCGTCCAAACCTCGGCAGTGGGGTTCGCCCCGAACCAGCTGGCCGGCATATGAGGAAGAACGCCGACAATAGTATGCGCCATTCCATCGAGCGTGATGCTGCGACCAATTACGTTCGGATCGCCACCCATCCGTTTCTGCCAAAAATTCTTCGTGATGAGTGCGACATCTGCGCCCTCCTGTTCCTCGGGAAGAAAATTCCGGCCAAGAATTGGACGTACGCCAAGCACGTCAAAGTAGTTGGAAGTCAATCTTCCACCGAAGACCTGCACGGGATCACCGAGACCAGTCAATGTGAAGGCGAAGAAATTCTCCCCGGCCAGACTCTCGCAAATGGTTTGGCCATCGCGAAGATGTTCGAAGCGCGGCGCCGAAACCGGCAAATCTACGAGGTCGCGCGATTTGTCTCCGCCGAAAAAGTGCACGACGCGCGCAGGTTCCTTGAAGGGCAGACCGCGCAGAAAGAGATCGTTCACTAAACTGAAGATGGCGGTGTTGAGTCCGATCCCGAGCGCGAGCGTGATCACCGCGATCGAGGTAAATGCGGGTGATTGTCGGAGTTTACGAAACGCGAAACGAATATCGTTCATAAGAATGTGGGGTTGATTGGTTTCGAGAAATTCATTCGGCGCGGAGTGCTTTAACGGGATCAACCAGCGTGGCGCGGCGCGCCGGCAACAAGCAGGCGATGAACGCGACCGCGATTAAAATCAGTGTAACGGCGAACATTGTTCGGAGATCGGTCGCGCCGATTCCGAAAAGCAGGCTTTGCAACAAACGGCTGCAGGCAAACACGCCGATCAGACCAAGGACGACACCGGCGCAAACAAAACGCATCCCCTGCAAAACGACAAGGCGAAGCACGTCGTAACGTTGCGCACCGAGGGCGAGGCGGATTCCGATTTCCTGAGTCCGTTGTGTGACTGAGTAACTCATCACTCCGAAAATTCCTGCAGCGGCAAGAAGCAGCGCGATGAGCGCGAACAATCCGACCAGCATCGCGTTCAATCGTGGCTGAGCAATCGATTGAGAAAGATAATCGGGCAGCGTGCGAACGCGATAGACCGGAACATCCTTGTCGATTTCGTTAACGGCTCGGCGGAGCGTGCTCATTAACGCCGCCTCGCCCATTTGGCTGCGGACAAAGATCGACATCGTTTGAGTGGCGAATTGCTGATGCGGAATATAGATCTGCGGTTTCGGCGGAAGTCGCAGACTGATCAGATGCATGTCCGCGACGACACCAATGATTTCGCGCACCGGCGGCTTGCCCGGATCGACCGACCCGTTTGGAGTGATGCGTTTGCCAATCGGATCTTCGCCCGGGAAATATTGTTTCGCGAAACCTTCGGAAACGATCGCGACCGGCGGCGCCGTTCGATCGTCCCGCTCGGTGAACGCGCGACCGCGCCGAATCGGAACGCGCAGCGTCTGGAAATAATTGGGCGTGACGACGTTTACCTGCGCGACCGGTTGCTGGCCCGGCGCCACCGGGTGCTCTTCCACATTGAAATTGAAACTGATTTCGCTGCCGCTCAATGGAATCCACCAGGCTGCTCCGACCGATTGCATTCCCGGAAAGGTGGAGACATGATCAAGCAACTTTTTGTAAAACGCACCGGCTTGTTCCGGCTTGCCATAAGTTGTCTCGGGGAGCGCGACTCGCGCGGTCGTGACATTGCTTGGATCGAAGCCGCTCGGGACCTTTTGCAGCCGAAGGAAACTTTCCACCAGCAATCCCGCGCTCGCGAGGAGTACGAGGGCGAGCACAATTTCGACAATCACAAGCGCCGCACGCGTGCGCCGACCGGCAGCGCCTTCGCTCGAACCGCGCGCGGCCTCGTTAAGAGAAGTCGCCAGATTCGGATGCGAAGCTCGCCACGCCGGAAGTAGGCCAGCAACGATTCCAACTCCAACGCTCACCAGCGCGGTGAACGCCAGCACGCGCGGATCCGGCGAAATCTCGTCGATGCGCGGAATGCTGGGCAGAAACGCTTTCAGTGAATCGATGCCCCAGATTGCGAGAAGCAAGCCGGCCAAACCGCCGGCTGATCCGAGCAAAATACTTTCTACGAGCAGTTGCTTAATGATGTGACGGCGACCGGCGCCTAAGGCGGCGCGAATACTGATTTCACGATTTCGCGAGATCGACCGCGCCAGCAACAAGTTCGCGACATTCACACACGCGACGAGAAGAACGCAGCCGGCCATGGCGCACAGCATGAGCAGCGCGGAACGCGTGCTGCCAATCATCGCGCTCATTTCCGGGACGACCTTCGCGCCGACGTGCAGCTTCGTGTCTGGATATTGCCGCCGCCAATTCGCTACGATGGTATCGATGTTGGCCTGCGCCTGCTGAATAGAAACTTTTGGTTTCAATCGCGCGATGCACTGAAAGAAATCGTTGTCGCGCTGTTCCGTCATCGGTTGCGAGCCGTCGCTCGTTGCGCGCAAGATCGACATCGGAATCCACAGTTCGGGCGAAACCGCGCTGATCGGGAATGTAAACCGCGGCGGCATGACGCCGATCACCTGGAACTGCTTGCCGTCGAGAGTGACCGTCCTCCCGATGATACCGCGGTCAGCTCCAAATCGTCGCTGCCACAATTCGTGGCTCAAAATGACCACCTGATTTCCCGGTTCGTCTTCGTTAGGCAAAAACGTGCGCCCGAGCATCGCTTGAACTCCAAGCAGCTGAAACAAATCCGCTGAGACTGACTCGCCTTGAACATGCGTCGCTTCATTCCCGTCGGTGAGAGTGCTGACGCTCTGATTCGTATAAACGGCTACCCGCTCAAAAACCTGGCTTTGGTCACGGAAGTCGACGTGATCGAGATAGGAGATTGACTCGATCTCCGTTCCGGGATCTGCTTTCTCTCGAATATCGTATTCGCCGAGCGCGACGAGATTCTGCGGCTCGTGGAACGGAAGTGGTCGCAACAGCACCGCGTTCAGGACACTAAAGACCGCGGTATTGGCGCCAATTCCGAGTGCAAAAGTCAAAACGACAATGGCGGTAAAGAGCGGCTTCTTGCCAAGAACTCGAAGAGCATATCGGAGATTTTGCATACCTATTCCGAGCGAAGAGCGATGATTGGATCGACCCGCGAGGCGCGGCGCGCGGGGATCCAGGAAGCGAGAAGTGTTGCGCCAAAGAGAAGAAGGCCGACCCCGAGATAAATTCGCGGATCGATGCCATTCACTTCGAAAAGCACGCTTTGCAGAGCTCGCGACAGAGCAAGGGCAGTGGCCAATCCGATTGCCGACCCAATAAAAACCAACTGCAGGCCGTGGGAAAGAATCAGCCTGCGAATTTGTTCCGGGCGCGCGCCGAGCGCGAGACGAATCCCGATTTCACGGACGCGTTTGAGTGTGGTGTAGGCGAGCAGTCCGTAAAGACCGATCGTCGCGAGCAGCAGCGCGAGCCCGGCAAAAACAGAAAACAGAAAACTTAATAGACGTTGCACGCCCCAGGTCTCCCGGACACGATCGCTCATCGGCCGGGAATCGAAAACCGCCATCGAGGAATCGATCGAAGTGACAGCATCACGAACCGCGCGCTCGAGCGCCGCAGACGCCATCGTCGATCTTACGAAGAGGGTGAGACTGGTTCGCTGGGCCTGGCCCAACGAACAGTAAATCACCGGCAACGGCGCCATTTCATCGATTGCGTGAAATCGCATGCGCGCGACGACACCGACAATTTCTGACATCACGTAGTTTTCGTTGTCATTGCCGGGATCAACGCCGAGACGTTTGCCGATCGGGTCTTCGCCGGGAAAATATTGTTCGGCCATGGCCTGATCGATGATGATCACACGCGGCGAATCTTTGGTGTCGCGCTCGTTAAACGCGCGACCCCGCAAAAGCGGTACCTTCAGTGTTGAAAAATAACCGCCCCCGACGACTTCGAGATCGCTGCTCAACATATCGGAAGGCTGCGGACGCGGGTTTTCTTCACGCCAGAAACCCGTTTGCCATCCACCCATCAGCGGACCGTTCGAGCTCACGGCCGCGTTTTGGACGCCGGGCAGACCACGCACCTTGTCGAGCAAGGCCTTAGTAAAGGTGTTGATCTTGTCGCGGTCGTTGTACTTTTGCCACGGCAATTCGAAGCGCGCAGTGAAGAGCGCACGCGATTCGTAGCCTATGGAGAGCGATTGCAGTCGCGAAAAACTTTTCAATACCAGGCCAGCGGCGACCAACAATGTCAGCGTGAGCGCAATCTCGCTGATCACCAGCCAATCCCGCGCACGCTTAGCGGATGGCGGATCACCGCTCCCAGCCGAGCCGGTTTTCAATGCGAGCTGCACGTCAGCGTGCGAGGCCTGCCAGGCCGGCCAAAGGCCAAAAAGCACAGTGGTGAGCGAAGCGACCAGAAATGTGAAACCGAGCACCGGAAGATCGAAAGAAATTTGCTGAAATCGCGAAACATCTCCCGGACTCAAGGCGATCAAACCATCTCGTACCCAAATCGCGAGGAAAAAGCCGAGCGCTCCGCCGAGAAGCGCGACCACAAAACTTTCAATTAACAGCTTCTTGACGATCTGTCCGCGAGTTGCTCCAACTGCGGCGTGAATCGCAAATTCTCTCGAACGCGCAGCGCCTCGCGCGGCAAAAAGGTTGGCCAAGTTCGCGCAGGCAATCAACAGCACCAACCCAACTGCACCCAAAAGCAATCCGAGATTGGTTCGATATTTTCCAACCAGATTCTCGAGCAACGGCGTGACGACCGCGTATTCCTGTTTGTTCGTTTCCGGATAAGCTTTTTCCAATTGCGCCGCGATCCCTTTCATTTCCGTTCGCGCTTGCTCAAGCGTCACACCGGGTTTGAGCTTTCCCCAGACGAAAATCATCGGGTGGATGAACCGCTGCATCCATACCGGGTTATTGCTCCGCCGCATCATCGACAGCCAGACGTCCGTGTCCTGAGGCGATGTTACTTCCCGCGGCATCACGCCAATGACCGTGTAATTTTGATCGTGTAGCGTGATGGAGCGTCCAAGCACGGCCGGGTCGCGGTTGAATGCGCGTTGCCAGAGCCGATCGCTGATTACTACGACCGAAGGGGCGCCGACTTTGTCTTCATCTTCGCTAAACGTGCGGCCGATTTTTGGCGGCAATCCGACGATGTTGAAAAAATTCCGAGTGACCGACGCGCAGGAGATGCGTTCCGGTTCTCGACCCGGAACGCCGCTCAGATTTCGCGACTCCTTGTGGGTAGCGGCAAGATGCTCGAAAACGGTGTTGCCATTTCGCCAGTCGAAATAGTCGGGGAGCGCAACAGAATAATCCTGACCGGGACCGGACGACTCGTTCAACACCATGATCCGGTCGGCATCCGGATAAGGAAGCGGCCGGAGTAGAACGGCGTTAACGATGCTAAAGATGGCGGTGTTGGCGCCGATTCCGAGCGCAAGCGTCACGATCGCAACCGCCGAGAACGCCGGATTCTTGATCAACTGCCGAAATGCAAGCCGGAGATTACTCATACCGAAGTGCGACCATTGGATCGACCCGGGTGGCGCGGCGCGCCGGAACAAAACAGGAAGCGGCGGCAACCAGAGTAAGCATTCCGGCGACGGCAAAATAAATGGTCGGATCGAGGGCGTTGACTTTGAACAGAATATTTTTCAACGCGGCGGCTGCGACCACTCCCAACAGCAACGCAATGCCGCCGGCGCCGAGAACAAGGCCAATGCCGAGCTGCCACGCTCCTTGCGTCATCACCATTCGGAAAATTCGCGCTGCGTCCGCACCCAATGCCATGCGGATGCCGAATTCTTGGGTCCGCTGGTTCACCGAAAAACTCATCACGCCGTAAAGACCGACAGCGGAGAGAATGAAGGCGACGATTCCAAAAATGGTAAACAACGTCGCGACGATGCGATTGCCAGAGAGAATTTCATTGTGAAATCGTCCCGGCGTTCCGGCAAAATAGGTTGGAAGGTTCGAATCGAGTTCGGCAACCGCTTTGCTCAACGCCGAGCCAAGAATGTCAGCCCGTTGACCTGTCCGCGGACGAACAAGGATCGTGCAAAATTGAGGAGCCGGAGATGCGCCCAGCAATGGCATGTAAAATCCCACGCTCTCGGTTTGCTGATCGAACGGACCTTGCATCAAGGTGTCCGGCACCACTCCGACAATGGTTCGCCAAGGCTGCGGATTGGCAGGATTAAAAATGCGAACCTGATGCCCGATCGCGCTTTGGTTGCCCCAATATTTTCGGGCAAAACTCGCATTCACAATTGCCACCGGCTGTTTCGAATCGACATCGTCGACGGTGAAATCGCGGCCTTCGAGAATTTTCAAACCAAGCGTCGAGAAATAATTGTCTGAGACCGATTCGAAATTTCCGCGCGGCCGATCCCGATCCGTGAGATAATTTTGGCCGTCCACCTCATACTGACCCTGGGCGTCAAAGGTCATCCGAAAGCGACTGCTCATCGCGGCGAAGTCGAACTGCGGATTCGCCCGCAACGAACGCACCGCCCGCTTGAAGAACTCGCGGCGGGCGTCCTCGTTGGGATAGGCGCCTTCCATCAAACCCATCCGCGCGGCGTAAACGGCGTTTTCGTCGTATCCGTAGTCGAGCTTCATCTGATTTCGAATCGATTTAACTTCTAAAATTGCCGCGATCAAAAGCCCAGCGGTCAGCGCGATTTGCGCCACCACGAGCACACGCGTAATCGCATTGACGAGACGACTGCTGTTCCCCCGGCCGCCTTCTTTCATGATCTCAGCTGCGTTGCCTCTGGCGCTCAGGAACGCTGGGACGAGACCGGACGCGATCGTCGCCAGCAGAGTGATTACGACCGTGAAAACGAGCACGGGTCCATCGATGGTGAACCTCCAATAATAGGGTGGTGGAAAAGGCAAGGTGTTGATGGCGCGAATGAAGAAATCCAGTGACCAATAAGCGATGATCACACCTGCGATTGCCCCGAACACAGCGACGACCAAACTTTCGGTCAACATTTGGCGCACGAGTCTCCACCGCGTCGCACCGAGCGCCCCGCGAATCGCCAACTCTTTGGCACGCAACGCGGCCCGCCCGAACTGCATGTTCATCACGTTCACGCACGCAATCAGCAAGACGAGAATAACCGCAGCCAGCATTCCCCAGACTTGCTGGCGAAATTGCACACCTGTGAATGCGTTCAGCAATGGCTGCACGCTTGCTGACGTGAAATTTTGGTTCGTCTTCGGATTGTCCTCTGCCAAATGGCGGGCAAGCGCGATGAACTCCGCGTTCGCTTGATCGAGAGTCACACCCTGCTTCAAGCGGCCCATCACCGCGGGCGCGTTATTGCTTGCTCCAAGGCGCAAGTCGCCGCGCGGCTGTGGCGGATATTCATTATAAAGCGGTGTCCAGAGTTCCTCCGCCTGTGGAAACTTAAAATTTGGCGGCATGACACCGATAATGGTGGCGGCCTTGCCGTTAATTCGAACGCTTTGCCCGACGATGTTCGGATCGGCATTAAAATCGCGTCGCCAGATTTCGTCGCCGAGGATCGTGACCTTTTCCGCGCCCGGTTTGTTGTCCTCGACCGTGAAATCGCGCCCAAGGACCGGCGAAACACCAATGATTTTGAAGAAATCTTCGGTTACGTAACCGCCGGTGTAGCGTTGCGGTTTTTCTTTGTAAGTAACGTTGATTGTCGATCCGGCGAGATAACCCGCCATCATTGAAAATGATCTCTGCGACGCTTTCAGATCTTCATAGTCCTGCGCGGTCGGAACATTGCCGATACCGAAATTGTTGTTTTGATCGCTGGCCTTGGGATCGATCAGACCGACGCTGACCAGTTGTTCAGGATGTGGAAACGAAAACCCCCGCAAGACGATCGCGTTGACGATGGTGAATTGGGTCGTTGCACCGCCGATGCCGAGAGCGAGAACGAACACCGCCAGAAAGCAAAATGATTTCTCCTTGAAGAGCACGCGCAGTCCAACGCGCATATCCTGACGAAATGAATCGAGTATCATAATGACCTACTTCTTGTTGCCCTCGACCACCCAACCGTCGCGCAGTTGAATGATCCGGTTCCCATAACCTGCATTTTTCTCCGAGTGGGTGACCTGAATGATGGTCGTGCCTTCGGCGTTCAGTTTTTGAAAGAGCTCCATGATCTCCTCGCCCTGACTGGAGTGAAGATTGCCGGTCGGCTCGTCGGCCAGGATCAGCTTTGGGCTGGCGATGATCGCGCGCGCGACGCCGACGAGTTGTTGCTGGCCGCCGGAAAGCTGGCGCGGATACAAATCCTTCTTTGCCACCATTTGAAATCGATCGAGTGCGTCCGCCACGATCGCGGCCCGTTCGTTCCGGCTAACTTTTCGATACGACAACGGGATCTCGAGATTTTCGTAAACGGTCAGGTCGTCCAATAGATGGTATTGCTGAAAAACAAAACCAATCTGCTCGTTGCGCAGCGCGGCACGCTCCTTCGCTTTCAAATGATGAACGGCCGTTTCGTTGAAAAAATATTCGCCGCTCCAACCGTGGTCGTGCATTCCAAGAATGTGGAGCAGCGTCGATTTGCCGGCGCCGGAGGGTCCCATCACCGAAACGAACTCGCCCTCCGCAACCTCGATATCGATGTCGCGCAAGACGTAGAAAAATCTTCCTTTTGCCAGCGGATACGAGCGCTCGAGGTTGTGAAGCCGGATCATAAGTTTACTCTGCGCGCAATGCTTGGGCTGGATCTACCTGCGTCGCGCGTCGCGCTGGTAACCAGGTGGCAATGAGAGCGGCGATAGTCAGCACCAGTGGAGCGACGGTGAACGCGATGGGATCAAGCGCACCAACTTCGTAGAGAATTCCACTCAGGATCCTTGCCGTAACGATTGCGAGCACCAGACCAATGGCGACTCCACTGAAAAGCATGATCGAGCCTTCGCCCATGATCATCCGCAGTACCGCTCCGGCCTGAGCGCCGAGCGCCATCCGAATCCCGATCTCACGTGTGCGTCGCGCGACCGAATAGGCTTTAACTCCGTAGAGACCAACTACGGCCAGACCAAGCGCAAGTCCGCCAAAGATGGAGAACAACGCGGCGCCCGCGCGAACCAGCCAGAGGTCGAGGTTCGAATCAAGGTGTTGGGCGAACGTTCGCAAGGAGAGGATCGGGAGTGAAGGATCGACATCGCGCACGCTGCGACGGAGCAAATCGGCTGTGCCGGCCTCGTTTCCGGGAGCGAGCGAACGGAACCGGACGAAAAAGGAAACGTCGCTTTGGAATCCACGCGCGAACGGTAAGTAAATTCCGCCGGACGCCTCCTTTTCAAAGAGCGCGTGGCGCGTTGCCGGCACGATGCCGACTATTTCTATCGTACCTCCTTGCTTCTCCTCTTCACTCGCATCCTTGCTACTTCCGATGTGACCGCCTCCGCCGTCCTGGGCCGACGGCGCGTTTGGATTCGCATATTGGATGCGTTGTCCGAGCGCATCACCATCCGGCCAGAGCTTCTTTGCCAGCACTTCGTCGATGATCGCCACCTTCGGACCAGGCTCGGTCGCCTCCGCCTCGGTGAACGCGCGACCGCGAATCACGGGCAATCCAACAGTTGAAAAATAATCCACGCCGACGCTGTTCCATGGCACGTCGAAGGCAAGACCTTCGGCCGCGGTCGCCGGCTTGGCGTCGGGAGCGACATGGAGACCGGCGCGTTGGACTTTTCTGCTTAACTCAAACATTCCGAACGGAACGATTGAAGTGATGCTCGCGTGCTCTACGCCTGGCAGCGCCGCCAGTTTCTCGCTCAAGTTGCGATAAAGTTCCTGCGCGCGCTTCGGTTCATAACCGGCCAGACTCGCATCGACCTCGAGAACGTAGCTTGCACCCGGTTTTAATCCGGTATCAACCGACGCGGCTTTGCCTGCGCCGCGAATAAACAAAGCCGCAGCGGTAATGAGCGCGAGCGAGAACGCGATTTGCACGACCACGAGCGGATTGCGCGGCAAAAATTTCCAGCGACGGCGCACGACATCTTCCCCGGCGTGTTCTTTCAGATCCATCACCACCGCGCTCCGCGAAATTTTCAAGGCCGGCCCGAGCGCGAACATGAGCGTGCCGAGCAGACAAAATCCAAACGTTGCCGCCAAGATTGCCGGGTTCGGTCCGGTCAACCAGACAATGTCGAGCGGCATCAGCTTGCGCATTGAGGCAACCAGCAAATCGGACGACCAGAGTCCAAGAATGAGTCCACCCACGCCGCCGAGCACGGCCAGTGCAAAGCCTTCGGTGAGAAGCTGGCGAACGATACGCCAACGGCTGCCGCCGAGCGCGAGACGGATCGCGATTTCTTTGCGGCGCGCTGTGCCACGCGCCAGCAGCATGTTAGCAAGGTTAAGACATGCCACGAGCAGTACCACCACCGCCATCCCCAGCAACAATGGCGCGATAACTTTTATCCCGCTCTCGGTCGTCGGGTTGTTGCTTACCGAGTTACGCGACACCGGCGCCGCTAGGAAGGTCTGATCCTTTTGCTCGACCGGGTAGGCTTTTTCCAAATTGGCCGCCAGTCCTTCGAGCGGAGGCTTCGCCGCGGCCGCCGTCATCCCGGGTTTGAGCCGGCCCATGATGCGCACTTGCGTTCCCTTTCGATCGTCAATCGTGGTCTTGTTATCCGATTCAAAATCGTTGGCGACCTGATCGTAAACACTCATCGGCAACCAAACTTCCGGCGACAAAACTTGCATCGTGCCGACGAAACCCTTCGGCGCAATTCCAACGATCGTGAACGAGCGGCCGTTGATCAGTAATTGCGAGCCGAGCACGTTTGGATCGAGATCGTGCTTCTGCCAATAACTGTAACTGACAATCGCGACTGGCGCGTTGTGGCCGGGCGTTTCCTCTTCCGGCAAAAATGCGCGGCCTCGCGCCAACGGAACGCCGAGCACGGAGAAGTAGTTCGAGGTGACGACGGCACTGAACACGCGGCGGGTATCGCCTTTCTGGCCAAGGCCGACCAACGCGAGATTGAAACACATTACATCGGTCAAGACCGTGTTCTGCTCGCGGACATCGACATAAGTGGGATAAGAAAAACCGCGAAATTTCTTCGGATCCTTCTTGTCCTGAGAAAAGAGCTGCACCATTTCATGCGGCTTGGCATAAGCCGGCGGGGCAAAGAAAAGCGTATTCACCAGGGTGAATACGGCGGTATTCACGCCAATGCCGAGCGCGAGCACGGTTACCGCGGCGATTGTAAACGCCGGTGCCTTGAACAGCTGCCGAAACGCAAATTTAAGATCACGGATCATAATCAGGCGTTGTGGCTGAGCGCGATCATTGGATCGGCGCGGGTGGCGCGAAGTGCGGGAATGTAACTGGCGAGCAGAGCGACCGCCGCCAGCGCGATGGTGACGAAGATAAAAGTGCTGGGATCAAATGCTCCGACGCTGTAGAGCAACGCAGAAAGCGTTCGGGTCGACAAAAACGCGAGAACCAATCCGATGACGGTGCCAATTCCGACCAACTTCAGTGCATGACCGACAACGAGCTGCAAGACATCGCGACGTTGCGCGCCCAACGCCATCCGAACGCCGATTTCGTGCGTCCGCTGCACCACCAGATACGAAATCACTCCGTAAATCCCAACGCCAGCGAGTAACAAGGCGATCCCGGCAAATGCGCCCAGCAACGCCATCGACATTCGGCGCGGCGCGATCGAGTCCGCGGTGACCGCCTCGAGCGTGCGAACGTTTGCCATCGGTTGATCAGGATCGATCGATTGGATTTCCCGCCGGATGGCGGAGGTGAGACTGCGCGGATCCTGCGCGCTGCGGACGGTCAGAACCATGGTGCGTTCCGGGTCCTGGGCGAGCGGAAGGTAGTACTCAGGCTGCGGATCAACATCGAGACCGCGGTGTCTGATGCTTCGAACGATTCCAACGATCGTCAGCCAATTCGGATCCGGTTTCCGTGTATCGCTAAACGTGATTCGCTTTCCGCGCGCATTTTCGTTCGGCCAATATTTTTTTGCGAGCGCGTCGTTAACGATTACTACGCCGGGAGCGTTGATGTTGTCCGATTCAGCGAAGAAACGCCCGCGCAGCAGCGGCGTCCTGATAACTCGGAAATAATCAGGCGAGATCGTGCGAAGTTCCTCGTCCGGCGTTGGCTCCTTGGCACCGGTCGGCCGGCCCTCAATTGCAAACGAGGAATCGGTGTTCGAACCGCTCAGCGGGAGAACGATGGTGCCGCCTGCGGCCTCGACTCCGGGCAATTGCCAAACGCGGCGCAACGCCTCGTTCCAGAAATTTATAATCGCTTGACCACGGTTGTAGTCAGAACTCCCGCGCGGCGGATATTTCGTGTCTGGAAGATCGATCTCTGCCGTGAGCACGTTACGGCGATCAAATCCAGGATCGATATTTTGCACGCGCGAGTAGCTCTTGAGCAACAGCCCGGCGCCAACGAGCAGAACCAGGGCGAGCGCGATTTCAGCGACGACCAGTGAATTGCGCAGCTGATTGCGTCGCGCGCCAGTGGTCGAAGAACGCCCGCCTTCTTTTAGCGCTTCGGTCAATTCGGGTTTCGCGCTCGCGAACGCCGGAATCAATCCAAATAAAATTCCGGTTCCAATCGCGACTACCGCGGTCACAATCAAGACGACAAGATCGACATTGACCTCGGCGAGGCGCGGAATCGTGCGCGCGCCGATCCTCTTCAGCAGTTCAAGCCCCCAAACCGACAGAACTATTCCGCCCGCAGCTCCGGCGAGAGCGAGTAACACGCTCTCGGTCAACATTTGCCGAAGTAACCGCCAGCGTCCGGCGCCGAGTGCGATCCGAATCGCCAGCTCCCGCTCCCGCGCGCTCGCCCGCGCCAGCAACATCGTGGCAAGATTCGCGCAGGCGATCAGGAGCACAAACACGACCGCGCCGAACAGAATCGCCAGACCGGTCCGCATTCCACCGACCACCTGATCTTGCAACGGATAGATCCTCGCACCAAAGCCGGAGTCCTTATAGTTGTCAGGGTACGCGCGAGTCCAATCTGTCATGATTGTATCCAGTTCGGCTTGCGCTTTGACCGGCGACGCATCCGACCGCAATCGCGTGATCAGGCCATAACTACGATTACCGCGATCTTTTAACTCCATCGCCGTGAATGCGACCGGTTTCCAAATATCGACTCGCTCGGCGAATTGATTTCCCTGAACACCAAACAATGGAATCGGAAATTCAAATTTGGCCGGCGTGATCCCGATCACGGTGTAACTACGGCCGTTCAAAAGAAGCGACTTGCCGATCAGTGACGGGTCGGAATTAAAACGGCGCTTCCAGAGCCGCTCGCTGATCACAATCATGTCATCGTGACCCTGCCCTTGTTCTTCGCGGGCAAACGTGCGGCCTTTGATCGGCTCGACACCGAGCAGCGGGAATAATGTCGGAGTCACGAGCGCACCGGAGATCCGTTCCGGAACATCACCGCCGCCGAAATTGAATGTTTGATAAGTAAACGCCGCGAGCTGCGAACCGCTTTTAAAGGCCTTTTCGAGGTCGAGATATTCCGGCGGAGAAACGGGAATTCGATCCAGCCCTTGGGCCGCAAATCTCTCCCAGATTAGGGCGAGACGGGAAGGCTGCTGGTAGGGAAGCGGCCGGACCAGCAGCGCATTGATCAAACTGAAGACCGCGCTGTTCGCGCCAATCGCCAGCGCCAGCGTCGCAATCGCGATGATCGTGAACCCGAGACTTTTCGCCAGTCCCCGCAGCGCCACTTTGATCTCGCTCAGCATAATCGCTGGTAATTGTCGATTTTACATTTCGTTAGGCCGCGATCCGGCTGTCTTCCACAACCCGACCGTCGAACAAGTGAACGGTGCGATCGGCATGCTTCGCGAACCGCTCGTCGTGCGTGACCATGCAAATGGTCGCGCCGCCGGCGTGCAATTCCTTGAGCAAATTCATCACCGCTTCACCGTTGCGGGAGTCGAGATTTCCGGTCGGTTCGTCCGCGAGCAGGATCGCCGGCTTACCGGCGAGAGCGCGCGCGACGGCCACGCGTTGCTGTTGACCGCCCGAGAGCTGGCTCGGCAAATGTTTTGCCCGATGCGCCATTCCCACGCGATCGAGCGCTTGCGTGACCAAGGTTTTTCGATCACCCGCGCCCATTCCGCGATAGGTCAGCGGCAATTCGACGTTTTCGAAAACCGTCAGGTCGCCGATCAAATTGAAGCTTTGGAAGATGAAACCGATCTCGCGGTTTCGGATCCGGGCGCGGTCGGCGAACGAAAGATTAGCGACTTCGCCGCCTTTAAGCGCGTAACTGCCGTTCGAAGGCGTGTCGAGCAGGCCGAGGATCGACAATAACGTCGATTTGCCGCAGCCCGACGGTCCGGCGATCGAAACGTATTCGCCGTCGCGGATATCTAAATGAATTCCGGAGAGCGCGTGGGTCTCGACTTCGTCGGTGAGAAACACTTTGGTGACGGCGTTAAGTTGGATCAACGGAGTTGAGCCGTTCTTGCGCGATGATGTTTGAGGATTTGGTGAGGTTGATGTCATGGTTGGTTTAGTTAAGTCGAATCCGTTCGTGTGAATCCCAGGCGCTGGTATCGGAAAGGATGACCTGATCACCTGGATTCAGGCCGCTGAGAATTTCAATCGTGTTGACCGAGGTTTTGCCCAGCTTCACCGGCGTGCGCACCGCTTCGCTGCTGCCCGCCACCAGTTTGAACATTCCAACGGTGTTATTTTCCTGGCCAAACGCCGGTCGGCCGACAAACACGACGTTGTCGAGTCGTTCGAGCTCGATCGTTCCATCGACGCTCAAGTCCGGTCGCGCGCCTTTTGGTAATTCTTCATCAAACGCGACGTCCACTGTCACTGTGCCCTGCTCCACCGCCGGATCGACCCGTTTGACGTGGCCTTTGACCACACCGTTACGGGTGTCGATCACGGCCTGCTGATTTGGCTGAATATCTTTCGCCTGCGTCTCCGCGATCTTGACCTGCGCTTTCAGCTTCGATGGATCGGCCACGCGCGCGAGATTGTCGCCCGGTTTCACTCGCTGACCAACCTGCACCGGCAGCGCTTGCAGGACGCCGGACATTCCAGCCTTCACGTGCAGCGCTTCAACTTGATCGAGTTTTAATTTCGCGAGTTGGTTCGCCTGATCGACCGCGGCTTGTTTCGACGCCAGCTGCGGCTCAATCGAATC
>WNGQ01001936.1_pt1 | contig 21222 bp, 21 predicted proteins | sample 5407661 | NCBI WGS metagenome assembly WNGQ01 (sample SAMN13153382, study PRJNA577476) | soil metagenome | isolation source: 60 cm soil or saprolite under Garry oak tree replicate 2 | place: USA:California | collected 2016-06-15 | reverse complement strand
CGCATCGGGAATCCTGACGAAGGAGGAGTCCATCGCGCTCGTCGGAGGCCTTCGTCGCGTCCACGAGGAGATCACGAGCGGCACGTTCCCCTGGCGGGAAGACCTCGAAGACGTCCACACGAACGTCGAGGTCCGCCTGACCGAGACGCTCGGTCCGCTCGGCGCGAAGGTCCACACGGCCCGCAGCCGGAACGACCAGATCGCGCTCGACGAACGGCTGTTCCTTCGGGAGGCGATCGTCTCGATCGACCGGCAGATCCTCGCGCTCCAGATGGCCCTCCTCGACATCGCGGAAACGCACATCGCCACGCCGATGCCCGGGTACACGCACCTGCAGCGCGCCCAGCCCGTGACGCTGGGCCACCACCTCCTCGCGCACTTCTGGCGTCTCTCGCGGGACTACGGCCGGCTGGGAGACGCGTACGACCGCGCGAACGTCTCGCCCCTCGGAGCGGGCGCCCTCGCGGGAAGCACCCTTCCAATCGACCCCTCCATCACAGCACGGGCCCTCGGGTTCGCCGCGCCGTTCGAGAACTCGATCGACGCGGTGAGCGACCGCGATTACCTCGCGGAGTTCCTGTTCGACGTCTCCCTCCTCGCGATCCATCTCTCGTCGATCGGAGAAGAGCTCGTGCAGTGGGCCTCGGCGGAATTCGGATTCGTGCGCCCGACCCCGGCGCTCGGATCCGGGAGCAGCCTCATGCCGCAGAAGCGGAACCCGGACGTCGCGGAGCTCGCCCGCGGAAAGGCGGGACGCGTCGTCGGAGACCTCGTATCCCTCCTGGCGATCCTCAAATCGCTCCCGCTCGCATACAACCGCGATCTTCAGGAGGACAAGGCGCCGGTCTTCGACGCCGCAGACCACGTGGTCGCCACGCTCGACGCGCTCACCACCGCCGTCTCCGCGTTGGAATTCGACGAGTCCCGCCTGCTCACGGCGGCATCCGATCCGCGGTTGCTCGCCGCGGACCTCGCGGAGTATCTCGTCGCGCGGGGCGTCCCATTCCGCGAGGCCCACGAGGCCGTGTCGGCCTATCTTGCAAAGTCCGATGGCACCGTCGATGCCGCATCGGTGCGGCAATTCGACCCGCGATTCGGCGAGGACGTCGACGAGATCCTCGATATGCGTACCTCGCTCACACGCCGGACGACTCGCGGGGGGCCTTCGCCCGACGCGGTGCGGGTGCAGCTCGCCCGCGCTCACGATGCGGTCGGCCTCGAACGGTACTCGCTCTCCAAGCGCGCCGAATGCGTCGACCTCGTCGACCGCCTCCTCCAGGGGGGATCCGCATGACGGAGTGCCCGGAGTGCGGCCGCGCGATCCAGCGGGCCAGCCTCATCGAGGGGGAGATCTTCCCTTGCCCCGACTGCGGCCTCGAACTCGAGGTCACCTCCTTCGAGCCGTTCCGGGTTGACGTCGCGCCTCGCGAAGCGGAAGACTGGGGGGAGTAACACGTTCACTCTCGGACTCTTCTACACCATCATCCGGCCGGAGGAGAAGTGGATCCTCGAGGCTGCCGCGAACCGCGGGATCCCCGTCGAACGGCTCCACGACGAGGCCGTCACGTTCCCGCTCGTTCGGAACGGCTTCACGTCGGATCTCGTGCTGAACCGGAGCGTGAGCCACAGCCGATCGCTCTACGCGTTGCGGTTCTTCGAGCACTACGGCGTCCCTACCGTAAACGCGTACGACGTCGTCGAGGTGTGCGGCGACAAGGTCCTCGCGAGCCTGCGGCTCTCGGAGGCCGGTATTCCGACCCCGAAGACCGTCGTCGCCCTGACGCCGGAGGCGGCGCTCAAGGCCCTCGACGAGGTCGGCTATCCGGCGGTCCTGAAGCCGCCCGTCGGGTCGTGGGGCCGCCTCATGGCAAAAGTCGACGACCCGGAAGAGGCGGAGCAGATCATCGAACACAAGACCGCCCTGGGCTCCCCGATGCACTCGATCTTCTACGTCCAGGAGTACGTCCCCAAGCCGCAGCGGGATCTGCGGGCGTTCGTCGTGGGCGACGAACTCGTCGCCGCGATGTACCGCTACTCGGACGACTGGCGGACAAACGCGTCCCGGGGCGGGATCGCGGAGGCCCTGACGCCGACGCCGGCGATGGCCGAGCTCGCGATGCGGGCGGCGTCCGCCGTCGGTGGGGGCGTGTTGGCGGTGGACCTGATGGAGTCCCCCAATGGCCTCGTGGTGCACGAGGTGAACCCGACGCCCGAGTTCAAGGCGCTCGCCGCGGCGACGGGCGTCGACGTCGCCGGCAAGATCGTGGACTACGTCGCGGAGGTCGCCCGTCGATGAACGTCGCGATCGTCGGCGGGTCCGGATACACGGGCGGGGAGCTCCTGCGCCTCCTGATTCGCCACCCGAAGGTCGAGGTGACGCAGGTGACGTCCGATTCCCTGGCCGGCAAGGCGGTCGGCCGGGCCCATCCGAACCTCCGGAAAGTCACGGATCTCACGTTCACGCCGCACGCAGAGCTCGAGCCGTGCGACCTACTGTTCCTGGCTATGCCTCACGGCAAGTCGATGGGGCGCATGCGCGAGTTCCTCGGCCGCGCGGGGAAGATCATCGACCTGAGCGCAGACTTCCGGCTGAAGGATCCGGCCCTGTACCCGGAGTACTACGGACTCGATCATCCGCAGGCGGACCTCCTGCCGAAATCGGTGTACGGCCTCCCGGAAATCCATCGCGACGAGATCCGGGACGCGACGATCGTCGCCGGGCCCGGCTGCGTCGCCGCCGCGGCGATCTTGGCGGTCCGCCCGCTCGCGAAGGCGGGCCTCATCGACACCGAGCGGGTCGTGGTCGACGCGAAGACGGGCTCCTCGGCGGCGGGCGCGGACGGCGGACCCGCGTCCCAGCACCCGGAGCGCTCCGGCGTGATGCGGCTCTACGCCGCCACGGGCCACCGCCACACCGCGGAGATCGAACAGGAGGCCGGCGTGCGGGTCGCCCTCTCCTGCCACGCGGTCGAGGCGGTGCGGGGCATCCTGGCGACGTGCCACGCGTTCCTCCGTGAATCCGTCACGCCGAAGGACCTGTGGCGGGTGTATCGCCAGGCGTACGGGACCGAGCCGTTCGTGCGGATCGTCGTGGAGGCCTCGGGCCTCTATCGGCTCCCGGAGCCGAAGATCCTCGCCGGGACGAACTTCTGCGACGTCGGGTTCGCGATCGACGAGCACGCCGGCCGCGTCGTCGCGGTGTCCGCGCTCGACAACCTGATGAAAGGAGCCGCCGGGAACGCGGTCCAGTGCATGAACCTCGTCGCAGGGTATCCGGAGACGATGGGACTCGAGTTCATCGGCTTGCATCCGGTCTGAGGTGAGGACGTCGATGTTGGTCGTCAAGGTAGGCGGTGCGGAGGGGAACGGGCTCGACAACGTGCTGATCGACCTCGCTCCCCGCCGGGACTACGTCCTCGTGCACGGCGGGTCGAACGAAGTGGACCGGCTCGCGGAAGCGCTCGGCCGCCCGATCCGGTGGATCACGTCGCCGAGCGGCGTCCTGTCGCGCTACACGGACCGGGAGACGATGGAGGTCTTCACGATGGCGCTCGCGGGCAAGCTCAACACAGAGATCGTCACGCGGCTGCAGTCGCTCGGTGCGCCCGCGGTGGGCCTGAGTGGCGTCGACGGCGCCCTCCTGATGGGCCGCCGCAAGGAGGCCGTCCGGTCCGTCGACAACGGCCGCGTGCTGCTCGTGAAGGACGACTACTCCGGGATTGTGGAGCGGGTGAACACGGGCCTGATCCAACTGCTGTTCGACGCGGGGTACGTCCCGGTCATCTCGCCGCCCGGCGTCACGGCGCGGGGCGAACTCATCAACGCGGACGCCGACCGGATCGCCGCGCAGGTGGCGGTCGCGATGAACGCGGACACCCTCGTCCTCTTGACGAACGTCCCCGGCCTCCTGCGGGAGCCGAGCAATCCGTTGACCCTGATCCCCGAGGTGCCGCGCGCGCAACTGCGGACGTTCATGGACTTCGCGTACGGACGGATGAAAAAGAAGCTGATCGCCGCGGATGAGGCGCTTGAGGGCGGCGTGCATCGAGTCGTGATCGCCTCCTCCCGACAGCCGGACCCGGTCGAGCGGGCACTCGAAGGGATGGGCACGGTGATCGCGTGATCACGGTCGAGGCGCGGGCCGCGGAGTTCGCGTGTTCCCCGAAACGCGCGCCGACGTTCGCCCGCGGATCGATGGCGACCCTGTGGGACGAGGACGGCCACGAGTACATCGATTGCGGCGCCTCGTTCGGCGTGGGGAACCTCGGCCACTGCAACCCCGCGATCGTCGATGCGATCGGCTCGCAGGCGCGGGAGCTGATCCACGTCGGCCCGGCGTTCGGGACGACCGCGAAGGAGACGTTCGTCGGGAAGCTCCTCTCCGTCGCGCCGCGGAACCTGGAGCGGGTGTTCCTGAGCAACTCCGGCTCCGAAGCGGTCGAGGCCGCCATCAAGTTCGCCCGCGCGGCGACGGGCCGCGCGAAGATCGTCGCGGCGATGCGCGGCTTCCACGGGCGGACGATGGGAGCCCTCAGCGCGACGTGGCGGAAGGAATTCCGGGAACCGTTCGAGCCCTTGGTCCCGGGCTTCGTGCACGTGCCCTTCAACGACGTCGACGCGCTGCGCCGCGCCGTCGATCAGGGCACCGCCGCCGTCCTCCTCGAGGCGGTCCAGGGCGAAGGCGGCGTCCATGTCGCATCTCCGGAATACCTGCCTGCCGCCCGCGAGATCTGCGACCGTGCCGGTGCGCTCCTGATCCTCGACGAGGTCCAGACGGGCATGGGCCGCACCGGCCGGCTGTTCGCCGTCGAACGGTGGGGCGTCGAGCCCGACCTCCTCACGCTGGCGAAGTCCCTCGCGGGGGGCGTGCCGATCGGCGCGACCTTGGCGACGCAGGATGTCGAGCGCGCGTTCAAGGGCAGCCACAACTCGACGTTCGGCGGCAATCCGCTCGCCTGCGCGGCCGGCTCCGCCGCGATCGACTACATGGTGCGGGAGCGGCTGTGGGAACGCGCGGAGCGACTCGGTAGCGAAGCGATCTCGACGCTGCGCGGCCTCGACGCGCCATCGGTCCGCGAAGTCCGCGGGCTCGGACTCATGATCGGCATCGAGCTGCGCGGCAAGTCGGCTCCGGTCCTGCAGGCGATGCAGGAGGAGGGCGTGCTCGCGATCGGCGGAGGCTCGAGCGTCGTCCGGCTCCTCCCGCCGCTCGTCATCCCAGAAGCGCAGTGGTCTCGCGCCATCGACGTGCTCGGGAGGGCCCTGACGAATGGATGAGGTCGGCGTGCTGACGGCACTCGTCGAGGAGTATAGTCCCTCGGGACACGAAGCCGACGCTGTGCATCGGTTCATCCAAGTGGCGCGGTCCCTCGGCTTCGCGGCGCACGCGGACGCCGTGGGAAACGGAATCGCCCGGATCGGCAAGGGCCGTCCCTCCATCCTGTTCCTCGGACACATCGACACGGTGGAAGGAAGGCTTCCCGTCCGACTCGACGGCGGCCGCCTCCACGGGCGCGGCGCGTGTGACGCGAAGGGGGCGCTCGCGGCCGCACTCGTGGCCGCCCACCGCCACGACGGCCCGGGAGAGATCGTCGTCGTTGGCGCGGTCGGTGAAGAGCGCGATTCGCGTGGCACCCGCCATCTCCTCCCTCGCACTCGCCCCGACTTCCTCATCGTCGGCGAGCCGAGCGGGTGGGATGGCGTCACGATCGGCTACAAGGGAAACCTGAGCCTCGTCCTCCGGCTCGACGGTGAGCGGGCCCATCTTTCGTCCCCCGCCGCGACGACGGTCGAGACAGGCCTTGCGTTCGTCGAACGCCTTCGAGAGTTCTGCGACGCACACGCAGGCCGGACTCCATTCCATTCGCTGACGATGAAGACGCGATCGATCAACACGACCCAAGAGGGCAGCGCGGAACACGTGGAGATCGGCCTGAACCTTCGGCTCCCGCCTGGCGTCGACGTCGACGATGTCTTATCCTTCATCGACGGAAACCGCGGCGCAATCGAGTGCGAGACTGTTGACGCGTCCAAGGCCATCGAGGTCGACTCGCGGAACGACGTCGTGCGGGCCCTTTGTGCGGGGATCCGGAAGCAGGGATCGCGCCCCACGCTCCTCCGGAAGCTCGGGACATCGGACCTCAACCTCGCCTCACCCGCATGGGGATGCCCGGCCGCCGCGTACGGGCCCGGGGATTCGCATCTCGACCACACGGACGGGGAGAACGTGGACGTCGGCGAGTTACGACGCTCCATCGAGGTCCTGCGAGAGGTGTTCTCATTCCTCACGGTCGAGGATCGGATCGGCCTACGCCTGGCCACCGCTGAATAGGATGCGCCTCGGTGGTGAAGACCACCTTCCGGAAGTCGAGCGTCTCCGGCGGGGCGAACAGCAGATAGAAATATTTCAGGGTCTCCGAGAGGCAGAAGCTGTGCATCTCGTCGGACTGCTCCTTCGTCACGACGTCCCGGAGCGAGGCGTACCCGACCTCCGACCGACAGTACCGGACGAAGCTCTCGAAGAGCGCCTCGCCCATCTCCCGGTACCGCGGATCGCCCGTGAGTTGGTACAGATAATACGTCGATTCGGCGACCTCGGGCCGGAGCGGGTACGCGCCGTTCACGATTCGCTTCGTCCGATAGTCGAACCGCTCCGGCTCGATGCCGTGCATCATCCACATCTCGTAGCACGAGTCGTAGAGGCGTCTCGCGCGGTCGATGTCTCCCGACAGCGCGAGGACCGCGGGGAAGAACGCGTCGAGGGCCCCGAACACGGTCGCGGTCGGCTCGCCGGTCAACATGTCCGCGTGGCGATACCACAGCTCCGCGCCGTCGTCGTCCGCGAGGTACCGCTGGATCGCGCCCACGGACGGGAGCCACATCCGTCGGCAGTCCAAATCGCCGAAGGCGACCCAGCCCTTGAGCAGGTACTCGTAGTACGAGTCGATGCATGCGCTGACGTGACTGTCCCGGTCCGTCCACCCGCCCGTCACCGCGTGGATCCCTTGACCGACGAGGCCGATCGACGAGCGGCGATCATAGACCTCGAGGAGCGCGCGCTTCGCGGTCTCGTAGAACCGGCCGTCCTTCGTGTGCCGGCTCAAGGTGCCGAACTCGAGCAGGAGAGTGCCCGCCTCCGCGGGGTTCGTCTCGGGCCCCTTCACGGCACCGGTGCGGAGGTTCACGAAGCGGTACGGGAGGCCGGTCGGCGAGCCGAAGGCGGGCAACAGTCGCGTTCCGAGGTCCCTGGCGAGATCGAGGAGGCGTCGGTCCCGCGTCAGCTCGTAGCTCGCGAGGAGACCGCCGAGCAGCCGGATCGTGATCTCGAACGTGCTGACGTCGATGTCGCGATCGAACTCGATGCGCTCGGAGATCAACGTCCGCGCGTCCTGGGCTTCGGCGTCCAGGCCCATGAGGATCATCGTGTCGAGCGAGTCGACCGGAGTCATGAGCAGGGGCTGCACATACCAGTCGCGATACGATCGCGAGAGGGGGCGCAGGTCGTCGTGGCCCCACGCGTATTGGCGGTAGCCATGCCACGCGTGCCGGAACTCCGACTTGACGCGCTCCGCCAACCGCGCCGCGTCCGCCTCGCCCACCACGGCCTTCCGGTCCCGACCTCCGCATCGGGTCTCGGGAAATAAAGCGGCAGGTGCGCATCGCTCCCATCGGGCCGCCGACCGAGAGATGCGGTTGTACGACGGGCGGTGGACTCCGTGTACGTAGGTTCCTAGTGTCACGCCGGCGCAAGGAAGGCCACGGCATCTTGTGACGACCTGCCGCTCGCGCGGCGGGTCATTGTCGCGTCGCAGGGGCGTCATGCATATGACGCGGAGGAAAACGTCCACGGGACGCTCCCCTTCTCCCGGGAGGCGTCGCAAGCATCCCGGGCGGGAAGGGCCCAGCGGAGCGGCTCCGTCCGAATCCATGGAGGATTCCGCCGACCGTACTCTCCGGCGGATCCTCGGCGCGGAAACCGCGGACACGACGAAGGCGGCACTCGCCGCCCGGGCCCGCGTCCGCTCGGAATCGCCCTGGCCGGAGCTTCTGGAGGCGCTCGATCGAATCGACCCGGATATCGCGGCGGTCCTCCGCCGCTTCGCGGGGATTCCGCCTCCCAAGAAGCGCCGCCGCTAAGAAGAGGCCCGAGATTCAAGCCGACCCTCCGCGAACCTCTTGAACTACCGCGGGCTGAAGGCACTTCGATGGAACGAACGGTCGGAACGTGCGGTGGGTTTGCGTCCCAGCGGCGGGAAACCGAAGGGCATACCACCCACAGGCTCATGAGGGACCGCGCTGCATCGGACGTCGGGACGTGGTAGGACATGAACCTGGAATCTCAGAGACCGTATCGCATGTGGCGTTGGGCACCGTTCGTCTTGCTGGCGGGGATCTTCGCGGTTGTGATCGTCGCGGGAGTGATCGCTCGCGTGCTGTCGCCCGGTGGGCCGGGTGCGATCTGGTTCCCCTTCTACGGATTGTGGCCGCTCTTCCTGCTCTTCGCACTCTTCTGGGCCGTCCGCTGGTTCTTCTGGCCTTGGGGTTGGGGCGGGGGGTACTCCCGGCGGGGCTACTGGCACGGCGACGAGAGCTACTACATCCTGCGCGCTCGGTACGCCCGGGGCGAGATCACGAAGGAGCAGTACGACCAGATGATGCGGGACCTCGACCATCATCCCTGATCGGCGGTCCGCCTACCCTCGGAGCGCGCGGTACATCCGCGGAAGGCTGACGTCGTATCGGTACGTGATGAAGGAGTGCGTGTCGTCGAACTCCTCGTACACGTGCTTGATGCGCCGCTCGAGGAGCTTCCGGTGGATCACCCGCGCGCCCCAGATCAGGTTGTACTGGTCTTTCGTCCCGCAGTCGATGTACACGAGCCGCATGCGCCGCAAGCTCGGCGCGTAGCGGGCCACCATGTTCACCGGATCCCACCGCCGCCACCGCGCCCATACCTCGGGCCGCCATTCGCCGGTCTCTAGGTCGAACGGGAAGTCGATGCCCATGGTCGGGCTGCGTGGATTCGGGGAGTAATGCGCCGCCATCCCGATCGTGTTCAGGATCGGATAGAGGCCCTCGACGCGCCGATTCGACTGGCGCCAGAACCATCGGAGCCAGCCCGCCGGCCCGCCGTGCTCCCGGAACGCGGCGAGGGCCTTCGGGAAGTCCATGATGTAGCAATACTCGAAAAGCGCGTCGCCGGAATGGTCCGCCAGCGCGGACCAGGTGTCCGGATGGAGCATCCCCTGGACGATCGACCCGTACCCGCCGGACGACTTGCCCCAGATTCCTCGCCGCGACACCGGGTACCGCGACTCGACGAACGGGACGATCTCTTTCCGGAGGTAGTCGTCGTAGCGACCCGTCGCGGTCGAGTTGATGTACTGATTCCCGCCGACCTTCGTGAAGCAGTCGACCATCGGGACGATCATCGGCCCCATCTTCCCCGTGCGGATGAGCCGGTCGAGCTTCGACTTCAAGTCCTCGCCCATCGGATCGACCGACAGCAAGGACTTGCCCGTCCCGGTGTAGCCGACGATCGCGTACGCCGCCGGATACCGCCGGGTTCGGTCGTACTTCGGCGGCAGATAGATCGCCACCTCCCGCTTCGTTGGGTCCCCGAGCGAATTGCCTCGGAGGACCTTCGAATCGAACGTCTCGATGACGACCTCTCCGCCCGGCATCCTTCACGCCCCCGTGCGGGGGAGGGCCCGCCCGATTCATTAAGGCTCTTCCCCGGTGGTGGCGGGAGTCGGAGACCGTCTCCGATGGAGAAGCGGTGCGGCAGCTGCCCTGCCTGGGCCCTTAGGGTCTCGTTTTCAATTTCGATAGTCGTCCCACGCCGATTAAATAGCCGCCGGTAGACGGGGGGCGTCTGAGGATCGAACCGCTATGACGCGTACGCCCACCGCCCGTCGCCCGATGCCCCGTGCCGTTCCAATCGCCTTGATGACCGCCCTCGTCGCGGTCGCCTTGATGGGCGTCTTGCTGCCCGGCGCCTCCGCGGCCTCGACCGGTCCGCACTTCGGCCCGAACGTCCAGGTCGACCGGCCTCCCGCGTACTCGGCCGGGGCCCCGTCCCTCAAGGTCGGGTCCGACGGCGTCGCCTATCTCGCGTTCACCGGATGGGGCGGCTCTGTCACCCAGTCGGACATCTTCTTCACGAAATCGCTGGACGGCGGGCAGACGTGGACGATCCCCCTGCGGGTCAACAACGATGCGGGCGGAGCGAACCAGATGGAGCCCGCGCTCGCCCTCGACAGCGCGAACCACATCTTCATCGCGTGGACGGACACGCGGAACGGGAACAACGACGTGTTCTTCGCGAAGTCCACGGATGGAGGACTGAGCTTCTCGGCGAACGTCCGCGCGAACGACGTGACGACGAACTCCCAATCGCAACCCGACGTCGCGGTGGACCCGATCAACCCGACCCTCGTCCACACCGCCTGGACGGACACCCGGAGCGCCGTCACCGGCCCGGACATCTACTACGCGAACTCGACGGACGGCGGGTTGAGCTTCAACCCCTCCGTGCGGGTGAACAACGACGCGACGACCTCCGAGCAAGGAGAGCCCAGGATCGCGACCGCGCCGAACCGAGACGTGTACCTCGTATGGAGCGACCCGCGGACGGCCGCTCGAGGCCGGGACATCTACTTCTCGAAGTCATCCGACCGGGGCGTCAGCTGGGCGCCGAACATCCCGGTGAACGACGACGTGGGGGGCGCGGCCCAGGGCGAGCCGACGATCGCCACGGACGTCGCCGGCATGATCTACGTGGCGTGGACGGACAATCGGAACCCGAACACGGCGCCGGACATCTACGCGACCCGGTCTTCGAACGCGGGCGCGTCGTTCGCTGCGAACGTGAGGGTGAACGACGAGACGGGGGCCGTCACCCAGTTGATCCCGAACATCGCCGCCAACGCGGGCAGGGTCCAGGTGGCCTGGACCGACAGCCGGACGGTCGGCTCCACGAGCTGGGACATCTACACCTCGTCATCGGTCGACGGCCTGAGCTGGTCTCCGAACGTCCGCGTGAACGACGACCCGGTCTCAAACATCTTCCAGTACGATCCGAGCATCGCGATCGACCAGGCCGGCGACGTCTTCGCGGCATGGCTCGACACCCGGACGAGCGGCCAGGATGTCTTCGCCGCGACCTTGGATGTCGTCGCCCCGACCGCGAACGCGGGCGCGGCGATGACGGTCGATCAGGGCTCGCCCGCGTCCTTCAGCGGGTCGGGCTCGTCCGACAACCTCGGACTCGCGAGCTACGCGTGGGACTTCGGTGACGGCTCGAGCGGTGCCGGCGTCACGACGAGCCACGCCTACGTCACGCCCGGCGATTACACAGCGACGCTCAGCGTCTGGGACTACTCAGGCAACGTCGCGACCGCGACGGTTCAAGTGACGGTGCGCGACACGCAGGCACCCGTCGTGCGCGGGGCGGGCGACCGCCTCGTGGATGAGGGCCAGCCGCTGTTCTTCGACGGATCCGCGTCGTCGGACAACGTTGGCGTCACGTCGTACGCATGGGACTTCGGGGACGGGGCGACCGCCACCACGGCGACCGCAAGCCACGTCTATGCCCGGCCGGGCGCGTACGCCGCGACCCTGACGGTGACCGACGCGGCAGGCAACTCCGCGACATCCTCGTTCACGGTGACGGTCCGGTCGAGTGCGCTCCTCGGGATGATTCAGATGCTCGAGGGGATCATCGCGCTCCTCGTGATCGTCCTCGCCTTGCTCGGCTGGATGGTCTGGGGCATGCGGAAGCGCGAGCAGCATCGGCGGATGCCGCCGGTGTCGCCAATGTCGCCGATGTCACCGGTCTCGCCGCCGCCCGGAGCGCCGCCGGCGCAACTGCCGAGGGAGCCGGACCCGCTCGACATGACCCTGCCCGGCACGCCGCCGAAACAACCCTAGAAAAATGGAACGGCGGGCCGAGCGCCCGCCCTCTCCCCTTTGAACGTCCGACTAGTCCTCGTCGTACTCCATCAGCGTGTACTTGTTGTCGTCCGGATCGAGGAACGTGGCCGTGATCCCGCCCCAGGGCTGCTTCTCGGCCTTCTTCTCGAACCGCACGCCCTTCGCCATGAGCTGGTCCTGGACCTTGTAGATGTCCTTCGTCGCGAAGTAGATCGAGGTGTCCTCGCCGATGTGCGTCATGTCCGCGTCGTAGTCCGCGGGATTGGTGTACATCTCCTTCGTCGGGGTGAAGGGCATGACGCCCGTGCCTTTCGGGGAGTGTTGGTAGATCGACATGTCCTCCTGGCCTTCCTCGCCCGGCACCCGGCGCTTCCGCAGCCCGAGCGCCTTCGCGAAGAACTCGCCGGCTTTCGCCGCGTCCCGCGACACGACCGTGACGAAGGTCAGCGCCGAGAGACCCGCCCGACGGATTTTCGGCTTCGCGGGCTGCGCGACGAACAGGACGTTCCCGTCAGGATCCGTGAAGCGCCCGAACGTCGCCGAGTCGTTGTCGAGTTCCGCCTTCACGCCCTTCTTCTTCAGGGCCTCGGTCGTCCGCTTCAGGTCGTTGGTCAGGAAGCCGATCCCCGTGACCCCGCCGATCAGCTTGAGCCGGCGCTCGTAGTCCGCCTGGCCCCATTCCGGCGAGGGCGCCCAGAGGTCCAGGGCCGCGTCCTCTCCGCCCTTCGTCGCGCCGAGCGCCAGGTAGCCCCATTTCGGCATGGACGACCGCACCTTGAGGCCGATCTTCCGCGTGTAGAACGCCCGCGCCGCCTTCAGATCCTTCACGTAAATCCCGATCTCCGCCAACTGCAATTTCGGCAAGCAATCTCCCTCAGGTGCGGCCCCTATGCGCACCGTCCACCATAAAGCAGTCGAAACTCACAGGAACGTGACGACGCATTCCTCGGGCCGCTTGTCGTCGCGCATGCGCGAGAACGAAGGGGCGCGCATGCGACGGTCCTTCGACCACTCGAGGAAGTGCGCCTCGGCGACGAGGACCGGGCGGGTCCAGAAGCCCACGTGGGCGTCGATCTCGGGAACCTCGGGGAACGGACACGGGCCCTGGAGCGGACGAAGCCGCTCGATGATCGAACGCCGACCCGCCTCGGAGAACCCCGTCCCGACCCGGCCCACATGGACGAGCTTGCCTTCGTGGTACACGCCGAGGATCAGCGAGCCGAACGTGTCCTCCCGCTCGCCTTCGCCCGCGGTGATCCCGCAAATCACGCAATCGAGGGTCGCCTTCTTCTTGATCTTGATCCAGTCCTTGCTCCTCTTGCCCGTGTAGTAACGAGTCCGCTTGTGCTTCGCGATGATCCCCTCGAGCCCGCGCGCGATGACCGCGTTGTAGTAGTCGACCCCACGCCGCTCGATGTAGTCGCTCAGGACGACGCGGTCGTCCACCTCGACGATGTCCGGCAGGAGGGCCTTCCGTTCCATCTGCGGAAGGCTCATGACCTCCTTCTCCCCAACATACAGGATGTCGAAGACGATGTACGTCGCCGGGAGCGTCTTCGCGAGGTACTCGATGTTGATCTTCCCGCTGGCGCGCTCCCGCTCCTGCAACTTCTCGAAACTCGGGAGCGGTCCCTTCATCACGACGATCTCGCCGTCGAGGATCGCGTCCTTCCTCGTGTGGACCTTCAGATCCGGATACCGATCCTCGATGAAATTCAACCGTCGGTTCTGGAACCGCAGGCCGTTCCGTACGAAGGCGAGGGCCCGCGTCCCGTCCCACTTCAGTTCGAAGATGTGGTCCGGCGAGTCGAACGGGGCCTCGCGGCTCTCCGCGAGCATCGGCTTGATCACGTGCGTGTACGGATCGAAGGACGGCATCCGCTCAGCTGGCCTTCGCGGCCTCGAGGCTCGCCTTCAGCGCGGCCATGAGGTCCTGCGTCGGCTTCGTCTCGACCTTCGCGACCGCCGGCAGCTCTTTGCCCTCGACCTTCGCCTGAATGAGCGTCATGAGCGCGTCCCGATAGCGGTCCCGGAACTTCGAGGGGTCGAATTCCGTCGTCAACGCACCGATCAACTGGAGCGCGAGCTCGATCTCTGCGTCGCTGATCACGATCGGATGGGTCGCCGGCGGCTCCGGCGGCGGCTTCACCTCGTCCTGGTACATGAGGGTCGTGAGGACGAGGCCGCCGTCGAGGGGACTGATCGCGACAAGCTGCTCCTTCTTCCAGAGGACGGCCCGCGCGATGGCCACCTTGCCCGTCCGCATGAGCGCTTGGCGGAACAGCTCGAACGGCTTCAGGCTGATCTCTTCCGGCCCGAGGTAGTAGTTCCGCTCCCGGTATAGGGGCGAAATCTCCTGCGCCTCGATGAACCCTTGGACCTCAAGCGCCTTGGTCGCCTCGAGCGGGATCTTGTCGAAGTCCTCGTCCCGCAGGATCACGTACTGGCCTTTCGCGAACTCGTAGCCCTTCACCATGTCCTTCTGATCCACGGGCACGTTGTCTTTCGGGCAGACGTACGGCCGCTTGAGGGCGGTCATGCACGACGCGTGGAGCGTCGTGAAGGAGAGGTCCTTGCTCTCCGTGGCCCCGTACAGCTTGACGGGGATGTTCACGAGTCCGAACGCGATCGCGCCGCTCCACAGGGCTCGAGCCATGGCTGGTCCTCCTCAGGAATCGAAACGAAGGACCGCGGGGCACTTAACGATTTGTCCGTCCCTGCTAACCTTGTTTAAGGTTGACTTGCCCGCCACCGGCCGGGCCTCCTCGCGGAGTGCCGCAACTGATTTTATAGGCCCGGATGCGGATGGTCTCGCGTGAGCGGCGTCCCCGTCACACCCCCGCCGGGTCCGCCCGGGCCAGGCCCCTGGACTCCCCCACCCTACGGTCCTCCCTACGCCCCCTACCCATACTACCCGCCGCCGCCAAAACGCGACAACGTCGCGCTGATCATCGTCCTCGTCGTCGCCCTCGTGGTCCTCGTACCGGTCGTCCTCGCGGCCATCCTGTACATCATGGTGTCCGGTTTGCTCACCAACCCGCCCTCGGAGATGATCGTCACGTTCGATGTGGTCGACCAGACCGGCGGAAACGCGACCATCCCGGTGTTCGGAGCCTCACGGGAAATCAATCCATCGGAACTCCAAATCCGATTGGAGGCGAACGGCTCGTCGAGCGGAATCGCCGGCATGCCCCCACCCGACGGTTCGGTTGCGGTGGCAATCGGAACGACCACGTACCGCATCTTTTGGCTCGATCAGGACCACGACGCCACCTTCGGGGCGGGAGACGCGTTGTGGGTCACCGGGAACTCGGCGCCGCTGAAGCCCTCGACGAGCTACACACTGTTCCTCCTCGGGTCGGGCGGTTCGACGATCAGTGCTGCGGCGTGGACGACCGCTTGAACGTTCCAGGTTTCATCCCGACAATCAGCGGGCTGTCGGCGGCGCCACGAGATCGCGCGGGAGGCCGAATCCGAGCTCGCCGGTCGTCGCGTATCGATACAGCGCGGTGACCAGGATGCTCTGGGCCGCCGATCCGACGAGGCCGAGGATCAGCCAGTAGACGACCGCGATGGCTAGGCCAACGAGAAGCCCGACGACCCCGCCGACGACGAGTCCGAGGAGGATGACGAGGAGCGCGGGCAGCGCGAGGAGGACGAAGATCCCGCCGAGCGTCAGGTACCCACCCGCGGCTTCGCCCCACGTCTGGCGAAGGAGCGATCCGCTCCGCTTCACCGCGGCCCACGGCCCGATCTTCTCGAAGATCAGCACGGGGACGACGAGGTACGTCACGATGCCCCAAGCGGCTCCCGCGATCCCGGCGATGATGCGCCCGATGAACCCGAACCGCTGCGCGATCGCCCGGAGGACCAGGCCGACCGTCGCCGTGAGGAGGGCCCATCCCGCGATCCGGCGGATGTTCCCGCGCGCCACCTTCAATCCATCCGAGATCGTCGGATCGCCGCCGTTGAGCCGGATCATCGCAGCGCCCATCACGGCGGCGTTGAAGTAGATCGACACGAAGAACGTCACAAAGTAAACGACCGCCAAGCCGACATAGAAGAGCCAAGAGCCAATCGGATCCGTCGGCGCGACGACGAAGAACAACGACACGAAGAAGATCGCCCAGACCCCAACCGTGATCAGCAAGGAAACGAACGGGAGCAGGACGAGACCCTTTTCCTTCCTCAGGACGCCGAGGCTGACCTTCGTGAGCTTCCAGCCGATCGAGAGCCGCTGGAAGAAGCCGGGCTTCCTCGCGGCCGGGTACGACGGACCGGGCGCGACGGTGGGAGTGGGAGACCACATGGAGACCGGCCGTGCGTACACGGCCAGACTACATCAACCCACCGGCGGGGTTCCCTCCAGGATGGCCGCTCCATGTCGGCTACCCGCCGGGCCTCGGCCGCCGACGGTCCCCTTGAAGCCCGTGCGGTCCCCTGCGCGTGGTACCGGCTCTACGCGACGAGCCGGCCCTCCTCGACGATGGGCTTGCCGTCGATCGTGACGGTTGCATGGCTCTGGAACCCCGCGTACCCGTACGTGCTCTCGTTGTCCCCTCCGAGGTCCTTGTTGTCGCCGATGCCGACGGACACGACGCCCGCGGCGTAGACGGAGTTCAGGTATCCGGGGAGCAGCTTCTTGTTGAGGCCGATGCCGAACGAGGCGAACCGGTCCTTCGCGCCCGTGCCGTCCGCGTAGTTGAGCTGCGAATTCTTCAGGTTCTTCTTCGCGGTGAAGTCCGTCACGCGGCCGTCGCGGAACGTCCACGACAGCCCTTCGATGAGCGTGCCGACCTGCGGGATCCGGACGTCGGAGTGGAAGGTGCCGTTCGCGCTCGTCTCGATCGGCGCCACGAAGACGGCGCCCGCCGGGAGGGAGGTCGTCGGGTTGCGATCCGCGAGGTCCTGCTCGCTGATGACGCCGTCGTCGACGTGCGGCGTCCGGATCTCCCCGGCGAGCCGGAACCGGAGGTTCGTGCCGTCGTCTGCCTTCACCCGGACCTCCGCCGGCCGGCGGAACATCGCGGCGAGGACGTCCGCGGTCCGACGCATCGCCTTGTAATCGACCGCGATGGCGGCTTCCGTCGTGCGCTTCCACTTGTCGTACGCGAAGCCGTACGTCTTCGCCCGGGCCCGCGTGACCGCGCCGAGCGCCACCCCGACCTGCTTCTGGTTCTTCTCGATGTTCTTGCGGCGGTGCGCGTCCTCGCCCTGGAACATCGCCGACCATTTGGACTGCGGGACGCGGCTCATGGGCGCGGGGTCCGCCACCCCGCCGATGTACACGTACGAGTCGACGTAGTCCGCGATGCCGAGGCAATGCGCTGACGTCTTCCGCAGCTGGTCCTCGCTTAGGTACTTGAACTGACCGAAGAACGTCTCGTCCGTATCGAGGAAGATCGCGGGATCCGCGCCGACCTTGTACGCTTCGACCGCCACCTGCGTCGCCAAGTCGATGGATTGGGTCCCCGCTTGGATGACGATCGCCTCGTCCGGTTTCGCCTGCAAACTGTCTCGGATGATGCTCCGTGCGATGTTCGGCATGCTCTCCCCTGCGGGGTATCGCACGCCGGGCTTATACGGATTGAGGACCGCCGCTGCCCCGTAGGCTTATGCCGCCATCCCCCATGCCGTCCGGGGGCGGCATGCGAAAGCCCGTCGCGGTGTTGAGCGCGTCCGTCGTGGCGCTGGTCCTCGTGGCTATCTCGATGACGAGCGTCGGAGCGGCCCGAAGCCCGCTCAGCACGCCCGTCGTGATGGGCTTCCCGGCGGGGGACGATTGGGAACCTGCGGTCGACTCCGACGGCGCGGGCAACGTGTACTACCTCACGACGCACTTCGGTGGGATTCCGTCGTGCGCAACGTGCGCCGACCCGACGATCACCATCCAGGTTTCCCATGACGGGGGGCGGACCTTCGATGCGCCGCGGCCTCTGACGGTGAACCCTTCGGCGCAATACGATCCTCAGGTCACGATCAACGCCGCCGGGATCGTGTTCGTCAGCTATCTCCTCGGCAAAGATACGGTCGTGCAGCGCTCCGACGATCTCGGCGCGAGCTGGTCGGCCCCACTTGCCGTGAATGCAGACGTCAAACAGGGTCCGACGGACAAGGACGGGCTCGCGGTCCAAGGAGACAACGTCTACGTGGGCTTCGACGTCGCGCAGAAGTTCTTCGTCTCCGCATCGCACGACGGCGGCCGGACTTTCACGACGACACAGATCAACCAGAACACCCTCGGCTGGCCCCTGAACGGCGGGGCGACGGTGGCCCCGGACGGGACCGTGTACATGGTCTGGGAGCTGATCCACAAGAGCGGCCAGGCGCAAGGCCCGCAGGACGTCCTCGTCACGAAGTCGACGGATGGGGGCGCGACCTGGAGCTTGTCGTATGCCGACAGGGGTTTGCCGCCCGGCCCGGCCTGCCCGACGTCCTGCGGCTGGGACTTCTTCGGGACCGGCGCAGCGATCGCGACGGACCAAACGGGAAATGTTTACACGACCTACAATGCGCCCCTGTACGACAACGGGCCGCCCCACGTGTGGTACCGGAGCTCGGCGGACGGCGGCACGAGCTGGTCCTCGCGGATCGATCTCGGCGCTGACGCGACGCCCTCGTTCCACGTTTTCCCCGGGGTCGCCGCGGGGAGTGGGGGGGACGTGCGGGTGGCATGGATGGACAACCGCACCGGGGCGTACAACGTCTGGTACCGCAGCTCGGCCGACGGAGGCTCGACGTGGTCCGCGGAGATCCAAGTGTCCGCGTTCCGCTCTGGTTACGCATACGTGACCCGACAGGGGTTCGCGTTCCCGTACGGGGACTACATCACCTTGGCGCTGGACCCCAATGGGAACGTTCAGCTCGCATGGGGCGAAGGGCCGGACTACAACGGACCCGGGAACACGTTGTATTCCCAGAGCTGAGCAAGCGTCCCCCGAGTCGGATCGGCAGGAGCTGAGGGGCCGTCAACGGAAACTACATAAGTGGCCCGGATTTTCCGCGCACCCGGAAAGCGGATGAAACGCTCCTCGCGTGCGTGGAAGAAGCGCGGCAAGATGCGCTGGAAGTGGCGCAAGAAGCGGATGCGCCGCCGCAAGCGGGAGCAGAAGATGCGTCAGCGCTGAGGCCTCCGTCTCCCTCGTGCGGTCGTCCCAACCGTGAGAATGGAGCCGGACGGTTTCAAGCCCTCCCCCTCGGATGGGCGGGCCCCTCATGGCGGACGATTCGATCCTCGGGCGGTACGCCCGCGTCGTCATCAAGCAAGGCACGGAGCCGTTTCGCGACGGGCTGAAGCTCGCGTGCCGCATCACGGGCCTCGCGAGTTCGGAGGCAGCGGAGAAGCGGTCCTCCCTCCGCGGGGAAGTCGTGTCGAACGACGTCGACGGCCCGTTGCCCCCCATGCTGCTCGAAGGATCCCTGATCATCACGCCGGACGACCCCGAGGCCTCCGAGGCGAAGATCTTGCGAGGCGGATCCTTCCGGGCGAGACTGGGCCTCCTCACGATCGACGGGAGTCTTGTGGCCTCCGCGGAGGGGGCGTTGATCCGGATCTCGGAGGAAATCCCGTTCGAGGGCGCGTGCCCCGATTGCCAAGGCTGGAAGATGTGCGAGGACTGCGGCGGCACCGGGGGCGGGCCCAACGCCGTATGCGCGTACTGCCGCGGGACGGGCCAGTGCACGCGGTGCGGCGGGAGCGGCTCCGTCACCGAGTCCCAGTGAGATGCGCGGTCTCCCGCCACGCAAAGTTAGATATCCCTGCCGCTCTTCCGCGAGTTCGCGAGTCCCATGGGGACGTAGTTTAGCCTGGTAGAATTACGGGCTCCAGTCATGGGCTTGATTGCGAACGGGTTTGCTGATCCAGTGATGACAGACTGGAGCGCTGACCCATGGTTCGCGAGACACGCGTGGGTCGCTCCCCGCGTGGGAGAAACCCGTCGATCAGGGTTCAAATCCCTGCGTCCCCATGTTTTTCCCCCCGAACTCCGAACAGTTCCGGGACCTTTATCCGAAGGGTGACGCATCGCAACCGATCGACATGGCGACGAAGTGCCCCGTGTGCGGCGTCTCCGTCAAGCTCGAGAACCTGGAGCGACACGTTCGGACGCAGCATCCACGCGCCGAGATCGACCTCACGCAGACCCTCACCCCCGAGCAACGCCGAGAGCTCGACGCGCAGAAACGAGCGGGTCGTCCTCAGCTGACGCGGACCGGGAAACGGCTCATCGCGGTCGTCGCGGTGGTCATCGCGTCGATCCTGGTGCTCATCGTCCTGAATCCGTTCGGCAACGTGGGGATCGCTCCGGGCCAGCTCGCGCCGGACTTCACCCTCCCAACTTCGGACAGCGGCAGCATCACCCTCTCGTCCCTTCGCGGCCGGCCCGTGCTCCTCCAGTTCATGGACATCGATTGTCCGCATTGCATCAACGAGGCGCGCGACGTCCTGCCCTTCCTGTTCCAGAACTACTCCTCGCGCGTCGCGTTCCTCAGCGTGGACGTGAACTTCATCGGGGCCGCGGACACGGTGGATCGGGTGAACGCGTTCAAGACCACCTACGCCACGAACTGGCCGTATGCGATAGATTCCGGTTCCGTGACGCAGGCCTATCGCGTCGACAGCACCCCGACGATGTACGTCCTCGACCGCAACGGGGTTGTCGCCGTGCCGGTAATCGTGGGGGAGTCGCCGTACGCGACGTTGGCGGCGGCGCTCGATCGGGCACTCGGAGGCTGACGTGGCGGTCGGCCTGTCGCGGGGAGACCGGCTGCTCCTCGTCCTCGTGCTGGCCCTCTCCGGCGTCGCCGTGGCGGCCGACCTCACGGCCGAGTGGTACCGCGCGGCGAATTCGACGTGGTGCGACGTGTCATCCTACTTCAGCTGCACGCGCGTGCGCGCGAGCGCATACGCCGCGGTCGCGGGAATCCCGACGGCGGTCGTCGGCATCGGAGGATTCGGGATCCTGGCTCTGCTCTCTTGGACCGCGCTGAGAGGTCGAGTCCGGATCGGCCGATGGTCCATTGGGCAATGGATCAGGCTCGTCTCAGCGATCGGGGCGGCGATTGCCCTTGGCCTCTCTTTGCTCGAGGTATTCGTCATCCAAGCCGTCTGCATCCTCTGCGCAGTCGGATTTGCCCTCGACCTCGCGATCCTCGCGGTCGGGGCGAGCCTCCTCCGCGCTGAGACGTAGCGAGGCTTTATCGAGGAAGACCGTCTCCGCCGGCCGCGGGCTCCCGTGCAGATCGATCGCCGTCGTCTCTTCCGGATCGTCGCCGTCCTCTCGGCGATCA
>WNGQ01002930.1_pt1 | contig 21236 bp, 19 predicted proteins | sample 5407661 | NCBI WGS metagenome assembly WNGQ01 (sample SAMN13153382, study PRJNA577476) | soil metagenome | isolation source: 60 cm soil or saprolite under Garry oak tree replicate 2 | place: USA:California | collected 2016-06-15 | reverse complement strand
CGTCATCACGTCGGTTCCGCAGATCCGCGCCGGAAAGCTGCGCGCATTCGCGGTGTCGAGCGGCAGGCGCGCCTCCAGCCTGCCCGAGGTGCCGACCATGCAGGAGGCGGGAATCGGGAATTTCGACATCTCGCAGTGGCAGGGCGTGCTCGCCCCCGCCGGCACGCCCAAGGCGATCGTCGATCGCCTCAACACCGATATCGTCGGGGCCATGCACGCCGCCGACGTGCGCGAGCGCATCGTCACGCAGGGCGGCAACGAAATCGTCACCGGCACCCCGGAAGACTTCGCCGCGCTGATCAAGAGCGATCTGCAGATGTACGCGAAGCTGATCAAAGACGCCAGGATTCCGGCGCAATGAAAATCCTCGTCCTGCCGGGCGACGGCATCGGTCCCGAGATCACCGCGGCGACACTCGTCGTTCTCGATCGCGCCAATTCCCTCTTCAAGCTCGGGCTTGAATGGCAGCGCGACGAGATCGGCCTCCCCGCCCTGAAGAAGGAAGGCACGACGCTCCCCGCCCGCGTGCTGGAAGCGGCGCGCCTCTCGGAGGGCGTGATTCTCGGGCCGCTCTCGACTTACGAGTACCCGGCGCGCGAAAAAGGCGGGATCAACCCCTCGGCCGAATTTCGCACCAAGCTCGACCTCTACGCCAACATCCGTCCCGCGAGATCGCGCCTCGGCGTCGGGCTGACCGGCAAGCCCGTCGATCTGGTGATCTACCGCGAGAACACCGAGGGCTTCTACGCCGACCGCAACATGCACTCGGGGCTCGGGGAGTTCATGCCGACCGAGGACATGGCGCTCGCGGTGCGCCGCGTCACCGCGAAGTGCTGCGAGCGCATCGCGCGCCGCGCTTTCGAGGCGGCGATGGCGCGCCGCCGGAAAGTCACCGCCATACACAAGGCCAATGTCTTCAGGGTCTCGGACGGACTCTGGTTGCGCGAAGTGCGCAAGGTCGCGCAAGACTTTCCCAAAGTGCAGCTCGAGGAAGTCATAGTGGACGCCATGGCGGCGCTCCTGTTGCGCGACCCGATGCGCTTCGACGTGATCGTCGCCGAGAATATGTACGGCGACATCCTTTCGGACGAAGCGTCCGAGCTTTCGGGGGGCCTCGGCCTCGGCGGCTCGATCAACGCCGGCGATTCCCATTGCGTCGCCCAGGCGCAGCACGGCTCGGCGCCCGACATCGCGGGCAAAGACCGGGCGAACCCCACCTCGCTCATCCTTTCGGCCGCCATGCTGCTCGAATGGATGGCCGCGCACCACGGCAACGACGCGTTTGCCGCCGCCGCAAGAAACATCGATGCGGCCGTCGACGCGACGCTGAAGAACCCGGCGACGCGGACCGCCGATCTCGGGGGGAAGGCTGGAACCCGGGAATTCGCAGAGGCCGTGACTGCAAAGCTCGGTTGAGTCGGACTTCTAGCATGCTCTCGTAGTGCTATCCTATTTCGGCTCTCTACCCTGAAAGGAGATGCCATGACCCGATTTATTTCCCTAGTCGTAGCGACAATGCTGGCCGGTTGCGGGGTCGAGACCGCGAGCACCGCGGCCACCGCCGCCGCGCTCAAGAAGCAGGAGCTCGAGCAAAGCAAGAAGACCCTGGAGCAGGCCCAGCAGAAGATCGGGCAGGCCATGGAGCAGGTACAGCAGTCGCAGCAGTCGCGTGAGGCTTCGGAGAAATAAGATCAGCGCCGCGCAAATCGTAGACCGGTAGTCGATTTGCACGGGCGTAGTTTCAGGGAGGGTTCTCGTTTGTCGATGATCAGGTCAGCCGCCTATGTGAGCGCCGCGCTCGTGGCGATCTCACAGCTCGCCGCGTCCGTACGTGCCGCCGAGGACGACGGTTTTATGCGCGATCAAAACCAATGCCTGGCGCGCAATACTTTTCCTCAACCAAACGAAACGGTGACTTGGACGGGCGGCTGCAAGAACGGCTTCGCCGACGGTGAAGGGATTCAGCAGTGGTACGTCAACGGTGCACCGACGTTTCGGTATGAGGGTCGGATGGAAAGAGGCATCTACCAAGGATTCGCTAAAACTAGCGCAAGCAACGGGCGAACTTATGAGGGCGGATACCGTGAGGGCAAAAGGCACGGGAGAGGCGTCCTAACCGAGCCGCAGGGAAACCGATTCGAGGGCACTTGGGAAGACGGCCAAATGGTCGGGTCGGCCATCGTCACGTATCGCACCGGAAGTCGCTACGCGGGCGAGATCAAAAATCTTCAACCCCAAGGCAAAGGAGCGATGACCTACAACGACGGCGGTCGCTACGACGGAGAGTGGAACAAAGGACAAAGAGAAGGCCGCGGTGTGCTGATCCTCAGCAACGGGGGCCGTTACGAGGGTGAGTGGAAGCAAGGGCAACAAGAGGGCCACGGAGTCTTCACAAGTAGCAACGGTCTTCGCCTCGACGGCGAGTGGAAGCAAGGGCGATTGGAAGGCCAAGGAGTTTTGACAGACGCCACGGGGATTCGAGTCGAAGGAAATTTCAAAAACGGGAATCTAGACGGAAGAATAGTCCTTATACGTCCCGATGGTTATCGCTTCGAAGGGACGGGAACCTATCAAGGAGGGACACTCACCGGCTCGGGCACGGCTATCGCTGCGGACGGCAGTCGGTACGAAGGCGAGATCAAAGATGGCCTCCGCCATGGAGCCGGCCTATTGGTCGGTCCTGCCGGGGAGCGCTCGAAAGGCACATGGAAGAACAATTTTCTCGATGGACCGGCCACGTCGGTCGACTCAAATGGTAGATATCAGGGGAATTGGATAAATGGCCGTCTAGATGGCAAGGCATTGGCAGATTACGCCGATGGACGGCACTACGAAGGCGAATACAAACACGGCGTAATCGACGGATACGGCGTTATGCTCCACAAGGACGGCTCTCGTTATGAGGGCGAGTGGAAGCGCGGTGTCTACGAAGGAAGAGGCCTTCTTACTGATTCAAGAGGAACCCGCCTCGAAGGAATCTGGAAAGACGGGCGCCTGCGGGAAGGAAAGGGCTTGATGGTCTCCGCCGAAGCTCGCGTCGAGGGCGAATGGAAGGATGGCGTAATGAATGGCAAAGGAGTCATTGCGGAGAGCCGAGGCCGCTACGAAGGAGAGCTGAGGAGTTTTCTGCCTAGCGGCAAAGGAAAACTAGTCTTCGTTGGCGGAGGATCCTACGAAGGTGAATTCGTCGATGGTAGGATCAATGGCAGGGGTCTGTTCGTTTTCGCGAACGGTTCACGTTACGAAGGTGAGTGGAAAGACAATTTTCGAGACGGTCACGGTATCTTTCAGGATTCCTATGGTGACCGGTACGAAGGTTCCTGGAAACACGGCGAGATGCAAGGGGTAATGATCGTAGCTTATGCCAACGGTGATCGATTTGAGGGTGAGTTCAAGGCGGACACGAGGAACGGGCCTGGGGTCATGAATTACAAGAACGGAGCCAAGTATGACGGTTCTTGGAAAGACGGGCTCGCTGATGGTAGAGGTGTCCTCACAGAACCGTCCGGTTCCCGTTACGAAGGCGAATGGAAGGAAAGCCATCAACACGGTAACGGTGCTCTTGTCGACTCCGATGGCAACCGTTACGAAGGTCATTGGAGCCGCGGCAAGATGGAAGGCAAGATGCTCGTAACTTATGCCAATGGTGATCGCTTCGAGGGCGAGTTCAAAGCCGGCGCCAAGAACGGCACTGGAATCATGGGCTACAAGAGCGGGGCCAAGTATGAAGGTTCCTGGAAAGACGGACTGGCTGACGGTAAAGGAACCTTCACCGACGCAACCGGTTGGCAATTCGCGGGAACTTGGAAACAGGGGAATCCCCATGGGAAAGGAGTTTTCATCATCAGTGGTGAGGAAAAATACGAAGCGGAATTTGACGAAGGGCGACGAATAAGCGGGTCAGGGCGTGAAATCAATATTCCGCGCGTGCACCTCGAATGCTATTAGCGCTGGTCGCAGCGACGGTGGCGATAGTCCCCGCAGCCTACGCCCAGCAGAATCCCTACCACGAAGACGGCTGGGCTAAACTCCCCGACGGAAGGAAGTGGGGATGGACGAGCGCGATCGATATCGATCGCGCCGGCAATATCTGGGTGTTCGAGCGATGCGGCGCGAATTCCTGCATCGGATCGAACGTGGCACCGCTGGTCAAGCTCAGCCCGTCGGGTAGGTTTCTCAAGAGCTTCGGCGCCGAGATGTTCGCGTTTCCTCACGGTATCCACATCGACAGGGCCGGCAACGTGTGGGTCACCGATGCTGACGGAAAGGACGGCAAAGGCCACCAAGTTGTGAAGTTCAGCGCAGAAGGCAAGGTCCTGCTCACGCTCGGCAAGGCCGGGGTTGCCGGGGACGGCCCGGACACTTTCAACCGGCCCTCGGACGTCATCACCGCGCCGAACGGCGACATTTTCGTAGCGGACGGACACGGCGGAGATTCCAACGCGCGCATCGTGAAATTCTCGAAAGACGGAAAGTTCATCAAGACCTGGGGCAGGAAGGGAGCAGATCGCGGCGAGTTCGACACCCCCCACGCCCTCGCAATGGATTCCAGGGGGCGGCTGTTCGTCGGCGACCGCGGCAACAGCCGCATCCAGATCTTCGACCAAGAGGGAAATTTCCTCGAGGAGTGGAGGCAATTCGGCCGGCCGAGCGGGCTCTTCATCGATCGGAACGACGCTCTGTACGTGGCCGATCACCAGTCCAATGCGAAGCTCAACCCCGGCTTCAAGCGGGGCATCCGGATCGGCAGCGCCAAGGACGGCGCGGTCAGCGCATTCATCCCGGGCCTGGGCGCGGAACCGGAAACCCAGAGCGTGGGAGAAGGCGTGGCTGCGGATGCGACCGGCAACGTCTACTGGGCCGAAACCTCCGGGATGACGGTGAGGAAGTTCGTCAAGAAGTAAGTCGGGCTGTCAGGTCCGCGTCACCACCGGCGCATCATCGACGGAGGGCTCGGGCTTCGCCTCGACCCGCATCTCGTCCAGGGGCGGCTCATCAGGCGGCTCGGTCTCCGTTTCGGTCGCAACGACCTCGTGCGCCAGAAAGCCGCCTGACTGGTGACGCCAGAGCCTTTCGTAGTGGCCGCGCGAGGCGAGCAGTTCCTCGTGCGTGCCCTCCTCGGCGATGCGGCCGGCCTCGAGCACGATCAAGCGGTCCATGCGCGCGATGGTGGACAGGCGGTGCGCGATCGCGATCACGGTCTTGCCTTCCATGAGACCCAGCAACTGCTCCTGAATGGCCAGTTCAACCTCGCTGTCGAGCGCCGAGGTCGCTTCGTCGAGCACCAGGATGGGCGCGTCTTTCAGGACCACGCGAGCGAGCGCCACGCGCTGGCGCTGCCCGCCGGAGAGCTTGACGCCGCGCTCGCCCACGTGGGCTTCGTAGCCCTTGCGGTCCTTCCAATCCTGCAGGCCGACGATGAATTCGTGCGCCTGCGACTTGCGCGCAGCCGCCTCGACTTGGGCGTCGCTCGCGCCCGGACGGCCGTAGCGGATGTTGGCGGCGATCGAGCGATGCAGGAGCGAAGTGTCCTGCGTCACCATGCCGATCGCCGCGCGCAGGCTTTCCTGAGTCACGTCGCCGATGTCCTGCCCGTCGATGCGGATGTGGCCCCGCTCCAGCTCGAAAAACCGCAGCAGCAGGTTGACCAGAGTCGACTTGCCGGCCCCCGAGCGGCCGACGAGGCCCACGCGCTCGCCGGGACGAATCGTGAGATTCAGGCGGTCGAACACGGGTTTGCCGTCCCTTCTGCCGTAGTTGAAGCTCACGTCCTCGAAGCGGATCTCGCCGCGCGGCACCTCGAGCTCGCGCGCGCCCGGCCGGTCGCCCCCGGCGTGCGGCACGGCGATCGTCTGCATGCCCTCCTGCACGACGCCGATGCTCTCGAAGATTCCCGTCACTTCCCAGCTCACCCAGCCGGCCACGTTGGCGATCTGCCAGGCGAGCGGCAAGGCGGTGGCCACGACACCGGCGCTCACCGTCCCTTGAACCCACAGCCAGATGCCGATCGCCGCGGTGCCGGTGAGGAGCGCGGCGTTCATCAGCGAAAGCGAAAACATGAATTGCGAGATGAGGCGCATATGAGCCCCGATCGCGCCCTGGTGCTGGTCGATCACTTCGCGCACGTAGGCGTCCTCGTCGGCGAGGCGCGCGAAGAGCTTCACCGTGAGAATGTTGGTATAGCTGTCGACCACGCGCGCCATGACGTGTGAGCGCAGTTCGGAGCTGGTCTTCGCAAGATCGCGCATGCGCGGCACGAAGTAGCGGAGGAACACGATGTAGCCGAGGAACCACAACAGTGTCGGCAGGCCCAGGCGCCAGTCCGACGCAGCCATCAGCACGAACGCGCTCACGCCGTAGACAGCGATGTACCAGACCGCGCGTATGCTCGCCATCACGCTTTCGCGCAACGCGTTGGCGGTCTGCATGACGCGGTTGGCGATGCGGCCGGCGAAATCGTTCTGGAAAAACGGCCAGTTCTGGCGCACGACGTGCCAGTGGCTCTGCCAGCGGATCATGCTGGTCACGCCCGGGATCAGCGCGTTTTGGCGGATCAACATGTCGGCCAGATTGGCGAGCGGGCGGACGACGAGCACCAGCGCCACCATGCCCACGAGCAAGGGCCACTGGCGCTCGAGCGCCGCCTGGCGGTCGACGGCTTCCATCAGCGACACGAGCTTGCCGATGAACACGGGGATCACCGTGTCGATCAGCGCCACCGCCAAGCTGGTCACGAACATAAGCGCGTACCAGTGTTTCGTCTGGCGCACGAAGTGCCAGTAGAAGGCGAGCAGTCCCGGCGGCGGCTCGCCCGGACCCGTGCTGGCCGTTCCGCGGATGCGTGATTGGAGATACCTGAACATCAAGTAGTCAAACCGGGGACAGACCACGTTTTCGGCCTTGCCCTCCCACAACGAAAACGTGGCCTGTCCCCGGTTTTCACCGCGCGAGCGGATCCGGACGGAGCTGGAACTTCAGGACCTTCGACCGGGTGCCCTTGCCGCCCTCGACATGGAAGGGTGCCCGCGTGGCATAGGTCGACCACAGGGCTCTCCCTTCCGGCCGGCGCCCGGGTCGTCGATGCGCCCGTCTAGCATGTTTTCGCTCCTCGAGAGATGCAGCAAAGGCCCATCCGTGCGAAAGGTCACGATTATGCCGCCAAACAGGAATGGCGACGAGCGGGCCCTGTGCCCCTTGGCCGTATCCGTCACTCCCGGTCCGATTTTCGCCGCTCCGTCCTGATCGGCCCGGCAGCTTTCTGCCCCTTGGTCCTGCGGAGCTCTCCGAACATGGCGAGCTCCCAGGGCCGTATCGCCATGACCAGGCTCGTGCCTTCCCGCATTTCGTGCGCGAGGTGCCTGTCCTGCCCGGCGAGCATGTCGAATTCCTCCGCGAGCTTGCGCATGCGCTGCTGCAGCAAGCCGTTCGATTTCTCGGACAGGCTCCCGTGCACCGTGACGCGCAGCTCGCCCGCTCGCAGAAAAGACGCTTCGAAAAACTGACGCTGCACCCGCTCTTCGAAAAAGCGCTGGATCGGTCCGCCTTTGCGCCAGTTGAAGTTCCGAGGCAGCCGCAGCTTGATCCGGTTCTCGGGCAGCAGGTCGATGATCCTCATGCGGTCGAGCCGGGTGAGCAGGCCGACGACCTCGGCCTCCGAAAACCGGTAGGCCTCCAGGATCTTGGCGGCCGTCCAGTGGCTGAGGGCCAGCATCCCGATTAGAAGGAGCTTCGGGTTGCCCACCAGCTCGCGCTCCTGTTTTTCGCTCAATTCCGCGACGCTTCCGTCGGCGGCGCGCGTCAGATCGAGCAGATCGGCGATCTCGAGATTCATCAGCGCGCAGATCCGCTCGAGCCGGCCCAGGCTCAGGTTGCGGCGCGCGAACATCCGCTTGACCGAGGATTCGGAGAGCTTCAAACCCTTCGCCACATACCTGTAAGTCAAGCCTTTGTGGCGCAGCGTTCGCTTGACGAGGTCGACGAGCAGAGCGGCCTGGGACACGCCTGAAGTACCGGAAAGTAATGCTTTGACGGCAATTGTAAGCCACTTTTCCCGTGCGGGTTGCGCAGAATGCCCTTTTCGCCCCAGGCTGGAGCCCGCGCGTTTCTCTGGGGAGCGATGATGAAGAAAGCTTCGAAGTTCGCAACACTTCCGATCGATGCGGCCGCGGCGATCCTGATTGCGGCGTGCTTGGGAGCATGCGGGAACCTGCCCCCCGGTCCGGTCCTGAAACCCATCGAGGTCAGGGATGCCTACACCGCGATTCCCTCGGCCCGCCTGTCCTGGTATCCGCAGGGCTTCGAAACCGCACCGCGATCGCTTAACTGGGGCGTCGAACTTGAATACGCGCGCGGTACCGGACGGAGCGACCAGACGCTGGCTAGCAACGAGTTCATTTCCCTGGCCGGGAACACTCTTCAGGGGCCGCAAGAGGTCCATCACCACGCCGAGTTGCGCTACGGCCACCTAGGCGTCACCGGCTCTCAACGCTTCGGGGGTGGAGCTTCCCCGCTCGAGGTCGAATGGGTGGCAGGCCTGGGATTCGCCCAGCTCAACCTCATATCCCAAAGCCGTATAGCGGGCAGCCCCACGCTCTCCGCGAGGCAGGAGTTCAGCGGTGTGGCGTTCGGCGTGGGCCCGCGCTGGAACATCACGAATGAAGTGGCCGTCGAGGGGCGGCTGCAATTGCTTCACTTCTGGCCTTCCTTCGACGAAAGTCTTTGGTACCCGGAGATCGCAATGCGCTATCGGCCCGCCCAAGCCATTGCGCTGCGGGTGGGGTATTCCTCGATGAGCTTCGACCCGTCGAAACAAAACGGAGGAGACTCGGCCGTGCGCGTCCGCATAAGCGGACCGTTCCTCGGGCTGCATCTTATCTTCTAGAACTTGCGTCGCGCGACTCCAGGCGCAGATCGGCGGGAGCACCTGCTATAGTCGCGCAAAATCCCCGACGGAGGATCGACCATGGGCGATGGCTCCAGCGTCAAGACCGAATCCGATTACGACGTCCTGTACCGCATCATGACCACGCGCATGAGCGTGCGCCGCATCAAGCCCGATCCCATCCCCGAAGAGTACGTGCAGAAGATCCTCGAAGCGGGCCGCTGGGCGATGTCCGGCGCGAACGGCCAGCCCTGGGAATATCTCGTCGTCAAGGACCCGAAGAAGAAGAAGGATCTCTACGACGCCTTCCAGGACACCAACCAGGAGTTCTGCTTCTGGATGGAGCAGATGCGGCCTTTCGAGCTGCGCCATCCCGCCTTCCAGGTCAAGGGGGACGATCTGAAGGATGAATGGCAGAAGATCCGCAACAGCACCGGCGGGCAGCAGCGCCGTCCCTGGCACGAAGCGCCGGTGGTGATCGTCGTGCTCGGCGACGGCCGCAGGCAGTGGGCGACGGTGAACGCCGCCTTCACCTTCGGGCGGCACGCGAGCCACTTCACCGACGGACTGGCGAACACCTGCACGCACATGCAGCTCGCGATCGCCTCGCTCGGACTGGGATCGCACTGGGGAACGGTCCAGGTCCAGGAGCCGCTCAAGCGCGTTCTCGGCGTGCCCGACCTGATCGACGTGTACCTCATCATCTCCGTCGGCTTCGCCGACATCGAGCGCAAGCCCGGCGTGAGGCGCGATCTGAAAGATCTCGTGCACCACGAGAGCTACGACATGTCCAAGTTCATGTCGAACGAAGACATCATCGACTACCTGTACAAGTTGCGCGGCAAGACGATGTTCCGCTATCACCTCAAAGACAGTCTCTTGCCGGGCGCAGGCGACAAGAAAAACTGATGGCGCATGCTGTCATCCTGAGCGAAGCGAAGGATCTGCTGTTATGGGCGACACGAAAGCAGATTCTTCGGGCTGCGCCCTCAGAATGACATGGCATTTTGAGAGCAGTACGCGCGTCGCAGTCATCGTCGCGCTCGGCCTCGCCGCCACTGGCGCGTGGCCCCAGGGCTACCCCTCCAAGCCGATCCTCGTGGTCAGCACCGCCTCGCCGGGATCGAGCGGCGACGCGGCGCTGCGGGTGATGGCCTCGAAGATGTCCGCGAGCCTCGGCCAGCCGGTGATCGTCGAGGTGAAAACCGCCGCGCGCGGCGCGCTCGCCGCGCAGGCGCTCGCCAGGGCCGGCCCCGACGGATACACGATCACCTATGGGACCTCCGGCACTTTCGTCAACGCACGCTTCCTTTTCAAGAATCTCGCTTTCGACGTGCTGAAGGACTTCGCGCCCATCAGCCTCGCGGTCAGCGCGCCGAGCTACGTCGCGGTGAACGCCTCGGTGCCGGTGAACTCCCTGCAGGAGCTCATCGATTACGCGAAACGCAACCCCGGCAAGCTCGAATACGCTTCGAGCGGTGCCGGGTCGGTGTTCCATCTGGCCGGGGAGTCCCTGAAACTCTACGCGGGGATCGATCTGCTCCACGTTCCCTACGCGCAGGCGAATTTTTCGCAGATGATCAGCGACTGGGTCGGCGGACGCGTGGCGATCTACTTTCCCACCTATCTTTTTCTCGCTCCCTACCTGCCCAAGGTGAAGCCGCTCGCGATCGTCGACAGCCGGCGTAGCAGCCGCATGCCGCAGATTCCCACCGTGGCGGAGGTCCTGCCGGGCTTCACGAGCTTCATCGCGTGGTGGGCGTTCTTCGGCCCGGCGGGAATGCCCTCGCCCATCGTCGAGCGGCTGAGCGGCGAAGTGCGCGCCTCGCTGAAGGCAGCCGACGCCGTCGCGAAGATCAACGACGACTTGGGACTGACCATCGTCGCGAGCACGCCGGACGAGCTCGCTGCGCATTTGAGGCGCGATATCGACGCCGTGGGGAGCCTCGCCAAGGCGATCGGCCTCGAGCCCGAATAGGCTAGTGCTTCGACCCTCCGCCCGCGGCCAGCAGCTTGTTGCCGGGCAGGTTCCGCAATTCGGCCTTTCTCCTTTTGTTGCACTCAACGCAGATAAACCTGACGGGTCCGATCTTGAGGAACTCGCTCGTCGTCCAGTGGCTTCCGGCGCTGCAATAGCGCTTCTTCTCTTCCTTGGCCGCTTTTTTCACAGCGGATTGTCCGGATAGATCAGCGAGCGCCACATATGGGCGACCGGGCTGCCGTCGAACCCCAGCCCCTCTTTCGGCTGCTTGAAGTGGCGGCCGATCACATCGACAAAGGGCTCCAGCGTCGGATGCACCCCGGGTTCGAATGCGTAGAGGTCGTGCACGGTGATCATGCGCGCCTCCATGTACCACTTGTGCCTGCGCGCCTGCTCGTACGCGGCCTTGATGTAGGGCTCCGGCACGTAGCCTTCGCCGAAAATCTGGACGTAGCGTTCGGGATACCCGTATCCCACAGAAGGGTCCGGAAAGAAGCGCAGCGCCTGGTGATAGCGAATCGCCCAGCTCACCTTTTCGGACACGTAGGGCTCGACCATCTGCGCCGCCCACCAGCCGTGATCCACCTTGATGAGATTCACCGCGATGTCGTGCAGCAGGCAGGCGAGCACCGTCTCCTCGGCCTCGCCTTTCCTCTGCGCATCGTTCGCGCTCTGCAGCATGTGGGTCACGGTGTGCGGCGTGAAGCGCAGCTTGAAGAAATCGACGATCGTGGGTTTGGGCGGCATGGCGGCGAGCGCGCCCTGCGCAAGCGGCAGGCCGCCGGGCGTGAGGCCCCCGAACAGCACCCCGGTGCCGCGCCGCACCTGCGCCGATGCCTTGTCGAGCTGCCTCATCATGCTTTCCTCGAGGGCGTCGGCGCGCTCCTCGGACGAGAGCGCCGCGGCCTTCGATCCCGGGCCCCCAGCCAAAGTCTTGCGGTCGGCTTCCATCCTCACCTCCTCTGGATACCGTGCCACGTTAAGCCGCGCCGCAGCGCGAGTCAACCGAAGCAACTACTGCGGCTCGATCTTCGCCAGCTCGACGTAGTGCTTCCAGCGCTCCGCATCGCTCTTCATGAGCGCCTGCATCTGCTCGGGCGTACCCGGGAACGGGTCGAACGCAGAGGACGCGAGGAACTGTTTCGTGTCCTCTGCAGCGGTGATCTCGTTGAACCAGCCGGCGAGCTTGTCCACGATGGGTTTGGGCGTGCCCGCCGCGACAACGACGCCCCACCAGGGCGAGACGTCGGTTCCGCCGTAGCCGAGCTCGGCGAGCGTCGGCACGTCGGGGAGCGCAGCCGAGCGCTTCGCTGAGGTGGCCGCGAGAATACGCAGCTTTCCCCCTTTCGCCTGTCCCACCCCCCAGGTCGCGTCGAAGGAAATGAAGTCGAGCTGCCCCAGCAGCAAGTCGGTCAGCGCTTGGACGTTCTGTTTGTACGGAACATAGGTCGTCTTCACGCCGGCCGCGGTCTTGAAGAGTTCGGCGGCGATCACGCCGGTGTTGCTGGTCGCGCCGTAGAAGCTCGCGCCCGGTTTCGCCTTGAGATGCGCGACCAGCTCGGCCATGGATTTGATCGGGCCCGTGGCGTCCACGAGGATTACGAAGGACAAGGAAGCGATTGTCGCTACCGCGGCGAAATCCTTGGTCGTGTCGAAGGGCAGGCTCTTGAACAGGTACGGCGCCGCGGCGATGGTCGAGCTCGCCGGCGTGATCATGATCGTGTAGCCATCGGGCTTGGACTTCGCCAGGGCATCGGTGGCGATCATGCCGTTCGCACCGACCCTATTCTCGACGATCACCGGCCTCCCCGCGAGCTTCGAGAAGCGGTCGCTGTAGAAACGCACGATGAGATCGGCGCCCGAGCCCGGCGCGTAGTTGCACAGCGAGCGGATTTCCCGGGCCGGGTATTCCTGCGCGGCGGCGAAAGGCGCGGCGAGCGCGAACAACGCTGCGGCGAGCAATGCGGGTGTTCGATCGGCTTTCATGAATTCAGTCTATTGTCACGCCCAGTTCCCGGATGATCGGCCTGAACTGCGCGACTTGCCGGCGCAGCATCGCGTCCTGCTCCGCGGAGGTCGAGCCCACCGGCTCGGCGGCGAGATCGGTGAGGCGCTTCGCCGAATCGGGATGGCGCACGGCCGCCGCGGTCTCGCGTTGCAAGCGCTCGATGATCTCGCGCGGCGTCTTCGCCGGCGCGAACAGGCCGTTCCATCCGTCCGCCTCGAGCTTGGGGAAGCCCAGCTCGCGCACCGTGGGAACACCGGGAAGCGCCGCGAGGCGCTGCGGGGCGTTCGTCGCGAGCGCCTTCAAGGACCCCTTCCTGATGTCGGCGAGCGAGGACGAAAGCTGGTCGCCGCCGAGCTGCAGCCGCCCCGCGAGCAGTTCCTGCTTGAGGGGCGCCGCGCCTTTCAGCGGGATATGGGCCATGTCGATTTTCTCGTCGCGCTTCATTACCTCGCCGACGATGTTCATGAACGAGCCCGGACCGGTCGAGCCGTAGTTGTACTTGAGGGTCCTGTCCTTCTGCAGGAGCGTCACGAACTCGCGCAGGTTGTTCGCCGGGACGCTCGGGTGCGCGGTGATCACGAGCGGCACGTTCGCGGCGATCGAGATCCCGGCGAAATCGGTATCGATGTCGTACGGCGCGCGGGCCGCCTGGGCGAGTGCGACCGAAGCGAGCGGAAAGGTGATGTTGTGCATCAGGATCGTGTAGCCGTCGGGCGCCGCCTTGGCGACCGCGTCCGCGCCGATCGAGCCGCCCGCACCGCCGCGGTTCTCGACCACCGCGGGCTGGCCCAGGGTCTCGGACATGCGCTGCGCGACCAGGCGCGCGATGATGTCGGTCGTGCCGCCCGCAGGGAAGGGAACGATGATGCGGATGGGCCGAGAGGGATAGCTCTGTGCGGACGCCGCCTGAGGCAGGAGGCACGCAGCGAAGGTGAGCAGCACGACGGCAAGTCTTCCACGATGGAACATGGCTCTCTCCTCGTACGTTGGGAGATTCTAGGCTATTCGACGCGCGCGCCGGAAGCCTTGACGACGCGCGCCATGTTCGCGAAATCGGCGCGCAGCAGCGCGTTGAACGCTTCCGCGCTGAGCGCCTGCGGCTCGATCCCCTGCTTCGCCAGGCGATCCAGGATCACCGCGTCCTTGAGCAGGGTTCCGACGGCGGCGTTGATCCTCTCCAGCGCCGGGACTGGGATCCCGGCCGGTCCGAGCAAGCCGAGCCAGGAATCGAATTCGTAGCCCGGCACGCCGGCCTCGGCGATGGTCGGCAAGTCGGGAAGGAACTTCGAACGCCTCGCCGAGGTCACGCCGAGCATGCGCACGCGCGCGTCGTTGACGAAGCCCAGCGCGCCGATGTTGGCCGCGATCACGGCATGCGAGCGGCCCGCCAGAACTTCGTTCACCGCCTCGTTGGTAGCCTTGTACGGTACGTGCACCATGTCGATTCCCGCGAGAGCCGCGAAATACGCCATCGAAAGATGCGTCGCGCTGCCGCTCCCCGCCGTGGTGTAGTTGAGCCTTCCCGGATTCGCCCTGGCGTAGTCGACGAATTCGCCGACCGTTCTCGCGGGCAGCGCCGCGCTCACCATCAGCACGTATTCCACGGTGCCGATGTGCGCAACGCCCGTGAAGTCCCTGATCGGATCGTAGGGCAGCTTCGCGTAGAGCGAGCCGTTGATCGTGTGGCTCGCCGCCGACAGGATGAGCGTGTGGCCGTCGGGTGCGGCCTTCGCCACCGAGGCTGTGCCGATCGTGCCGCCGGCGCCAGTGCGGTTCTCGACGATCACTTTCTGCCCGAGCGCCGCGCCGAGCTCCGCGCTGATCGCGCGGGCGAGAATGTCCTGCACCCCGCCCGCCCCGAACGGAACGACGATGCGCGTGACATTGCCCTGGGCGGCCGCCGCCGTCGCCCCCAGCGCGAGTGCAAATTGGATCAGGCCGCGGATCATCAGATCCCGCACCAGTCTCGAATCAGCTCTTCGTAGATCGCGACCGATTGCCGGATGCGCTGCATGCTGCAGTACTCGTCGGTCTGGTGCGCCTGCTGCGGCTCGCCCGGTCCCAGCACCACCGTCGGCGCGCCCGTGTATACCTTCAGGAGATTCCCCGCATCGGTGTTGTAGGTCTGGGCGCGCGGCTCAGGTCTAACGCCGAGCGTGCGGCCCGCGATCTCGAACACGCGCTGCACCCAGTCCTCCTGCGGCTCGGTCCACACCGCGTTCATGTCCGAGAACACCTCGAGCTCCGCCTCGTTCCCGAGCACCGTCTGCAGCTTCGCGCGCAAGGCCGCGTGATCCATCCCCGGCACGGTCCGGATGTCGACCCCGAAGCTCGCCGCGTCGGGCACGGAGTTGACGGTGTTGCCGCCCTCGAACGTGCCGACGTTCATCGTCGGCTTGCCCATCACCGGATGCGCCGGCTGGCCGAAGTCGAACGACTCGAGCCTGGACACCGCGCGCACCGCCTTGTAGATCGCGTTCACGCCGAGCTCGGGCATGGATCCGTGCGCCGAAACGCCGCGGAACCGCGCGTGGAACTTGAACGAGCCCTTGTGCCCCACGTAGGGATAGTTCGAAGTCGGCTCGCCCACGATCATCGCCCCGGCGCGGCCGAGCAGCTGCGTCCGGGCGAGATGCTCCGACCCTATGCATCCGCCCTCCTCCGCCGCGGTGAGCACGACCACCACGCCCGGCGTGCCCGGAATTTTCTTCGCGAGCTCGCGCGCCGCGAGCAGGATCGCCGCGACGCCCGCTTTCATGTCGGAGGAGCCGCGCCCGTAGAGCCGGTCGCCGTCGGTTTCCCCTGCGAACGGGTCGCGCGACCAGGTCCTGGCGCCGAGCGGCACCGTGTCGATATGCCCGGTGAGGCACAAGGGCAACCGCGAATCAGCGCCCCCGGCGCGCGCGATGACGCTGGTGCGCCCGTCGGCGAACTCGTGGTAGACGACGCTGAAGCCCCAGCCCTCGAGCAGCGCGCCCAGATGCCGCGCGCAGTCGCGCTCCCGGCCCGGCGGATTCACCGTGTCGAACCGCAGCAGCGACCGGGTCAGGGCAACGGCGTCCTGGTCACTCATTTGCAGCGGCCTTTCACTCGAATTGCGGGCAAGCCCATAGGCGCATTATGATCCGGGAAACCGGAATTCGCGCCGACCCATGACCACTCGCAGAGACTTCATCCGGAATTCGGCCGGCGCCATGGCCGGCATCGCCTTTGTCGGCTGCGATCTCCTCGCCGCGCGGGACGCGCAGGCGCAGGCGGGCGGGACAGTACGGCGCCGGGAAGTGGTGGTGAGCGGCCGCCGCGTGAAGACCGTCGACGTGCACGCGCACTGCGCCGTCCCGGAAGCGATGGCGCTGATGGGGCGGAAGGCCGAGCCCCAGTCCCTCGTCATGGGGCAGGATCGCATCCGCGCGATGGACGAGCAAGGCATCGACGTCGAGGCGCTCAGCATCAATCCCTACTGGTACAAGGCGGAGCGCGATCTCGCGCGCCAGCTCATCAAGGTTCAGAACGAAAAGCTCGCCGAGCTGTGCGCCTCGCAGCCCGATCGCTTCATCGCTTTCGCCTCGGTAGCCTTGCAGCATCCGGACCTGGCGGCCCAGCAGCTCGAGGAAGGCGTCAGGAAGCTCGGCCTGCGGGGCGCCGCAATCGGCGGCAGCGTCAACGGAGAGGAGCTGTCCGACCCCAAGTTTCAACCGTTCTGGGCGAAGGCGGAGCAGCTCGGGGCGCTCGTGTTCATTCACCCGCAGGCTGCAGGCGTAGCGGCCGAAATCCCGCGCCGGCTGAAGGGGAACGGCGGACTGGAAAACGTCATCGGCAATCCGCTCGAAACCACCATCGCGCTCTCGCACCTGATCTTCGAGGGAACGCTCGACCGCTTCCCCGGGCTCAAGATCTGCGCGGCCCACGGCGGAGGCTACCTGCCCTCCTACGCCGCGCGCTCGGACGCAGGCTGCGTGACCTTCCCGGATCGTTGTCCGAAACCGCTGAAGAAACGACCGAGCGAGTACCTGCGCCAGCTCTACTACGACTCGATCGTCTTCACGCCCGAAGCCCTGCGCCACCTGGCCGCGGAGGTCGGCTCGGGCCAGATCGTCATGGGAACCGATTATCCTTTTCCATGGACGAAAACCGCCGTGGATCACATCCTCGATACGCCGGGCCTGAGCGACTCCGAGCGCGCAGCGATCCTAGGCGGGACCGCGTCCCGGTTGCTCCGGATCAAGGCCTAGCGCGAGTCAGATCTTGTCGGGAAAGCGGATGATGAATCCGTCGCGGTTGGGCATGCGCACCCTGGGAAGCGTTTCGGAGTTCATCGAGTCGGTGTCGCGAATCAGCTTGTTCTCCGCGAGGATATAGGCGGTCAGCGCGTAGACTTCATTGTCGGTGAGCGAGCGCGGTTGCTGCCACGGCATCGCCCGCCGGATGAAGTCGAACACCGTGGTGGAATAGCCCCAGAAGTTGGCGATGGTCCTCGCCGCCTCGATCCGGTCGAGCGGACCGCCGCCCACCAGCGCCGCGGCAACCCCGCCTTTGCCGCCTTCGCCGTGGCACATCGCGCACTTCTGCGCGAAGATGCGTGCCCCTTGCGCTGGCGTACCGCCACCGGGCGGCAAACCTGTGCCGTCGGGCAGGATGCTGATGTCCCAGGCCGCGATGTCGGCGGCATCGAGCGGCCTGCCCAGGTTGGGACCTTCGGCAAAGGCCACGCCCGTGCCGAACGCCAGGGCGAGCGCCGCAGCTGACATCGAAACTCTACGCGTAAACATGTTTTACCTCCCCTTTGCCGTCGACCGCCCAACTCGTGAGGCTGTTGTAGTGCTGGTTCGGAAACCCGAGCACGGGCGGAATATTCTTCGTCTCGCCGCGCTCGGCCACGAACTGGGCGCGGGTCGGCTGCACGTCGCCGGCTTCGTCCCACGCGCGGCTCTGCAATACGGCCGGTCCTCCGTCCCAGCGCCAGGGCATGCGGAACCGGGTGAAGGCCTTGGAGAGCACCGGCGCCTGGAGCGCGGCCTCTCCCCAGCTCTTGCCGCCGTCGGCTGAGACCGCGACCTTGGAGATCCGCCCGTTGCCCGAGTAGGCGATGCCCGAAATTTCGTAGAAGCCCGGCCCTCTCAGGGCCAGTCCGGGCGAAGGCTGCGTGATGAAGGACTTCACCTCCTGCAGGAAGTAAAACCTGAACGCCTTTCCGCTCGGCAGTATCTGCGAGTAGGTCCGGGTTTCGTAATAGCTCATGGCGGGCTGCTCGACCAGCTTCAAGCGCCGCAGGAACTTGACGTTCATGTTGCCTTCGTAACCCGGCAACAGGAGCCTCATCGGGTAACCGTTGCCCGGCATGAGCCGCTCGCCGTTCTGGTAGAGCGCGATCATGGCGTCGTCCAGCGCCTTCTTGACCGGCACGCTGCGGCTCAAAGCGAGGGAGTCGGCGCCTTCGGCGACGATCCATTTCGCTTTCGGGTCGATGCCGGTCTCTTCGAGCAGAGTCGAGAGTTTCACGCCGGTCCATTCGGCGCAGGACACCAGGCCGTGCAGCGCCTGCACGCCTGCCTGGATCGGCTCCCTCGAGAACATCGGCGCGCTGTTGCCGCCACATTCTACGAAGCTGAAGCGCGACACCATCGGATAGCGCGCGAGCGAATCGAGCGTGAATGCCAGGGGGCGCTTTACCAAGCCGTGGATCACCAGGCGATGCTTGTCCGGATCGATGTCCGGAGTGCCGGAGTGGACGATGGTGAAATGCAGGCCGTTCGGGGTGATGGTGCCGTTGACTAGGTGGTGCGGAGTGCGCGCGTGCGAGGTGCGCGGCTCGCCGTTCGGATTGCTGAGCGTGCGCGCGATTTTTTCCTCGAAGCGCGAGCGCTGCTCGTAGGCCCGGCTGATGCCGCCGGGCACGAGGCTCCACGGGTCGTCCGCGAGCGGCGCGGCCGCGGCGGATCGAACGAAGGTATAGCCCATCACGGCTCCTGCAACGGCGGCGCCGCTGCGCAGAAACGCGCGGCGATGCAGCAGCCCGTTTCCGGCGACCCGTTGCACGCCGTCCCATCCCCCCTTCGTGCTCGGTTCCATTGCCGTCCTCCCCCTTGTCAGGTTCAACGCGTTCAGGCGACGATCGCCTTCCATTTCCCAGCGAGTTGCTCCGCGCCGCGCAGCGAAAGCGCGAAGATCGTGTAAGTCGGGTTCGAAGCGCCGCTCGTAGGAAAGATCCCCGGCCCGGCGACGAAGAGATTGGCGATCTCGTGCGTCTGGCCGAAGCTGTTGACCACCGAGTTGCCCGCGCCCGTTCCCATGATGGTCCCGCCCATCAGGTGGATCGTCGGGATAGCCCCGCGACCGGACCAAGCTTCCTTGGCGCCGGCGGCGTTGGCGATTTTCAGCCCTTCCTCGAAGTTCGCATTCCACACGCGCGCGACGTCCTCGTCGTAGCTGTGGACGATCCTGCCGAGCGGCATGCCGAACTCGTCCTTGTCGCTCGCCGGCTCGACGCGATTCTCCACGTTCGGCATTTCCTCCCCAAAAGCGTTGATGCGCGTCAGCCCGCGCGCGGCGCGCTGCATGAACGCGTGCAGGTCGGCGCCGAACAGGTCGAGCCGCGCATTGGCGAAGCCCCCCAGGTCGCTGGTCTTCAAAGCGGAGCCTGCGACGATAAACGTGCTGCCGAAAGCGCCCTTGTGGCTGGTCTTGCCGTAGCGGTCGTAGGACATGTATTGCGCGCCGGTAGTGCCCATGTGATTCTGGACGTTTTCGTCGAAGATCGCCCAGGTGCCCGAGGCGAAATGCGTCATCATGTATTTGCCGACCAGGCCGCTCCGGTTGGCGAGGCCCTTCGGGTGCGCGCCGTTCGCCGAATTGAGCAGGATGCGCGGGTTCTGCGCCGACCACGCGGCGAGCACCACGACGCTCGCCGGCTGGAATTGCTTTTCCTTCTTCTGGTCGTAGTACTCGACCCCGGTGACGCGAGTGCCCTTGGCGTTGGTGAGCACGCGCGTGACCGTGCTCCACGCGCGCACCTCGGCTCCGGCCTTTCTGGCGTCGGCCAGGTAGGTGACCAGCGGATTGGAGAGCGCGCCGGTCGGGCAGCCGACATGGCACCAGCCGTCGTAGATGCACGCCGGGCGCCCCTTGTAGTCGGTCGAGTTCATGCCGACCGCCGCGGGCACCATGCGTATGCCGACCGCTTCGAAGCCCTTCAGCCAGATGTCGCCGTTGCGGAAGGTCTTCATCGGCGGCATCGGGTAGGGGGCGCCCGCCGGCCTCCAGATCTCCTCGGCCTTGGCGTCGCCGGAGACGCCGACGTCGCGCGCCACCTTGTCGTAGTAAGGCGCGAGGTCCTGGTAGGAGATCGGCCAGTCGAGCCCGCGGTTATGCTCGCTTTTCACCTTGAAGTCGTTCGGCAGCAGGCGCGGGAAGTTAGCAAAATAGTGCAGCGCCGCCCCGCCGACGCCCCAGCCCGATTGGTAGCTGTACCCCATCGGATTCCTGCCCTCTAGGATGAATGGGGCTCCGGCAGTCTTGATCCGCCGTCCCCAGAAATCCGAGCTGATCAGATCGGAGAGTTTCCAGTCCGGCCCCTGCTCCAGCACCACGACCTTCTTGCCGGTCCTCGCCAGCACTGCGGCATAGACCGAGCCCGACGCACCCGCGCCGACGATGACGACATCGACTTTTTCGAGCTTGGCCATGTCACCACCTCTTCTCGGGCGCGATGTGCGCCATGTAAGGGATGCCGAGGGATTCGTAACCTTCCACCGTTCCGTAGACCACGTCTACGGCGTCGCTGCGCGTCACGAAGTAGATGAACGGCCCGGGCGGCCCTTGCCAGCCGTCGAGCTTCCCCTGGCGCATCAGGTCGACGAACTCGCGCTGCTCGAGCGTATTGAGCCGAGCGAAGAGAAGACCACTGCGCGCCTGGCTCGCCCTGTCGATCGCGCTGATCGCGGCCCGGTAGAAATTCGCATAAGGGGGCTTGACGTTGAGAATGCGCGCCTCGAGCAGCGCCTCCTCGGGCGGAACCGAAAGCTGCTGATCGACGAAATGCGAAATGCCCGCCGCGCGTGCGCCCGGAACGAGCGTCTCGCCCAGTGCCTCCAGGGTCTCGGCCTCGTTGGCCTTTAACAGGCGGAAGGGCACGCCCTGGGCACGGGCCTCGCGCGCGGTCAGGAGAATCTTGGCGCCGCCCACCGTGAACGCGAGCGCGCCGAGCGTCGTGCCACGGATGAAGTCCCGTCGTTTAATCTCGTGCATGACGTCCTCCTCGACAAATGCGGGCTGCTGCTCCGGATGGAGTGGTAGGCTGCAACGGGATTCTAGGCCAACTCCAACTTCCAGATAAAGGGGTCCGGGCCGGGCCTGTTTACGGCGAGCCG
>WNGQ01001931.1_pt1 | contig 21244 bp, 20 predicted proteins | sample 5407661 | NCBI WGS metagenome assembly WNGQ01 (sample SAMN13153382, study PRJNA577476) | soil metagenome | isolation source: 60 cm soil or saprolite under Garry oak tree replicate 2 | place: USA:California | collected 2016-06-15 | reverse complement strand
AGCGGCGGGGTGCGCACGGCGCCGCCCTCGATCCAGAAAAGGTTGCTGCTGGAGGCTTCGACCACATATCCATCAGTGTTCAGCAACAATGCTTCGTCAGCATTGGCAGCGTCTGCTTCGGCGCGGGCGAGGATTTGGGGAAGCTTATTACACGTCTTGAACTGAGCGAGCCGTTCGGTGGCCGGCAGACGAAACGAGGAAGTCACCAGCCGCCAGCGCGGAACGGCCTGCGGTTGCCTGGTGGGCGCCGGATGCAAAGACATCACCAACGAAGGCCGCTCCGCCCCTTTGGGTGAGTACCCGCGCGTGCCGACTCCGCGAGAAAGCGTCAGGCGCAAAAGCGACAGGGGCATCTGATTCTCAGCGATGAGTTGCGTGGCAAACCCGCGCAAAGAATCGAACGAGTAGGCCAGCGGGATTTTCAAAAAGTCCGCCCCGCGCCGCAACCGTTCCAAATGTTGCGCCCACCGAAATGGTTTGCTATGATAGATGGGCACCGTTTCGAACAGTCCATCCCCATAAAGGAAGCCGCGATCGAAGACCGAAACCAAGGCCCGCTCTTCAGGAACAAACTGGCCGTTGAGAAAAACATTCATTCGCGCCCATTAGCCGAATTCGCGGATTCTGCCCCGATCTGGCTTAGGCATTCCAGCCGCAAGGCCTCGAAAAAACCGCGCGCCTTGGCAAGGGTCTCTTCGAATTCGGCGGCGGCAACGGAATCGGCCACGATGCCGGCGCCAACTTGAAAGTAAACGGCGTGTTCGGCGCAAATCGCAGCGCGAATGGAGATGCTCAACTGACTCTCACGATTGAAGCCGAGATACCCAAGGGCGCCGGTGTAAGGACCACGGGTGGTCGGTTCGAGTTCGTCAATAATTTCCATCGCGCGAAATTTCGGCGCGCCGGTAACGCTGCCGCCGGGAAAACAGGAGGCAAACGCGGTGAAATGGGTGACACCAGGCCGCAGCCGACCGACCACAGTCGAAACCAGGTGCTGCACCTGGGGATAACGCTCCAACCGGACAAGTTCAGGCACCTGCACCGAGCCGAACTCGCACACCTTGCCGAGATCGTTTCTGAGCAGGTCGGTGATCATCACCAATTCGGCCATTTCTTTGGCGCTGGTCTGAAGTTCGTAAGTGAACTGCGCGTCACGGGTAACGTCAGCCGAACGCGGGCGCGTGCCCTTGATGGGACGGGTCTGGATTTGCGGTCCATTGAGTCGCAGAAAGAGTTCCGGCGACGAAGAGACAATTTGGAATTCGCCGCAGTCGAGATACGCAGAAAATGGGGCGGGCGAAACGGCGCTCAGACGCTGGAACAAGTCCCAGCCTGAGCCGGATTTCGGTGCGACGAGGCGCTGCGAAAGGTTGACCTGGTAGATGTCTCCAGAAAGGATGTACTCCTGGGCGCGTTCAACGCGGGCGACAAACTCAGAACGAGTAAGGTTGGAAAAAACCGCTCCCTCACCCCGTCCCTCCCCCTCCTCGTCCCGTTGCGGCAGGCCCAAAGCGCGGCGACTGCGAAGGTGCGGCAGCGCGGTGAGTCGGCGGGGGGGAGGGAGGCTGTTCGCGGGCCTCGGCCCAATTGGGCGACCTTCGAAATGTTCGCCGCAACGCGAGAGAATCTCGCTCTCCTTTGTCGAAATGGAAAGAGCGGCGCTGATGGTTTGCGGCGGGCCGGTCTGAAGCCGTGCTCGCCAGTAGGCAGCTTGATCGCACGCCCGTTGTCGGCTGCGCGATCCATCGGCGGCGAGGCCGGTGGAAACGATCCAAGTCTTGCCTAAATGATGGTCGAAGACCACCAGGCTGTCGTAGAAGCCCACCTGGCAATCCGGCAGCTCCAGGTCGTTGATGGCGCGGCGCGGGAGTTTGGGTTCGACGAAGTTTTTCAGGTCGTAGCCCCAATAGCCAAAGCAGCCGCCGAGCGGGAAGGGCAGGTCGGCTTCTTCGAGCAATTCGAAACGTGACATCAGGCTGTCCAACAGGCCCCACGGATTGCCGAATTGGACGCGCAGATGCGCGGCTGCATCTGTGAACACCTCCGTTTCACACCGGGATCCAGACGAGCGGAATGTCAGGAATGGCCGCGCGGCCACGAACGAGTAGCGCGCGGACGTCGAATCAAGCAACGCGCTGCGCAACAGCACAAGGCCTGGTTCGCCAATCAGTTGATCGGCGAGCGCCTCCGGAGAACACGCGCCGGGGATTTCGTGGATTACGGTGCGCACGTCAGGGTCCTGCCTGTAATATCTGGTTCACAGCCGCAACGAACCGGCCAGATGTTTGTCGGATTTCAATGGACTCACCAGCGCCAAATTCAGCCGTTCGGGTCTGAAAAAATCACCCGCCACGGCGCGGAGTTGACTGGCGGTAACTGCGCGCAGACGGCGCTTGATTTCCGCGGGACGGAATACTTTGCCGTAGGCCAGCAGTTGCTCACCCAACCAGTGCATTTGATTATCAGCACTCTCCAGGCTGAGGTCCATCTGACCGATAGCGTAATCGCGAGCGCGGCGCAATTCGACCGCGCTGGCCAGCGATCGAGTCAAGCGCCGCAGTTCGCGCGTCACCAACCTGAGTGTTTTGGTCAGGTTGTCGGCGTCCAAACCGGCGGAAATGACCAAATCGCCCGTATCAGCAAAGAAGCTGGGCGTGCTATAGATGGAATAAGCCAGGCCACGGTCTTCGCGCACGATTTGGAAGAGCCGTGAACTCATGTTCTCGCCCAGAATCGCATTGAGCAAACGGAGCGCGTAGCGGCGCGAGTCATGCCGCGAGCAGGTGCGGATGCCTAGCGCGAGCTGGGTCTGCTCGGTGTCTTTAGTGAACAGGCGGATGTTCGGGCGATGCTGCGCATTTCGCGCCGGAGGAAAGGCCGGTCGCCCACGGGTCTTGAAGCGAGCCGCGTAGCGCCCCACAGACCGGACCAAGTGGCCGTGCTTGACTTTTCCCGCGGCGACAATCAACGCGCTGCCGGCTGTGTAATTCTCATGCAAGTAGCTGAGCAAACGCAGGCGCGTCATCGCATCGAGCGTTTTTGCCGTGCCCGTAATTGGCTTCCCCAGGGGCTGGTCTGGCCAAAGAATGGCATTGAGCAGTTCCTGCACCAAATGTTGGGGTTGATCCAGGTACATCGCGATCTCTTCTTTGATCACCTGCCGTTCCTTGGCGATGTCCGCCGAAGCGAATTTTGAGTCGAGGAACATATCCATGAGCACGTCGAGCAATTCATCGAAGCGCTCGTGGCCCGCGCGGGCATGAAAGCAGGTTGACTCCTCGCCGGTGAAAGCGTTCAGATAGCCGCCGATGCCTTCGACCGCTTGCGAGATTTCCCTGGCCGACCGTTTCCTGGTCCCTTTAAAGAGCAGGTGCTCGATGAAATGGCACACGCCGTTCAGTGCCGCCGGTTCATAACGTGAGCCGACACCGATCCAAAGCCCGACGCTCACGCTGGTCATGTGCGGCATGTCCGCCGTCGCGACGGTCAGTCCGTTGTCCAAGTAGCTGATGCGATACATGCTGTCAGTCTAAGGTCTGCCAATTGTTAGGCCAGCGATTCTCATTTTGCCTTCGAAACCCGCCAGTAGCGCCGACTGGTCCCGATTCCGAATCGGGATATCGCCGATTGGTAATCGGCGCGGCGCACATAATGAGAATTGGTGTCCTTAAGCGAAGGCTCTGGGGACGATCTCCGGCGGGCCAACGCGGCGTTCGTAGTCCAGGATAATGTTGATGGCTTCCTGCGGATCGTCGGTGAGCGTGAACAAATCCATGTCCCCGGGGCTGATGAACCGGTTCTGTTCCTCCATCCGCGATTTCATCCAGCGAAGCAGGCCCTTCCAATACTGGCGTCCGAAGAGGATCAGCGGGAACTCCGGGATGCGCTGAGTTTGCACCAGCGTAAGGACTTCGAAGAACTCGTCCAGCGTGCCGAAGCCGCCCGGCATGAAGACAAAAGCGATGCTGTACTTCACAAAGCAGACTTTACGTGAAAAGAAATAGTGGAAATGAATCGGAACGTTAGCGTAACGATTTCCCTTTTGTTCGTGCGGCAATTCGATGTTCAGGCCGACGGATTTTCCCTTGGCGCGCGCCGCTCCTTTATTGGCGGCTTCCATAATGCCTGGGCCGCCGCCGGTGATGATCGCCAGATTATTTTTGGCCAGCCCCATGGCTAATTCCATGGCCGCCTGGTAATGCGCGTCCCTGGGCGACAGGCGCGCCGAGCCGAAAATGGTCACTCCCGGTCCGACCTGCGAGAGCATCTCAAAAGAATCTACGAACTCGGCCATGATGCGAAAAATGCGCCAGGGGTCTTCCTTGATGAAAGTAATCTTGGTGTGGTTGTTCATGATATGGCAGTCGGGCAATTGGCCGGATGGACGGTTGTGTAACTCATTGGGCTGTTCCGTGGCTGTATGTGAACGTTTCGCTCGTGCCCGCATGATACACCCGGATGGACAACCACTTCAAGTTGGCGAAACCTCTGGGGTGCGATAAACTCTGCGCCTATGACCTGAGCATGAACTCAGGCGAGAAGATCACGACGCACCCAAGGCGGCTACGCGCTGCATTTCCTCCCTTTCTCCCGTCAAGGCGCAACGCGAAGCCAAGCCGCAGAAGCAGACGGATTTGATCTACACGCTGCATTCCGTGTTGACGGGATGGCGCCGTCACATCAGATTGAAGGTATGACGCTGTCAGATTCAGCCGCAATCGAATCATCCGCTGTCCGGTTGTTGAGCCGTGAGGAAGCGGAGCGGGAGGATCGCCTTTTCTGGCATTCCAAAACCCCGGCCGAGCGGCTCGCCGCCGCTGAGCAGTTGCGCCAGGTCGCTTATGGCTACGATGCTGCTACCGCCCGAATTCAAGCGGTTGTTGTCCGCACTTTCCTCAAGGAAGGTTGAGTATTTGGTGGTCGGCGGTTATGCCGTGATCTTCCACGGCTACGTCCGCACGACCGGCGACCTGGACATTTGGGTGGCGTTGAACCATGAAAACGCTGCCAAAATCGAGGCGGCCATTCGCTTGATGGGATACAATCCGCCGGGGCTGAACGCTGAGTGGTTCGCGCAGAAAGGCGCTGTGCTGCGTATCGGCCAGGAACCTCTGCGCTTTGACATTATCAATGACATTGATGGGGTGACCTTCGCCGAATGTTACGCGCGCCGAGTTGAGGCGGACATTGATGGTATTCAGGTTAACATGATCAGTCTGCATGACTTGAAGACGAACAAGAGGGCCAGTGGCCGCAATAAAGATTTGGCTGATTTGGATTACCTGCCGTAAAGCGTGGCGGTAAGCCTCGCCGTTCCGATTATCACGACGCGATCAAATTCATCCCCCTCAGCATCAACGGAGATTGGCACCTGACGCTCGGCGACGTGGCGACGTTGCTTCCTGCGCCGATCTTCCTGGCGCTGGCATTTCTCTGTGGCGCCGGCTAATCTCCTGGCATGAGGTGCCGGACCAAATCCGACGAGCTTTTTGCCGCAGCCTTGAAATACATTCCTGGCGGTGTCAATTCGCCGGTGCGCGCCTTTCGCGCCGTCGGCGGCCAACCGCTTTTCGTCAACCAGGCCAAAGGCGCACAGCAGCGAAAACGGGCTTTCGGACATCTGCTGGTGTTTCCATTCAAGATCGGAGTTGATGAGGGGCATCCGCCTGCTCAACCACCCCTCGTAAAGTTTCGTTGCCTGCTTGATGTGCATAAAAGTGTTCCCGATATGCCTTACTATGTGGCTCAAGTGGCCGTCCCATGCCCTGTGCTCGTCGTTCGAGTCTGGCCGCCTCGACCGACCCTCCAATCAACAGGGCGACCTCAGCAACCAGCTTCAACTTTGGAAGAACCTTGTTCTTGCCCGGCGGTGAGCTTCTTGCACACCGATGTTGGATTCGAAATCGGCATTTTCAAAACACGCTCTCAGACGATTACGAGAAAACTGCCGACGCCCGGGTGGCAGTAACTAAGTCTTTTATTGAATATCAATGGTTATACCTTGATCGCCTCCGTCAGAGAATAAAGCTATCTTATATGATTTAGACGTTCCTTTAATAAGCCAGCGCCATTCATCGGAATCAGAGCCTCTTACATGATCCCCGCTTTTTCCCAAGATGCTTATAAGCGATTGGTTCAGCTTGGCTAAGTCTGAATTGTCGGAAACAAAAAAGGAACAAGTAAACAGTTTATCCTTGTCAAAGCTGTATTGTATTTGTTTGCCCGTAATTCCAAAAAGTGGATAACCCTTCTTTGAAAAGAAGGTTGTTAATGTTTGTCCCGGCTTCAACCACCCATCATCAACAAACCGCTGTCGGGTCCACGTTAATCCGGGGAAAGCAGCAAGCAATCGGGCTTCCTCACTTGTAGGAGCTTCCGCTTTGTTGCTTGCGCTGCCTATTTCCAACTGCCGAAAGGGTATCAGTTCCATATCATCAAGGGCCAGTGACATGTTGGAAATGCGGGATGGTTTGAATTGAAGATTCTTGAAGCCCAGCAGAATGTGATCGGTAAGTGTTGTTACTGACGGGCCAAAAGCGGTTTCCGGCTTTGTAGTTAATGAACAGGCTTTTATTAAGGTATTGTCCCGATCATAGAATTTCATGCCCCACGTTGCACTAACAAGCCTACATTCGGCTGGCTTTGTTAGTTCAAAGTCGATGACAAGAAGAGGGCCGTCCGTAATTGCGAATCCCGCATAATCATCTGTAACCCTAAAGGACCATTCTTTAATTGTCACTTTCTTACGTTTATAATCCGTGTCTGCGTGGTCCGCGTCGCGTTTAACTTGTGCTTCGCCTATTAACTTTGCAGCCATTGCTTTTCTTTCCGCTAAATGCTTTTGACTTTCGGATTCCTTGGCAGCTTTTTCAGCCGCCAACTTGTGCCTCGCGGTCTGATGGTCAAGTAAGGAAAATAAACCGATAAAGCCCGCCAGCGCTGCAACGGTGATCAGCACTGCCCAAACGATGGTCAAGAGTGTTTTCGTGGCGGATTTCATGCGCCTCTGTTGGATGGCCTATGTCAGGATGTTGCATGCACCTTCAAGAGCACCGACTGACATCAGGGCTTCGGCTTCGGTGCAGGGGTGTTTTGCTCGTAATTCTTTTTTTGGGTGTACGAAGTTTCGATAGTCGCGAAGAACCTGATCAAATGACTTGGCTCGGTCTGCTGGGAGCAGGCCAATGTCGGCGGCGACCTCGATCATGTCGACGAGCTTCCAATCGCCGGCGGCGGGATCACGCACGGTACCGGCTCTATCTTTGGGTGCTTTCTTGCTTGCCTTCGCCTTAGCTTGGACGCTCGTGTCGCTGATGAGATGATCAAGCAGTATCGCTTCCAAGATGCTCCCGGCCAATACGACTGTGCTCTTCCATGCCCGGCTGGGGAAAACCTTCAAACGAAGCTCCCGGTAATCGCGCTCGATGATTTGCCGCAGATACGTATCCTTAATGAACGCGAATGAACGGAAAGCTACTTGACTGCCGTCGCCACCATAGTGCTCCAGAGCGGAGATGACGCGTTCTGCCATCGCAGTGATCTGCGGGGCCTGCGCCTCGACGATCGTGGAGGCCGTGGCCCATTGCCGTGCTTGTATGCGCGCGAAAACGAAATCAGCTCGAGCGGCTGGCACAAAGTCTCGCGGGTCGAGGCGGTTTAGCTCTTCTGGGAGGGCCCGCAGCAGCATGAAGACGTATCCTACGTCACGAAAGGCTCTCGCCTGCGAGGCTAACTCCTTAGCTATGTGTATGATATAAGCAACCATGTGAACGGGGCAGGGCGCCTAACGCCCTGTTGCGGGGTGTCTTGGCGATGCTCCCCGCTAAGGCTGAACGGGGTGCGGATGCGGAGCGACTTCATTGAGCAGATTTGCTGCCTGCGGGTAGCCACTCGTGAGGGCGGCAGATAACCAGTGGTGGGCCGCGCGAGAATGCGCTCGACGGGCTGTGTCAGCGCAGGGGTTAGTCGGCATAAAAGTAGTCCTCGTCGACCTTGGGCAAGCGGAGAATGCGATAGTGGGTTACGCCCACACCGCGCTCGACCATCAGCGATGCGAGTCGAGTTCCATCAATCAGCACGATGCTTTCCGCAACGTGGGTCGCAAACTCTCTGGCTTCCCGGGTGAAGGTCGAGGTGGTTATGAAGACGCCCTTCCTTGCGTGGCGTCCTGCGAGCGCTCCGTAGAACGCTTGCACGTCTGGCCGACCGACAGATCCTTGCCAGCGTTTCGCTTGAACGTAGACCTTCTCGAATCCGAGCTTGTCGAGCGATATAATTCCGTCGATCCCTCCGTCCCCAGCGTGGCCAACTCGCTGAAGGTCGTCCTCGCTCGCGCCGTAGCCTAAGGCATGCACCAGATCAAGCACAAGTTCCTCGAAGAACGCTGGTGGCGCTTGGGCTATCTTTTCGAGCAGTTCCTGGGCGATTGCGGAGCTAATCTCCTCCATTGCGCTGTCGATTCTTTCGTTCGGGGTCTGCTGCGTCACCGGTTCACCGGCGTCGGCTGCATCACTTGCGACGACAGCCTCCCCTTGGGTTTCTCTACGGCCTTCGCGGATCACCCGGCGGCCGGTCTCCTCGTCGAATCCGTCTGGGTACCGCCCGAGCAAGTCTCGCCCGCTGTCCGTGATCCGCCAGATTCCGGGCGTGGGAGACTCAATGTACCCTGCGGCCTTAAGCATACTGAGCGCCCAACCGCTTCGATGGCGGTATCGAAGGTTAGGGAGATTTGCGAGTCGCTCTGTCCGCTGCGCCTCTGTAAAACCCATCAGGTTTGGTATGGCTTCGTGGATGCTGCGCCGTTGATCGCCGTCTGGATGCTGAGCCAAATAGCGCAGGACCGCGTGATGGAACGCTGCTTGGGGGGGAAGTGTGGAGGTTGTAGGCACGGCTTTAGTTTTCCGGTTGGGCAGGTTATTCAGTTACAGTTAGCTTCTGCAGCTTCGTGCAGGCTTGAGTCCACCCACTCAATGGCGCAGCGCGGGAGCAGATCGTTGAGAAAAGTTTCCACCGCTTCCCACCCGAGGCGGCGTTGGACCAGAGCCCAACTCTCATGCACGATGTAGTTCGTAGTGACGAGCTGCCATCGCTCCTTTTCCACGAGTTCAAAGGCGGCCAGGGCCTGCGGATGAAACGGGTCAGTTCCGTCGAGGCAGGCGTAGAAACCGGAGGTGTCCACGAACACCGTCTTCATGCGTTCGGGTCGCACCAGACGCGATCATGCACCTTCATGTCGTCCTGCTCGGCTTGCGGCAACGGGCGGAACTTGCCGGCGAACTCACGCAACGGTTTGACCGGCCGAGCCACTCCCGCTGAAAGTAGTCGCGCGACGGGCTTGTGATTCGTCTCAATCACAATCTCGTCGCCGGGGGTTAGCGACTTGACCAATTCCACCAGCCGTCTCTGGGCATCCTGGAGCTCAACCGTTTTCATGATGGCAGAGTGGCATAACCAGACAGGCCCTTCAAGCTGTCATTAACCAACCTGCGAGTTTCCTCGCCCTTTACAACTCCAAATCCATATCCGTCAAAGCGACGAGTGATGCGGAAGTGACGGCCACGCATATTTCGCCAGCACGCCGCGGTTGTAGCAGGGCGCGGGTTTCTTCCACGCTTTCCTGCGCAGTATTGCGCCGACAGTGGCGCATTTCTGGTGGTTCACTGATAAACCGAGGTCGTTTCGCTGATCGACCTCGAGTTTTGCCCGGTGTTGATGTCCTCCAAGATCTATGTGGCAAACATTGTATTCTTTCCTTTGGCGCCAATTTTGAAGGCCGTGTGGTGTCCAGCCTCCTTCGAATTGCGTTATGATTCAAGACCCATGGACCTTCCTGCGCCGATCTTCCTGGCGCTGGCAATTCTCTGTGGCGCCGGCTAATCTCCTGGCATGAGGTGCCGGACCAAATCCGACGAGCTTTTTGCCGCAGCCTTGAAATACATTCCCGGCGGTGTCAATTCGCCGGTCCGCGCCTTTCGCGCCGTCGGCGGCCAACCGCTCTTCGTGAACCAGGCCAAAGGCGCCCATATCCGGGACGTGGACGGAAACCAGTACGTTGATTTCGTCGGGACCTGGGGCCCAGCCATCCTCGGCCACGCGCATCCGAAAATCCTCAGCGCCCTCAAAGCGGCGGCGGAAAACGGGACCAGTTTCGGTATCCCCAATCCTTTCGAAGTCACCATGGCCAAACTGATATGCTCCCTCGTGCCCAGCGTCCAGAAAGTGCGCATGTGCAATTCCGGCACCGAGGCGGCCATGTCCGCCATCCGGTTGGCGCGTGGCTTCACCAAACGCGATGACATCATCAAGTTTGACGGTTGCTACCACGGCCACGCCGACTCGCTGCTGGTCAAGGCCGGCTCCGGCGCCCTGACCTTCGGCCATCCGGACAGCGCCGGTGTGCCCGCCGCCTTCACCCAACACACCATTGCGCTGCCGTTCAACGACACCGACGCCGTCACGGCGGCGTTCCAGGCAAACAAGAATCACATTGCCGGACTCATCCTCGAGCCGGTGCCAGGCAATGCCGGCCTGTATTTGCCCAAACCCGGTTACCTGGAATTTCTCCGCGACGTTACCCGAGCCAACGGCACTCTGCTCATCTTTGACGAAGTCATGACCGGTTTCCGTTTGGCCATAGGCGGCGCCCAGGAGCGATTCGGCATCACGCCCGACTTGAGCTGTTTCGGAAAAGTCATCGGTGGCGGCTTGCCTGTCGGCGCCTTTGGCGGGCGCGCCGACATCATGGATTGCCTGGCGCCGGATGGACCGGTCTATCAGGCGGGCACTTTGAGCGGCAATCCGCTGGCCTTGGCGGCAGGCATCGCCGCGCTGGAAGAACTGTCCGGCACTAATGCTTACGAACAACTCGAACAATTGGGGAGCCAACTCGAAGCGGGGATGAATCAAGCCGCCAAATCAGCGGGACACCCGCTGCAGTTCAACCGCTGCGGTTCCATGTTCTGCGCCTACTTCACCAGCCAACCGGTGCATAACCTGGCTGACGCGATGAAGAGCGACCGCGCCAGATTCGCAAAATACTTCCACGCCATGCTGGCCGAAGGAATCTATCTGGCCCCCTCGCAATTCGAGGCGGGGTTCATCTCGACCGCCCACAGCCCAGCGGACATTGAGAAAATGGTAAACGCGGCCGCCAGAATTATGAAAACACTGTAGCCGCTACCGCGTGTCAAGCGAATCGTACTTTTCTTTACTCGGTTTTGCGGTAAAGTTCCCTTCATGCGCATCTTGGCAATTGATCATGGAACCAAACGAATGGGCATCGCCCTCAGCGACGAGCTGAAGATGATTGCCCAGCCGCTCGAATTCATCCCCGCCCGGCCCTTCCCGGATTTTCTGGCGCGGCTCAACGAGTTGCTCCGCGAAAAGGAGGTCGAGTTGGTCCTGGTCGGCCTGCCGCGCAGTCTCAGCGGTGGCAATGGTCCTGCCGCCCTCAAAGTCGAGGAATTCGTTGATGCCCTCAAAAGCGCCGTCCCTGTCCCGATCAAGACCTGGGACGAACGGTTGACTTCCGCCCAGGCCAATCGCTTGCTCATTGAGGGCAACGTCCGCCGCCGCAAGCGGAAAGCGAACGTGGATAAAATGGCGGCGGCAATTCTCTTGCAGAGTTACCTGGATAGTCTTGAGACGTGGAATGTGGCGCGTGAAGCGTGAAGAACCGGCCGAAGCTTCATCGCTTTCCCTCATCACGCATCACGCGCCACGTTCGCGCCATGGTCCCGGTCAAATTCAAACTGACCGTCGCGTACGACGGCACGGACTACGCCGGCTGGCAGGCCCAAAGGACCGGCGTCGGCGTGCAGCAGAAAGTCGAAGAAGCGCTGGCCAGGCTCTTTCCGAGCCACCCGCGCGTTCATAGTTCGAGCCGCACCGACAGCGGCGTGCATGCGCTTGGCATGGCCGCCCACTTCCAGCTCCCCGGCGCTGAACTCAAGATGACTGCGCCCAAGCTGGCCTTGGCCCTCAATGCGTGGCTGCCGGCAGACGTGCGCGTGCTCTCCGCTGTCCGCGCCGCGAAAGGCTTCCACGCCCGATTCGATGCCACGTCCAAGCAGTACCGCTACTTTGTTTGGAACTATCCGGCGATGAATCCGTTGCTCCGGCACACGGCCTGGCATCTGCCGCGCTCCCTCGACGTGCCCGCCATGCGCGCCGCCACCCGGCTCTTTGTCGGCAGACACGACTTTCGGTCATTCACTGCCAACCCCGGTTACGCCAGACAATCCACCACCCGAACCTTGACCCGGTGCGACATCAGGCAGAGTGGGCGCTTGCTCACGTTCATCATCGAGGGCGATGGTTTCCTCTACAAAATGTGCCGGGGGATCGTCGGGACCCTGGTGCAAGTCGGCCTGGGGAAATTCCCGCCGGATGACATCGGACAGATGCTCGCGAAAAGGGACCGGCGCGTCGCCGGCATGTCCGCTCCCGCTCACGGCCTGGTGCTCTGGAAAGTCTTTTACTCTTAGACTCCGGAATGCACGTTGTTTTGTTTCAACCCGAAATCCCGCCGAACACCGGCAATGTCGCCCGGTTGTGCGCCGCCACAAACACTGTCCTCCACTTGATCGAGCCGTTGGGCTTCAAGCTCGACGACGCCCAACTCAAGCGCGCGGGCCTGGATTACTGGCAACACGTCCAGTGGCAACGTTGGGCCGATTGGGCCGCCTTCGAGCAGCGCCTTCCCGCCGGTGCTTGTCTCTGGTTGGTCGAATCCAACGGGCCGCAACTCTACACGCAAGCCCGCTTCATGCCCGATGATTATCTCGTCTTTGGCCGGGAAACCTCAGGTTTGCCCAAAAGGTTATTGGAAAAGAACCATCACCAGTGGCTGCGCATCCCCATGTTCAATCGCCGTGCCCGCTCTCTCAATCTGTCCAACTGTGTCGCCCTGGTCCTTTTCGAGGCCCTCCGACAGCAAGGATTTGAAGCAGAATTAGGGTGTGAGCGCAAAACGTGAGACGTGGAGGACCAACCTCCCAACGCTCAAAGCATCGTCTTGAGCAATCCGTAGATGCCCACACTCAACGCCGCCAGTGAATCGCCCGCGATCAGCCCACCGCCAACCAGCGACATCGTGCTCATGTCCGCTGGCAACTGGCCGTCCGCAGTCTTTGGACGGCGTGAGCCCAACTTGGCTTGCGCCGCCTCGAATAGCGACGCCCCGACGCCCCCTGCCGCCCACCAGAGCACCGCGTTGAATTCCACAAATCCACCGAAGGATGACGCGTAAGGGCTGGCCAGCAGGATGGCATCGAGCGCAAAATCGGTCATGCGCCAGGCACGCGAGTTCACCACGCGCAGCTTGTAACCCTGACCCCTTTTGATGAGTTTGCGCGTGATTTCGATGAATAAGCCGATACTGACGCCCAGCCATAGCGCCGTCATCACCTGCGGTTTGGGATTGGTTATTCCCCTCAGCACCCCGACCAACTTGAGCGTCATGGCCGACTGCCATTTTTCGCTGCCCGCGACCTTCGCGGCGGCGAATTGGTCCACGCGCAGCACCGGGTAGGCGCTCATGAAGAGTTTCGCCAGAGCCACTGAAAGCAGCGCGCCCATCACGATGCCGATTACCTGGTAGCGAAATTGCACGATGCGGTTGGTGCCCAGCCGCCAGCCGGTCGAGCGGTCCTGCTGCATGTCGCCACCAACGCTGCAAGCGACGAAGACGATGGCGGCGCTTAACAAACCCACCAGGGGGTTGTGCAGGCCGACGGCGACCAGAACGAAAACCGTCATCACAAATGCGCTGGACAGCGGGTTCCAATCCGAGATGCCCAGCGAAATGCCGTTTACCAGCATGAACAAAAACGAAAGCCCAACCGCCACCGCGAGGAAGAACGCTGGCTGACCCAGGACCTGGCTGCCAACAATCACCGTGGTTGCTCCCCAAAAAACGACCCACAAGACCAGTTGCACCACGTTGACGCGTTTCCAGTCTTCCGCAGTCTTGGCTGGTTGTGTTCCTTGTTGCCGGTACCGGCGCACGGCTTGAACCAGGATTATGGCGATGTCGAGGATGGCCGCGCCGAGAATGGTGCCGAGCGAGATGATGAATCCGATCTTGCGGTAGGTCTCGTTCGGACCCAGCCAGTGGATGCTTCTGAGGTACGGGGTCAGAAAAAAGCCCGTCGTCCCCACTACCAGCGCCGGAATCGCTATCCGCGCCCCGACAATCATACCGGCGCCGATGGTGCCCATGGAAAGCGCAGTCGCTTCCACTGAGGCGATTTTGAGCGACACTACTCCGCCCGCGAATCCCGCCAGCATGCCGCCTCCCAATTTGGCAACCGAGCGCCTGAGCAGCTTTTTGTCCGTCAGCGCGCGCAGGATGTTAGCCACCGCGAATCCCGACGGATAGGGCAGTTGCATGCGATCGACCAGCAGCGGCGTGTAGAGCATGCCCACACCGACACCGAACATCCCGATCGACGTAAGATATAGAACCAGCTTCCACGACGGCGGCTCCGGCAGTCCCAACCACACCATCGCCTGGACCAGCACCGCCATTCCACACAACCCGGCGACCGACGCCGCCATCGTCTGCATGTAATTGGCTCCATGCTTGCCTTCCGGGCCGTAGGGCAGGGTGACTGTGCTGCCCAGAATCCCAGCCAACACTTGGCCGCCGATGAAAAAACCGATCGAAAAGTTCATGAACGCGGCCGAAATCCCGCCCAGGGGGCCGAGGATCAAAATCGCCACGCAAGCGAGCATGACATGATAAGCCGGCGAACCAATGCGAGGCAGGAAACGGCGGGGTGAGCGGACTGGGGGCTTTTGGCTGGTGCCTGGTGGGCTGGCGGAGGCCGGTGCATTGGGCATCATGGGCGGGGATTGTGCCGGAAAAGGGGCTTAGGGAAAAGGGGAAGATGGCGATTGCTGGTTGGTGGTTGGTGATTGCTCACCGGAACCCGCATCGGGCCTTTACTCGCCCTCGTTCTCGTAGTCGTATTGAACTTAATCCCGCTGGCACGAGGTCGAAAAAGGGAGCGGCTGTGGATGGGCGCAGACTCCTCGTCGTCGCAATCGTCCTCGTTCTCGTCCTCGTCGTCGTAATCAATCGCCAATTACCAGTCATCGGATTACCAATCACTTTTCGCGCTGGCCTCGGCTCTGCCAATCTGGAATAGTCCGGCCCTGTCAATGGCTAAGACTCAATATCTGACCGCGCCGTTAAAGACCGACAAGATGCCACCCGGGGTGCCTTACATCGTCGGAAACGAGGCAGCCGAGCGTTTCAGCTACTACGGCATGAATTCCATCCTCGTGGTGTTCATGACCAGGTATCTGGTGGATGCTCACGGACAGCCAAATCACATGACGGCTGCGCAAGCCGATGCTTGGTATCACACATTTGTTTCCTGCGCTTATTTTCTGCCGCTCTTTGGGGCCTTCCTGGCCGATGCGGTGCTGGGCAAATACCGCACCGTCCTCATCCTCTCGGTGGTCTATTGCTTTGGCCATCTCGCATTGGCCATCAATCACACACGCTTGGGCCTGGTGATTGGACTCGGACTGATTGCCTTGGGTGCTGGCGGCATAAAACCTTGTGTCTCGGCTAACGTCGGTGACCAGTTCGGCGCTTCGAATCAGCACCTTCTAACGCGCGTCTATAGCTGGTTTTACTTTTCTATTAACTTCGGTTCGGCCTTTTCGACGATCATAATCCCCGAGTTGCTGGACAAACGCAGTCCCGAGATCGCCTTCGGGACGCCGGGCATCCTGATGTTCATAGCGACGGTGATCTTTTGGCTTGGCCGCAAGAAATTTGTTCACATTCCCCCTGCCGGGGTCCGCAATTACGCAAAGGAGATCGCCACGCCGGCGAATCTCAAGGCCTTGGGAAACTTGCTCATACTTGTGCCGTTCGCAGCCATGTTCTGGGCGTTGTGGCAACAAAACTTCTCCTCGTGGGTCATCCAGGCCACGAAGATGGATCGCCACCTCTTCGGCAGAGAGTGGCTGCCAGCCCAAATCCAGACGGTCAATCCCCTCTTTATCCTCGCGATGCTGCCGCTTTTTTCCTACGTCATTTATCCTGCGATTAACAAACTCATTCCCCTCACTCCGCTGCGCAAGCTGGGTATGGGTCTGTTCACCACGGCTTTGGCCTTCTTCATCGTCGGCCGGATTCAGCTCCATATTGACGCAGGGCAAACCCCGGGCATTATTTGGCAGATCCTGGCCTTCGTGGTGCTTACGGCGGCCGAAATCATGGTATCGGTGACACACCTGGAGTTTGCCTACACCCAGGCCCCCACGAAAATGAAGTCGCTCGTGATGTGCACCTACCTGGGCGCCGTGGCCCTCGGCAACGTGTTCACCGCCTGGGTCAATTTCTTTATCCAGAATCCGGACGGCACCTTGAAGCTGGAGGGAGCAAGCTATTTTTTCTTCTTCGTAAAGGTGATGCTCGTCGCCTCCGTTCTTTTCCTCTTGGTTGCGGGGTTCTATCGCGGCAAGACTCACATCCAGGAGGAAGTCCAGCCACAGCCGGCCTAAGAGCGTCTCTTAGAATTGTAGGAGCCGCCGTGAGGAGCCTCAAATTTCAGACAAATTGGCCAGGAATCAGAGCCTCCTAACGTCGGCTCCTACAATGGATTTGGCTATTCAATGCACTCTAAGCTGCGGCGGGCATATCAACCGTTTTCAATTATTGCGGCGCGACCCTCCGTCATTTATATGAACAACCTCTGCATTATTCGTCTTACAGGCGTAACCACCCTTTCGCTCCTGTTGCTCCCAAGCTGCGCAGCTTCGCACCGCGCTGCCGCTGGCGGCAAATCCCACTTCGCCCCTTTGGGCACGAACAAGGTCCATTACGTCACCGCAGGCCGAGGCGGCCACACCCTGGTTTTCGTTCACTGCTGGGCGGGGAACCTCGGTTTCTGGCGCGAGCAGGTCCCAGCGTTCGCTGACAAGGCGCGGTTGGTCCTCGTTGACCTGCCTGGCCATGGCCAGAGCGACAAGCCGCGCGCCGACTACTCCATGGAATTCTTCGCCGACGCGGTCCTGGCCGTGATGCGCGACGCGGCAGTACATAAGGCCACGCTCATCGGCCACAGCATGGGCGCGGCGGTGATTTGCGCCGTTTACAAGAAGGCCCCCGAGAAGGTCGCCGGACTGGTCTCGGTGGATGGCGCCTTGCGCCGGCCGCAAATGTCGCCTCAACAAGCCGAGCAATTCGTCGCGCCGTTTCGTACCGCCGAATATCACGAACACACCCGGAGATTCATCGGCACGATGTTTCCCGTTCCCGGCACCGAAGCCTTGCGCGACCAGGTAATCGCTGAAATGCTCGCCACGCCCCAACACGTGATGCTCGGCTCCATGGAAGGAATGTTCGGCTCAGGCCATCCGGATTGGGACGTAAAAACTGCTGCCGTGCCCGTGCTGGTCATCAATGCCAAAAACCCGATGTGGACCGCAGATTACGAGGCCTACGCGCGCGCTCTCTCGACGCGAACCGATTACCGCATGATGGACGGCGTTGGCCACTGGCTGATGTTGGAGAAGCCCGCCGAGTTCAACGCCACCCTCGAAAGCATGCTTAGCAGGTTTGATTTAATTGCCAGGTGAGGATAGCTTTGACGACGCGCCACCAAGGCGATCAATAATAGGCCAACCAATATCCAATCATCATCATGAAATGTTTATCCAGGATTCCTGCGGCTGCTTTCCTCCTGTTGTCAACTACGCTTTCGGCCTTTGCCAATGACTGGCCTCAATGGCGCGGGCCTCAGCGCAACGGTGTTTCCCTGGAAACCGGCCTGCTCAAGGAATGGCCAAAAGCCGGACCCAAGCTTCGTTGGCAAGTGGCCGATGCCGGCTCAGGTTACTCGACACCCGCGGTCGTCGGCGACCGCATCTACCTGCTTGGCAATGAAGGCCTCGAAAACGAGTTCGTCGAAGCATTCGACGTCAAGGACGGCAAACGGATTTGGCAGACACGCCTCGGCAATGTGGGAAATCCCAAGCAACAGCCCAGTTTTCCCGCCGCCCGCTCGACGCCCACTGTCGAAGGCGAATTCCTCTACGCCCTCGGCTCGGATGGGGATTTTGCCTGTCTGGACAGCGGCCTGGGCAAGGTCAAGTGGCACAAAAATCTCCGCACGGACTTCGGCGGCAAACCTGGCGACTGGGCTTACGCTGAATCGCCGTTGGTTGACGGCGAAACCGTTCTTTGCACGCCAGGCGGCAGCGAATCAACGCTGGTGGCCCTGAGCAAGAAAACCGGCGATGTCCTCTGGAAATGCGCCCTACCCGAAGGTGACCAGGCTGCTTACGCCTCGGCAATCGTCGTCCAGGTCGGCGGCGTCAAGCAGTACGTGCAGCTTCTGCAAAAGGGCTTGGTGGGAGTGGACGCAAAATCGGGCAAACTTTTGTGGCGGTATAACAAACCGGTCAGCCGCTACGGCGCCAACATCCCTACCCCGGTCGCCAGCGACGGTTACATCTACTGCGCCGCGGCGGGCACCGGTGGCGGCGCGGTCAAGCTCAAGGTCAAGGAAGGGGGTGTCGAAGCTGACGAAGTCTATTTCACCCCAAAGCTGACCACTGCAATTGGCGGCGCGGTGAAGGTCGGCGACTACCTTTATGGCACGACCGCGCAAGCCCTGCAGTGCATCGAGTTCGTCACCGGCCAGGTGAAGTGGGACGACCGCGCCCTGGGCGCCGCGTCGCTCTGTTCCGCCGATGGCCGCCTTTATCTCCATGGCGAAAACGGAGAAGTCGCATTGGTAGAGCCCGGCCCGGCGTCTTATTCTGAGAAAGGCCGATTCGCGCCGCCCGGCCAGCCCAAGCGCTTAAATGAAATGGAAAAGGCCTGGACCTATCCGGTGGTCGCCAACGGCAACCTCTACCTCCGCGACCATGCCACGCTCTGGTGTTACGACGTTAGAGCGGCCAAATAGCGGGACTTGCTGCAATTGCGGTTCGACTCCCTTTCACGCGAAGCCTCCGACTGCTGGCAGGCAGATATTGCCGGCCCCAAAGCACCGCTATCGGTTGATCACCACAACGGGCGTGCCGGCAAATGGAGGATTGGTTCCGGAAGCGCCTTTCACACCTCCCATTGTAGGATGTGCCGATGCGCCCGCTCGGTTAATTCTTGTGGGCCCCTGCCGGCTGCTCCTTCGTGTCCGACCTCTCCTTCGGCTTCAGCCTTTCATCCAGGATTTCCACGCCGGCGTCCTTCTTGAGCTTTTCCATGTAATCAGGAAGTTGCTTCTGGATGGCCTGTTGCTTGAGGCCTTCTTTGAGGTCCGGGGCGACTTTGGCGAGTTCCATCTTTTTGGCCGGAATCTTTTCGCTCAGCTTAATGATGTGATAGCCGAACTGGGTGGTGACGATGTCGCTGATTTGATTGGTGTTCAGTGTAAACGCAGCCGCTTCAAATTCGGCCGCCATCTGGCCCCGCGGAAAAGTGTATTCGCCGCCCTTGTCCTTCGAGAAGGAGTCCTCGGAGAATTCTTTGGCTAACTTGGCGAAATCTTCTCCGGCGCGAGCGCGCTTGAGAATGTCTTCCATTAGTTTGCGCTTGGCTTCTTTTTTGTCTTCGGGCAGCTCGACGCCGGTGACCGTATCGCGGGTGTTCAGCAGAATGTGGCTGGCGCGGACCATCTCCGGCTGTTCAAAACGGGCCGGATTGTCATCGTAAAATTTTTTGACTTCGTCGTCGGTGACGGTGATCTTCAACTGCCGCTCCAGGACGGTTTCAGCCGTCGCCTCTTCGAGCATTCTGCTGCGCAGTTCTTCCTGAGACATGCCGACGGACTTCAACTGGCGGTTGAGGGCTTCGTCGGTGACGGCGCGGGTCTTGATGTTCTCAAAGCGTTTGGCGCTGGTTTCCTGACCCTTGGCCTTATCGGCGTCGCTCGCCATGGCGACCAGCAGTTGAATTTGGATCATGCGATCGAGCACCTGCTGTTCGACCCGAGTGGTTTCCTCCGGCGGAATGGCTTGTCCGCGAGCGACGGCGGTGGATTTGATGCTGACAAGGGCCTCGTCCAACTGGCCGCGTTTGACTTCGACCCCCTTGCCTTTGGCGACGACGTTGTCGGCGAACAGATCGGAAGGTTTGATGGCCGGCTTGGGCGGAGCGGCAGCGTTGGTTTGGGCCGGCTGCTCGGCTGCAGGGAGCCGCGTGAGCAACGCGGAAGCCAGGAACAAGGCCAGCGATAGGGTAATTGTTTTCGTAAACATCATCTGTCCATTCTAACACAGATTCATAATTCGACTACCTTCACATTACTGATGTCCGGGTCTTTTTGAATTTCCTCCAACATTTCGGGCGGAGGCACGCTATCCAAATTCAAGGCCGTCAAGGCCTGGCCACCGGCAGTATCACGGCTCAGGCTCATGCTGGCAATATTAACATTGTGCCGGCTCATGAGCGTGCCGAGGTAGCCGACGATGCCGGGGCGGTCTTTGTTCTTGAGCAGCAACACCACGCCGGAGGGGACGATTTCGGTGGGTTGGCTGAAGACGCGCACAATGCGGGGATTGTCCGGCGAACCAAAGAAGGTGCCACCGGCGGAAATGAGTTTGAGGCCGCCGCAAAAGGCCTGCACATGGAGCCATTCGTTGAAGGTGACCGGCTCGTTGGAGCGCTTCTCCTCAACCGTCAGGCCCAGGGTCGCGGCGATACTGCGCACATTGACATTGTTGAGGTCCTTGACTGCGGCGCGCGACAGGAAGCCTTGCAGGACAGCGCGCGTGATGGGGTCGATGTTCGGCAATTCCTGCGCCTTGCCGCCGTAAGTGATATGCAACCGGTCCACTTGCGGCGGGGCAAGCTGCGCCAGCAGTTTGCCCAGCTTCTCCCCGAGCGTGAGGTAGGGCCTGACCTGCTCGTAGGTCTTGGCGTCCAGATAGGGCAGGTTCACCGCGTTGCGCACCTCCCCGGTGAGCAGGTAACCGGCAATGACCTCGGCCATCTCGATGCCGCATTTCTCCTGCGCCTCCTGTGTGCTGGCCCCCAAGTGCGGCGTCAAGGTGATGGCTGGATGTTTGCGAAAGGGATGCTCAGCCGGCAGCGGTTCGGTGGCGTACACATCGAGGGCCGCGGCGGCAACCTTGCCTGAATCCAGCGCCGCAAGCAGGTCGCTTTCAACGATGATTTCGCCGCGCGCGCAGTTCACGATGCGGACCTTGGGTTTCATCCTGGCGAAGGCCGCGGCGTTGAGCAGGCCGCGCGTTTGCTCCGTCGCCGGCAGGTGGA
>WNGQ01001921.1_pt1 | contig 21273 bp, 23 predicted proteins | sample 5407661 | NCBI WGS metagenome assembly WNGQ01 (sample SAMN13153382, study PRJNA577476) | soil metagenome | isolation source: 60 cm soil or saprolite under Garry oak tree replicate 2 | place: USA:California | collected 2016-06-15 | reverse complement strand
CCACCGCCTTACGCGTTACCTCCAGATGCTGCCGGGAAACGTGTGCACTCCCAGCTACCTGGCGGAGCGCGCGAAGCAGCTGGCCGACCAGTACGGCTTCACGCTCACGGTGCTCGACCGCGCGAAGCTCGAGCAGGAAAGCATGGGCGCGCTGCTGGCCGTGGCGCAGGGCAGCGACCAAGAGCCTCGTTTCATCGTGCTCGAGCATCGCGGCGCCGGTGACGCGCCTCCGATCGCGCTGGTCGGCAAAGGCGTCACGTTCGATTCGGGGGGCATTTCGATCAAGCCCGCGCAGAACATGGAGGACATGAAGTTCGACATGTCCGGCGCAGCCGCCGTGCTCGGAACATTCGAGACACTGGGGCTCCTCAAGCCGAACGTCAACGTGCTGGGCGTCATCCCGTCCACAGAAAACCTCCCCTCCGGTCATGCCGTGAAACCGGGGGATGTCGTCAAGAGCCATTTCGGCAAGACGATCGAGATCATCAATACCGACGCCGAAGGACGCCTCATCCTGTGCGACGCGCTGTCGTACGTGCGGCGCTTCAAGCCGGCGGCGGTGATCGACATCGCAACGCTTACCGGCGCCGTCGTGGTCGCCCTCGGCCAGGTGGCGATCGGCGAGATGGGGAACGACGAAGCGCTGCTGGCCGAAGTGCGCGACGCGGGGGAGCGCGCCGGAGAGCGCTGCTGGCCGTTGCCCCTGTGGGACGAGTACCGCGACCTGCTCAAATCGGACATCGCGGACCTGAAGAACTCGGGTGGGCGGGGCGCGGGGTCGATCGCCGGCGGCTGGTTCCTGCGGGAATTCGTCGAGGGGTATCCCTGGGTGCACCTCGATATCGCGGGCACCGCGTACACCGACGGCGAAGGTCCGCAACAGGCCAAGGGCCCGACGGGGGTCGGCGTCCGCCTCTTCACCGAGTTCATTCTCAAGCGCGCGGGGGCGTGACCCGCGGCCTCGTGCCGTTCCAATTCGCCTCGCCCAAGGCACGACGAGTCGCGTGAGAATTGGAACGGCACTCGCGAGCGCCACCGCGTTGCTGCTCGTCGCGGCCGGAGCCGCCGCTCAGGTCGACAGCATGGCGCGCCGCGACACCCTCGGGCGCGACTCCACGACCCACCGGGACACCACCGCCCGCGATACCACCGCCCGCGATACCACCGCCCGGGATACGGTGCCGCGCTATCTCCCGGTATTCCCCGAAGCGATCTCGGCGGGGCCGCTGCCGCGCGGCACGCGCTACACGTTCAACGCCGATTCGCTGATTCTGTCGAACGTCCAGACGCTGTCGGACCTGCTCGCCCACATCCCGGGCGTGTACGTCGCGCGCGGCGGCATCTACGGCGCCGGGGAGATCGTGTTTTACGGGGGGCGCGGGGCCGCGGGGCTCGAGATCTACTGGGACGGCGTGCCGTATCTGCCGCTCGGGCGCGACTCGCTGTTCCTCGACCCCGCCCGCATCTCGCTCGCTCCGCTCGAGCGCGTCGACGTGATCGTGCTGCCGGCCTCGCTCCGCGTCTACCTCGTCACCCTGCGCCAGCGCTCCACGGAAACCGCGTCGCAGGTCGGGATCGCCACCGGCGAAGTCAGGACGGCGAACTACCGCGGCGCATTTCTCCACCGCTGGCGCTCGGGACTCGGCCTCTCGCTCGTCGCCGATTACAACAACAACGACGGCATCGAGGGCACCTCGAGCACGGCATTCAACTCCGTGGACCTGTGGCTCAAAGCCGAGTACGTACCGAGCGCCCGGTTCGGGGTTTCGTATCAAACGTTGAGCTCGCGCTGGCACCGCAGCGCGGGGCAGCGCATCGCGGATTGGCACCCCCAGCGGCGCGACGGGATTTTCCGCCTGTTTGCGGCCGCCCGCGACGACGGCCTCGGGCTCTCCGCCCAAGCGACGTTCGCCACCACGAGCGCGAGCCTCGATACCGCGGTGTCGGATCGCACCCTAACGCAGGAAGCGCTCGAGGTCAGGAACGACTGGTCCCGCGCGCACCTCGGGCTCGGGGTCCGGAGACTCGACCAGGCTCGACCGTGGCAGTTCGACGGCACCGGCGCCTGGAGCCCGTTTCCCGGGTTGACGGTCGCGGGCGACGCGCGCCACGCCGATTACAGCCGCGGCCGCTCCGGCAATCGCGCGCATCTTGCCGCCGGCCTCATCCTGCCCGCCGGCCTCTCGCTCCACGGCGATCTCGCGTGGGCACACGACCTTCAGGCCCCGCTCGATTCCTTCGATACCGGGCAACGAACCGTGGATGCGTCCGGCGCGGTACGCTGGGATCGCAGCTGGGTCAGCGTCGACCTGGGTGGCGCGACCCGCGATCCGTTCACGCCGATCGGCTTCCCCGTAGCGATCACGGCGATCGACAGCTCCGGTCCGGTGCGCCTGAGCCCGACCCAGCGCACGCGCTATTTCACCGCGCACGGCACGCTCCGGCTCTTGCCGGGGCTCCAGGTCTCGGGCTGGTACTTCGATCCGCTGGTGGGCAGCGGAAACGACTTCGAGCCGCCCTACCACGCGCGCCTCTCGCTCACTTTCTATTCGAAGTTCTGGCGCGTGTACCGGAGCGGGATCTTCGCGTTGCGGGGCGAGCTGGCGATGGACTCGTGGAGCCGGGGGACCGCGGGCCTCGACACGGCGGGTGCGCTGCGTATTCTGCCCGGCGTGACCATCGGCGAGGTGAACGTAGAGGTGCGGATCGCGGGCGTCACGATTTTCTGGGTCCAGCGCAACGTCACCCTGCAGCGGGCCAGCTACCTCCCCGGACTCGATTACCCGCGCCGCTTCCAATACTACGGCGTCCGCTGGCTCTTCACCAACTGAAGATTGACCTAAGTGCTTTGTGCAACTAGGTTTAAAGTCTGTGCCGCGGAGCATGACGGGTTTCGGTTCGGCCGAAGGGAACGTCCTCGGCGGGCGGCTCTCGATCGAGATTCGCAGCGTGAACCACCGCTATTACAATCCCCAGCTCAAACTGCCGTTCGAGCTCGGTGGGGTCGAGGGACCGCTGCGCGAGCGGCTGCGTCAGCTCCTCGAGCGCGGCCATGTGACGGTCACGGCCCGCTGGATCGAGGCGCCGCAACGCGAGGCGACCGTCGCCGTGGACCTCGCCCGGGCGCGCCAGCTCGTGGCCGCCGCGAAGGAGCTGAAGAAGCGCTTGAAGCTCAAGGGCGACGTGGATCTCGCCTTCGTGGCGCGGCAGCCCGAGGTGCTGACCCCGCATCAGGACGGCGTCGCCGCGCCGCAGTGGAGCGATGTCGAGCCGATCGCCGAGCGGGCGGTTCGGGAGCTGCTGGGCATGCGGGCGCGCGAAGGAGCGGCCCTCGCGGCGGAGCTCGCCGGACGGCTGGGGGCGCTCGAGACGGGCGCGCGGGCGATCGAGCAGCGGGCGCCGGAGCGACTCACGGCGGAGCTCGCGCGCTTGAAGCAGGCGGTCGCGGAGCTCGCGGCGGGCGTGCAGGTGGATGAGCAGCGGCTCGCGGTCGAAGTCGCCCTCATGGCCGACCGCGTGGACATCACCGAGGAGCTCGTGCGGTTGCGGACCCACCTGGCCGCGTGCCGGGAAGCGCTTGCGTCCGACGGGGCCGTGGGGAAACAGCTCGGGTTCCTCGGGCAGGAGCTGCTGCGTGAGGTCAACACCATCGGGTCGAAGGCCAACGATGCGGCCATCACGCAGACCGTCATCGCAATGAAAGGCGAGCTCGAGAAGTTCCGGGAGCAGCTCGACAACCTGGAGTGACGCCTTCCCCGCGCGTCGTCGTGCTAGCGGCCCCGTCCGGGGGTGGCAAGACGACCATCGCGCGCGAGCTGCGCACTCGGGCTCCGGAGACCTTCGGGTACTCGGTGTCGGCGACGACCCGCAAGGCGAGACCGGGTGAGCGGGATGGTGAGGCATACCATTTCCTCACGCGCCCCGAGTTCGAGCGGCGACGTGAGGCCGGTGAGTTCCTCGAGGCGACCGAGTATGCGGGGGAGCTGTACGGCACACTGCGCAGCGAGGTCGAGCAAGTGCTGCGCAGCGGCAGGCATGTGGTGCTCGACGTCGAGGTGACGGGAGCCCGCCAGGTCCGAAAGGCATATCCGCGTCCGGCCTCGGTGGTGCTGTTCGTGATCCCGCCTTCGCCCCGCGTGTTGATCGAGCGGCTGCGCAAGCGGCGCACCGAGTCGGAAGCGGAGCTGTCGCGGCGGATCGGCATCGCGACGCACGAAGTCGAGATCGCTCGGCGGGAGATCGGGGACGTGTACGACCGCGTGCTCGTGAATGACGACCTCGAGACGGCCGTGCGTGAAGTCATCGCCGTGGTGCAGGGCGGGGGGGCCGGGGGGGGCGGGGGAGACGGTGGGCGCGACGCCGCGCAGCGCGCGCCCGCCGATATGACTAGCTTGCTGTCGGATTTCGTGCGACAGCTGAGAAGCGAGGCAGCACAACTGAAGCAGTCTACCGGAAGGAGCAGGTGATGCGGATTGTGACCCCGAGCGAAGTCGCCACGCAGACCCAGAACAAGTACCTGGGCGTGCTGGTGGCCGCCAAGTTCGCCCGTTTCGTGAACGAGTTCCCGCGCGACCGCTCGGTGGACTTCGAGGAGAAGCTCACCACGCGGGCGCTGGACGAGATGGTGCGCGGCCGGCTGACGTACAAGCTGGTGCGGCGGCGGCGCCAGGAAGGCTGATGGCGTTCACCGGCCGGCACGTCGTCCTCGGCGTGTCGGGCGGGATCGCGTGCTACAAGAGCTGCACGCTCGCCCGTCGGCTGACCGAGGCGGGAGCGGCGGTGGACGTGGTGCTCACCCACTCTGCCGCCGAGTTCGTGCGGCCGGTCACGTTCGAGGCGCTCACGGGCCGCCCGGTGCTCACCTCCCTGTGGGAGCGGGACCGGGCGCTGGCGCACATCGGGCTCGCGCGCGAGCCGGACCTCGTGATCGTCGCGCCCGCCACCGCGCACCTGCTGGCCCGCGCGGCGATGGGCCTCGCCGACGACGTCCTCACGGCGTTGTTGCTTGCGCGAACCGGGCCCGTTCTCGCGGCGCCCGCGATGAACGACGCGATGTACGCCCATCCCGCGACGCGCGCCAACCTGCGAGCGCTCGTCGAGCGCGGCTGGCACTTCGTCGGCCCCGACACGGGGCCGCTCGCCGAAGGCCCCAGCGAGCGTCCGGGCCGAATGAGCGAGCCCGAAGCGATCCTCACGGCGGCGGAGCGGCTGCTCGAGCAGCGCGCGCCGTGGCAGGGGAAGAGCGTCGTCGTAACCGCGGGCCCCACGCGCGAGCATCTCGACCCCGTGCGAGTCCTCACCAACCCGTCGAGCGGCCGCATGGGCTACGCGCTCGCGGAGGCCGCCTACACCCGCGGCGCGGACGTCGTCCTGGTCTCGGGACCGAGCGATTTGCCGCTGCCGTTCGGGGTAACGGTCCATCGCGTCGAAACCACCGCGGAGATGCAGCGCGCGGCGCAAGCGCTGGTGACCAAGGCGGACCTCCTCGTCATGGCGGCTGCACCGGCGGACTATCGCCCCACCGAGCAGTCCGCCGCCAAGCGGCCGCGCGCCAACGGCGGCCTGACCCTCGAGCTGGAAGCCACGCCCGACATCCTCGCCTCGCTCAAGCGGCCGAAGAAATGCGTTGTGGTCGGGTTTGCGCTCGAGGTGGGAGGGAACGGATTGGCCCGAGCCCAGGCCAAGTTGCGGGAGAAGGATTTAGATGCGATCATCCTGAACGACGCGCACGAGCCCGGCGCGGGATTCGAAGTGACCACGAATCGCGTCACCATCATCCGGAGGAACGGTGACCCGATCGAGCTGCCGCTCCTTTCGAAGCGGGACGTGGCCGACAAGATCCTCGACGCGGTGGAGCAATCGCTGACGTGACCGACGGGCGGGCACTGGCGCGCGAATTCCTGGAACAGCAGAGGCTGCTGGGTGGCGACGCCGTTATCCTCCCCGATCAACCGGGAGACGGGAGACGGGAGACGGGAGACGTACACCCAGCGCCCGCGGCGCCGCCTCCCGCCTCCCGTCTCCCGGCATCGGATCTTCCCCCTCCTGGAATTTCCTATGATCCCCCCGGCGGCGATTTGTTCTCGAACGACCCCGTGCCGCAAGCGGTCTCGTTGGAGGCGATCGCGCAGCTCGTGGCGAGCTGCACCAAGTGTCGGCTGTGCGAGGGCCGCCGGCACACCGTGCCCGGGGAAGGAGCGGCGGAGGCCCGTCTGGTCGTCGTGGGTGAGGGGCCCGGACGCGTGGAAGACGAAACCGGGCGACCGTTCGTCGGGCCGGCGGGCGAGCTGCTCACCAAGATCCTGGGCGCGATCGAGCTGCCGCGCGAGCGGGTCTTCATCTGCAACGTGGTCAAATGCCGGCCGCCCGAGAACCGCCTGCCGCAATTCGACGAGATCGCCGCGTGCGTGCCCTACCTGTTCCGCCAGATCGAGATCGTGAAGCCGAAGGTGATCCTCGCGATGGGCGGGACGGCCGCGCAGACCCTGCTCAACACCAAGCAGTCGCTGGGGGCTCTGCGGAACCTGGTGCACCGATTCCGCGGTATTCCCTTGATCGTGACCTATCATCCGGCTGCCCTGCTTCGCAACCCGAACTGGAAGAAACCGACCTGGGATGACGTCCGCATCGCCCGCCGTCTCATCGGCTGAGCGCTCCTCCGAGTTCACCGGTCGCCAGACTCCGTGGAGCAGCGAGGCGGAGCAGGCGGTGCTGGGCGCCATGCTGCTCGACCAGGACGCGGCGCTCAAGGCCGCCGAGCTGCTCGACGACACCATGTTCTACCGCGAGGGGCACCGTCTCCTGTTCCGCTCGATGATCGCGCTCACCGAACGCGGCGACGTGATCGACCCCGTCACGCTGCGCGACGAGCTCCTGCGACGCGGGGACCTGGATCGCGCGGGGGGAATGGAGTACCTCGGGGGTCTCATCGACGTCGTCCCCACGGCCGCCAATGTCGAGTATCACGCCAAGATCGTCAGAGACAAGGCCGTGCTGCGGCGGCTGATCGAGGCGGCCACCGCGATCATTCAGGACGCCTACGAGGGCCGCGCGACATCGATCGAAGTGCTCGACAACGCCGAGCACCGCGTGTTTCAGGTCGCCCAGTTCCGGCGCGCCGAGGAGTTCATCCGGCTGAAAGAGCTGATCTGGCCGACCATGGAGCGCATCGAGCAGCTGCACACCAGCCAGGGCGCGCTCACCGGCGTGGGGACCGGCTTCACGGACCTGGACCGGCTCACCGCGGGCTTCCAGCGCGGCGATCTGGTGATCGTCGCGGCGCGGCCGTCCATGGGAAAAACGGCCCTCGCCCTCAACGTCGTGCAGCACGCCGCCATCGAGCACAATGTAGGAATCGCGGTCTTCTCCCTCGAGATGTCGAAGGAGCAGCTGGTGCAGCGCCTCCTCTGCTCTGAGGGCCTGGTGGACGCCCAGCGCCTGCGTCGCGGCCAGCTGCGCGACGAAGACTACCCGAAGCTCGCCCGCGCGGCGGGGCTCTTGGGCACGGCGCCGATCTGGATCGACGACTCGGCGATGCTCTCGCCCCTCGCCATGCGCTCCAAGGCGCGCCGCCTCAAGGCGGAGCACGACGTCGGTCTGGTGGTGGTCGACTACCTGCAGATGATGCAGGGCCCCACCGACTCCGAGAGCCGCCAGCAGGAGATCTCGTTCATCTCCCGCTCGCTCAAGGCCCTGGCGAAGGAGCTGGACGTTCCGGTGGTGGCCTTGTCCCAGCTCTCCCGCGCCCCTGAGCAGCGGGGCGGTGAACACCGGCGTCCCCAGCTCTCCGACCTGCGGGAATCAGGAGCGATCGAGCAGGACGCCGATGTCGTGTGTTTCATTTACCGCCAGGAGTTCTACGACGGCCCCACGGACCCCAAGACGAACGAAAGCATCGAGGGGCTGGCGGAGCTGATCGTGGGCAAGCAGCGCAACGGTCCCACGGGGACCGTCAAGCTGGTTTTCAAGAAGGAATACACCCGCTTTGACAACTACACGCCGCGCGAGTCGCCCCCCGAGGCCGCGCGTGGTTAAGGGTGCCTCGGTGTTCCGCTGTACCGACTGCGGCGCGGAGCAACCCAAGTGGGGCGGACGCTGCGAGGCGTGCGGCGCGTGGAATACACTCGTCGAAGAGGCGGTAGGACGGACGGGCGGACGGGCCGACAGAAAGCACCCCGTTCCGTCCGGCAGTCCGCCCGTCCGGCTGTCCGCCGTGGGAGCGGCAGGGTTCGAGCGGTGGCAGACCGGTCTCCGAGAATTCGACTTCGTCCTCGGCGGCGGCATCGTACCGGGATCGGTGGTGCTCGTGGGCGGCGAACCGGGCATCGGGAAGTCCACCCTGCTGCTGCAATGCGCGGCGCGGCTCGAGCAAGCGGGCGTGCCGACGCTGTACGTGTCCGGGGAAGAGTCGCCCGATCAGATCCGGCTGCGGGCCGAGCGGCTCACGGCCGCCGCCGGCGCGGTGCACGTGCTGGGCGAAACGCGGCTCGAGGCGATCACCTATCACGCGCGTGCGCTGGGGGCCCGCGTCGTGTTCGTCGACTCGATCCAGACCACCTACACCGACGAGCTCGAAGGCGCGCCCGGGAACGTGGGCCAGGTGCGGGAGTGCGCCGCCCGGCTCATGCGTTTCGCGAAGGAGGCGGGGCCCGCCGTGCTGCTGGTCGGGCACGTGACGAAGGGCGGCGGCATCGCGGGCCCCAAGACCCTCGAGCACATCGTGGACACCGTGCTCTACTTCGAGGGCGAGAGCACCCTGGACCACCGGATCCTGCGCGCCGTGAAGAACCGCTTCGGCTCCGTGGACGAGATCGGCGTGTTCGAAATGACGGGCGCGGGTCTCGAGCCCGTGGCGGACCCGGCGGCCGCATTCCTGGCCGGGCGCACCACGGGTGTCTCCGGCTCCGCCGTGACCGCGCTGATGGAAGGCACGCGCCCGCTTCTGGTGGAGATCCAGGCGCTGGCGGCGAAAAGCGGCTTCGGCACGCCACAGCGAGTGGCCACCGGCCTCGACCACCGCCGCTTGGCCGTGCTGCTCGCCGTCCTCGAGCGCCGTGGCGGCCTGCCGTTCGGCGAGCGGGACGTGTTCGTGAACGTGACGGGGGGGGTGCGGTTGATCGAGCCCTCGACCGATCTTGCCGTCGTGGCCGCCCTGGTCTCCAGCGTGCACGACCGACCGCTCCCGGCAGACGCCGTCTTCCTGGGCGAGGTCGGCCTGGGCGGCGAGATCCGCCCGGTGGGGGCGGTCGAGCGGCGTCTCGGCGAAGCGGCGCGCCAAGGATTCCGCCGCGTCTTCCTGTCCGCCCGCTCGCGCGTGAGCCTGCCCGGGCTCGAGCTGGTCGGCATGGACGGCATCGGTGAGCTCGCCCGGCGACTCGCGGCCTGACGCGGGCGTCGTGGTCGTGGCGGCCGGCGCCGGGGTGCGGGCCGGCCCCGGCGAACCGAAACAGTTTCGGCCGATTCTGGGCGTACCGATGCTGTTGCGGGCGCTGCGGCCGTTCACTTCCCATCCCGACGTCGGGCAGGTGATCGTGGTCGTGCCCACCGGATTCGAAGTACGGCCCCCCGAATGGCTGGGCAAGCTGGTGGGCGACCGGCTGGCACTTGTCGCCGGCGGGGCTACACGGGCCCAATCGGTGCGGGCGGGCCTCGGGGCGCTGCCGCCGCACGCCGCCGTGGTGCTGGTCCACGACGCCGCCCGCCCGTTCGTGACCCGGGAGACGATCGACGGCGTGATCGCCAAGGCGCGATCGGGGGTAGGGGCCGTCGCGGCGATTCCGGTTTCCGACACCGTCAAAGACGTCGAGCAGGATCGTATCACGAGAACCGTCGCGAGAGACCGTTTGTGGCGGGCGCAAACGCCGCAGGGGTTCCCGCGAGCGATGATCGAGCGCGCGTACGCGGAGGTCGCGAACGGCGATACTGCGCCGACCGACGACGCGGAGCTGTGCGAGCGCGCAGGCTTCCCCGTGGAGGTCGTCCCTGATTCGCCGTACAATCTCAAGGTCACGACCGCCGACGATTTCCGAGTGGCGGAAGCGCTGGCGCGTGAGCTGCGGTGACCGTCGTCCCCTTCCAGACCGACGAGGCCGTGACGGCCGCGCTCCCTCGGGTGGTCGCGCATCTCAGCGCGGGCGGGTTGATCGCCTATCCGACGGAGACGGTATATGGCCTGGGCTCGCGGGCGCGGGGCCCCGAGGTGCAAGCGGTGGCCCGTCTCAAGGGCCGGCGGCCCGGCAAGCCATTCCTTTTGCTGGTCGCCGACCGGGACATGGCGGAAGAGCAGGGTCTCGCGTTCAACGAATCGGCGAGCGCGCTGGCGCGGGCGTTCTGGCCGGGACCGCTCACCCTGGTACTCCCGGGGGGGAGCGGGCGGCTGCCGGACCCGCTGCGCGGACCGGAAGGCGGGATCGCCGTCCGCTGGACGTCCCATCGCGGGATGGCCAGGTTGGTGCGTGCGCTGGGAGAGCCGGTGACGTCCACATCGGCTAACTTGCCGGGGAGTCCACCGGCACCGGGCGCCGAAGCGATAGTGCGGGACTTCGCGCCGGCGGTCGAGGCGGGGACGTTGCTCGTGCTGGACGGCGGGGTCCTGGGAAACTCGCCGCCGTCGACCGTCGTTGACTGCACGCGGCCCGCGCCCCGCCTGATCCGGGAAGGGGCGCTGACGCTCGGCGAGTTGCGACGCGCGGCGGGACGACTCGCTCCGTGACCGAGGAACCGAACACGAAACGCATCCTGCTCGTTTGCACCGGAAACATCTGCCGCAGCCCGCTCGCGGCGGCGTTGCTCGATCGTGCCCTGGTGGAGCGCGGGATCGAGGGGATCGCCGTCACCTCGTCCGGCACCGGGGCCTGGGATGGCGCGCCGGTCTCCGAGGGAGCCTACCTCGTGGGCCTCGAGCGCGGGCTCGATCTGTCGGGCCACCGGGCGCGGCTCCTGACGCGCGAGCTCGTCGATGACGCCGACCTCATCCTGACCATGGCGCGGCACCACCGGGCGCGCGTGGACGAGCTGGGCGGCGAGGGTCATGTGTTCGTGCTGGGAGAGTACGCCGGCCGCGAGGGCGACGAGGCCGAGGTGAGCGACCCCTTCGGCGGTGACCTCGATGTCTACCGCGACACCTGCGCCGAGCTCGAGGCGCTGCTCCAGAACGCGGTGGATCGCATCGCCAAAGAGTTCGCGAGTGGAAGTCAACGCTAGCACGCGCCTGCTGGCGGTGATCGGCGACCCCGTCGCCCATTCGCTGTCCCCCTCCATGCACAACGCCGCGATCGGCGTCCTCGGCCTGGATGCCGTGTACGTCGCGTTGCGCACGCCCGCCCCCGCACTGGTCACCGTGCTGGCCGCGCTCGCCGCCGTCGGCGGAGCGGGGAACGTGACCGTGCCGCACAAGGAAGCGGCCGAACGATGCGTCGCGCGGAAAACCGATGTATGCGCCCGCGTGGGAGCGTGCAATACGTTTTGGACGGAGCAAGGAGCGCTTGTGGGCGACAACACCGACGTCGCGGGAATCCTGGCGGCCCTGCGCCAGCTCGGCGCCGACGGCGCCGGCAGCTGGCTCCTGGTCGGCACAGGCGGCGCCGCGCGCGCGGTGGCGGTGGCGGCGGCCGCGGCCAAGGCCGACCTGCACGTGCTGTCGCGCGACGCCGGGCGGGCGCGCGACTTCGCCGATTGGGCCCGCCAGCAGGGGACGCACGCAGCCGCGGCGCGGGGCACACTCGAGCCCGACATCGCCATCAACGCAACCCCCGCCGGCTTGAAGGACACCGATCCGCTGCCGCTCGACCCGGACAGCGCGGCACGGCTGCACGCCGCGCTCGACCTCGTGTATGCCCCCGGCGGCACCCGGTGGGTGCGCACGCTGACCGCTGCGGGCGTGCGGGCGCAGGACGGTCGCGAGGTGCTGGTACACCAGGGCGCGGCGGCGTTCGCCCGCTTCTTCCCGGATCAGACGGCACCGCTCGAGGTGATGCGCGCCGCCGTGAACCGCGCCCTTGGTGCGTGAGGCGGTCGAGCAGCTCCTCCTGCCGGCCGAGTGTCTGCTGTGCCGCGCACTCCTCTCGTTCCGGGATGCCGCCCGGCTGGTGTGCGACGTGTGCCGTCATCGCTGGCGCCCCATCCGTCCGCCGTGGTGCGCCCGCTGCGGGCAGCCGGAGCCGTTGTTCGGGCGCTGCCGGGTGTGCGCCGATTGGCCCACGGCCTTCGGCGTGGCGCGCTCCGCCGTGTGGCTCGAAGCGGGTGCGCGCGACGCGGTCCACGCGCTGAAGTACGGCGGCCTGCCGCGCATCGCCACGGACCTGGCCGCGCCCATGGCCGGGCTCGACGTCCCCGGGCGGGAGTCGGGCTTGCTCGTCCCCGTGCCGCTCTCGCGCGCCCGCTTCCGGGACCGCGGCTACAATCAGAGCGAGCGCCTGGCGCGCGCCCTGGGTCGCCGCTGGCAGCGCCCGGTAGTCGACCTCCTGGTGCGCACACGGGACACCGCAGCGCAAACGGCGTTGACACCCGAGGCGCGGCTGGCGAACGTGGCGGGGGCGTTTGCAATGCGGAATGCCAAATGCGGAATGCGGAATGAGGGCCAGCCCGACAATTCCGCATTCCGAATTCCGCATTCCGCATTCGAACGGCCCCTCGTTCTAGTGGACGACGTCTTCACCACCGGCGCCACGCTGGCCGAGGCCGCGCGAGCGCTGGACCGGGCCGGAGCCCACACGGTGTCCGCCGTGACCTTCGGCCGGGCGGTCGTGCCGGACTTCACCTAGGGGAGAGCCATGGCGGTGCGTGTCGGGATCAACGGGTTCGGTCGCATCGGACGCAACGTGCTGCGGGCCGCGGTGCTCATGAAGCAGCAAGCGCTCGAGTTCGTCGCGGTGAACGACATCACGGACACCAAGACGCTCGCGCACCTCCTGAAGTACGACTCCATTCACCGCCGCTTCCCCGGCACGGTCGAGGCGCAGGGCGATGCCCTCGTGGTGAACGGCAAGCCCATCAAAGTGTCGGCGATCAAGGAGCCCGAGAAGCTGCCGTGGAAAACGCTGGGCGTGGACCTGGTGCTCGAGAGCACCGGACGATTCACCGACCGCCCCGACGCCGACAAGCACCTCGCGGCCGGCGCGAAGAAGGTGGTGATCTCGGCCCCCGCCAAAGGTGAGGACATCACGATCGTGATGGGCGTGAACCACCAGAAGTACGACCCGGCCAAGCACCACGTGATCTCCAACGCCTCCTGCACCACGAATTGTCTCGTGCCGGTCGTGAAGGTCGTCCTCGACAACTGGGGCTTCAAGCACGGGTTCATGACGACGATCCACAGCTATACGAACGATCAGCAGATCCTCGATCTGCCCCACAAGGACCTGCGCCGCGCCCGCGCCGCCGCGCTGAGCATCATCCCGACGACCACCGGCGCCGCCAAGGCGACGAGCCTCGTCATTCCGGAGGTGAAAGGGAAGATCGACGGCATCTCGCTGCGGGTGCCCACGCCCGACGTATCCGTCGTGGAGCTGACGGCCGAGGTCGAGAAAAAGACGACCATCCAGGAAGTGAACGACGCCTTCAAGCAGGCGGCCCGCTCGAGCCTCCAGGGCATCCTCGACGTGAGTGACGAGCCGCTCGTCTCGATGGACTACATCGGCAGCTTCTACTCGAGCGTGGTGGACGCGCTCTCGACCAACGTGATCGACGGCACGTTCCTGCACGTATCGTCGTGGTACGACAACGAAATGGGCTATTCCGCGCGCTGCGTCGACCTGCTCGCGTACCTCGCCCGCAAGTGAAGAAACGCAGCCTGCGCGATCTGCCGCCGGCGGCGCTGGACGGCAGGCGGGCCCTCGTCCGCGTGGATTTCAACGTGCCGTTCAAGGACGGCGCGGTCACCGACGACACCCGCATCCGCGCGGCCGTGCCCACCATCGCCTACCTGCGGGAGAAGGGCGCCCGGGTCGTGCTGCTCTCGCACTTCGGCCGCCCCAAAGGCCCGGACCCGAAGTCGTCCCTCAAACAGATCGTGCGCGACGTCGAGCGCATCCTGGGAACGCCCGTCGAGTTCATCCCCGATCCGGCGACCGGCGTTGCGGCCAGCCGTCGGCTCCCACGGGGCGGTGTGGCGCTGGTCGAGAACACACGCTTCTGGCCGGGAGAAGAGGCCAACGACGCCGCGTTCGCCCAGACGCTCGCGGCACTGGGCGACTTCTACGTGAACGACGCATTCGGCTCGGCCCACCGCGCGCATGCCTCGACCGAAGCGGTGGCGCGCCTGCTCCGACCCGCGGTGACCGGCTTTCTGATGGAGAAAGAGCTTCGCTACCTCGGTGAGGCGCTCGAGCAGCCCAAGCGACCGTTCGTCGCCGTGCTCGGCGGGGCGAAGATTTCGGGAAAGATCGACGTCATCCAGGCGCTGCTCCCCAAGGTGGACGAGATCCTCATCGGTGGAGCGATGGCGAACACGTTTTTTCTGGCGATCGGATTCCAGGTGGGTGGCTCCCTCGTCGAGCGCGACAAGGAGGACGTCGCAAAGGAGCTCCTCGCGATGGCCGGCGCCAAGCTGATCCTGCCCCGGGGCGCGGTCGTGGCGCCGAGTCTGGCGCGCGCCGCCGAGCGGCAGGAGGTCTCGAGCGATCGCATCCCCGCCGGCTGTGCCATCTTCGATATCGATCGGTCCACCCGGCTCGACTTCCGCGCCCGCATCCTGAAAGCCAAGACCGTGTTCTGGAACGGCCCCATGGGCGTGTTCGAGACGCCGCCGTTCGACGAGGGGACCCGCGCCGTCGGGGAAGCCATGATCGAGGCCGGCAAGCGCGGGGCCACGACGGTCGTGGGGGGTGGGGACTCGGCCGCGGCCGTGGCCGGGCTCGAAGACAAGCTCACGCACGTCTCCACGGGGGGCGGCGCCGCGCTCGAGTTCCTGGAGGGCAGGCCCCTCCCCGGGGTGACCGCGCTCGAGGACGCGTGAGACCGCTGCTGTTCGCCGCCAACTGGAAAATGCACCTCGGGCCGGATGAAGCCCGAGCCTACTTGAAAGCTTTCCGCGCCCGGTACAACCGTCGCACGGATCGCGAGGTGTGGTTCTTTCCGCCCGCGGTGTCGGTCGAGGCCGCCGCCCAGGCAGCGCGCGAACGCGGCGACCTGCTGGTGGGCATCCAGGACATCCATTGGGAGCCGAAGGGCGCCTTCACGGGTGCGGTCTCCGCCCCCCTCGCCCTTCAGGCAGGAGCCCGCGCCTCGCTGATCGGGCACTCCGAGCGGCGCCACGTGTTCGGCGAGACCGACGACGACACGCGTCGCAAGGTGGGCGCGGCGCTGGCGGCCAGGCTGCTGCCGGTGTTGTGCGTCGGGGAGACGCTCGCCGAACGCGACGCCGGGCACACGCTGGCGGTGGTCGTCCGCCAACTCGCGGCGGCGCTCAGCGGCTTGGACGGCGCCGCGCTGTCGCGGGTCGTGGTCGCGTATGAGCCCGTGTGGGCGATCGGCACCGGCCGCAACGCGACCCCGCAAGATGCCGGCGCGGTGCATCGCGAAATCCGCGGCTGGCTCGCGGGCCGCGCAGCTCCGGCGCCTCGGGTCCTCTACGGCGGCAGCGTGAGCGCGAAGAACGTCGCCGCGCTCCTCGCCGAGCGAGAGCTCGACGGCGTGCTCGTGGGCGGCGCGTCGCTCGATCCCGAAGGCTGGGCGCAACTTGTGCAGACGGACGCCGCGTAGGTATTATCCCCGCCGCATGTACACCTTGCTGCTGATTCTTCTCACGCTCGACGCCCTGATTCTCACGACGGCGGTCCTGCTGCAGGCGGGCCAAGGCGGGGGCCTGGCGTCGCTCGGCGGCGGCGCCGGTACGGAGCAGTTCATGGGTGGCCGCCAGGCCACGACCCTGCTCACCAAAGTCACCTGGTGGTGCGCCGGCATCTTCCTGTTCGTGTCGCTGATCCTCGCGGTCATGTCGGCGCACAGCGCGGCGCCCCGCTCGGTGCTCGAGGGAGGCGCTCCCGCGCCGGCCCCCGTGCAGCCCACGCCTCTCCCGCTGCCGGGAGCGCAAACGCCGCCGAACACGCCGCCTCCCTCCCAACCCTCGAACCCGAGTCCACCGCCCCATCGCTGACCGTCACCCCGCCTACGTGCTCCTCGAGGACGGCGCCTGGTTCCCCGGCACCGCGCCGACGCCGTTCGAGCCCACGTATGCCGAGGTCGTCTTCACCACCAATCTGTCCGGCTACCAGGAGGTCTTCACCGATCCGTCCTATCTGGGTCAGATCGTTGTGATGACGGCGCCGATGATCGGCAACTACGGCATCAATCCGGACGACATCGAGTCCGACCGCCCGCGGGTCGCGGGCGTCGTGGTGCGCGAGCTCTCGGTGCAGCCGTCGAACTGGCGCTCCACGGGCGCCCTCGCGGATTGGCTCGCCGCCGCCCGCGTGCCACTCGTCGCCGACGTCGACACCCGCCAGCTCACGCGCTATATCCGATCCAAGGGCGCGATGCGGGGTGCGGTCGCCTTGGGCGAGCAGCCGAACGATGCCGTGCGCGCGGCGCTGGCCGCGAGCCCGTCGATGGATGGCCTCGATCTCGCCACCCAGGCGACTATCGGCGCGGAGTACACGGTAGGGCCAGCCGACGCGCATCGTCACATCGTGGCGTACGATTACGGGATGAAGCGCAACATCCTGCGCCTGTTTCTCAAGAACGGCTGCCGCGTCACCGTCGTCCCCGCGGCCACGCCGGCTGCGCGCATCCGCGAGCTCGCGCCTGACGGTCTATTTCTCTCGAATGGCCCCGGAGATCCGGCGGCGGTGTCCTACGCTATTGCCACGCTGCGCGATCTCGCCGACGGCTCACTTGCCATTTTCGGGATCTGCCTCGGCCACCAGCTGCTCGGTCTGGCGCTGGGAGGGGAGACAGCAAAGCTCCCCTATGGACATCGGGGGGGGAACCACCCGGTGCGGGATCTTGCAACCGGACAAGTACTTATCACCTCACAAAACCACGGCTTCGCGGTCCGGGGCGATACGGGCGGCGTCCCCGGTGCCAAGGCGCTTGAGGTCACGCACCTTAACCTCAACGACGGCACCGTCGAAGGGGTGAAGCACCGGGAATACCCGATTTTCGCCGTGCAGTACCATCCCGAGGCCTCACCGGGACCGCACGACGCCCAGGGCCATTTCGAACAGTTCCTCCAAGCTCTTGACACACAATAGGTAAGCCCGTATGTTGGCCCCTCGTCTTGACTGCCCTTGGGCCCTTCAAGGGGGATGGATGACGAAGGCCGACCTGGTCGAAAAGGTCACCGCACAAATCGCTCGCACCGCCGGTCCCCTCATTTCCAAAAAGGACTGCGCGCGCGTGGTTGACTCCTTTCTCGACGCGGTCAAAGCGGCGCTGGCCGAACAGCATAACATTGAGGTTCGCGGATTTGGCACGTTCAAGATCCGCCAGCGCAAGACTCGCATGGCGCGCAATCCGCGCACCGGCGACCCGGTGGAAGTTGCCGCGCGACCAGTGCCTGTCTTCAAGCCCAGCAAGGAGTTGCGCGCTATGGTGGCGGAGGCGAGCGAACGCGTCACGCCGTGAGCATCCAGGCACCCAGGTCCTCCGCGCGGCCCGGACTAAGCGTCTGGGCCGCTTCGTTTTGCGCGGTGTAATAGGTCACACTCTCACCCTCCCGGAGTCGTTCGTGCGCCCCTTGCTCGTGCTCCTCGTCGCCGTCCCGCTGTCCGCCCAGACCACCGCGTCAGTCAAGTACGAGGTTTCAATTCCGTCGCCGGCGGCGCGCCTATTCCACGTAAGCGCCGAGTTTCCATCGCGCGGCAAGGACACGCTCTACGTGTCGCTGCCCGCATGGAGTCCCGGCAGTTACGAAATCCAGAATTACGCGCGCTACGTGCGCCACTTCGGCGCGAAAAGCGCCGCCGGTCAACCGCTGTTCTGGGATCGGCTCGACAAGGACACGTGGCGCGTCGTGACCGGCAAGGGCGACCGCGTGACCGCGGAGTTCGACTTTCTCGCCGACACGATCGATCTCTCATCGGCGCGCATCGCGGGAGACTTCGGCCAGTTCCTCGGCACCAATCTCTTTCTCTACGAGGAAGGGCAACTGGAGCGGCCGGCCGAGGTCCGATTCACCCTGCCCGCGGGCTGGCAGGTGACGACGGCGCTGCGAGGCGGCGGAAATGGGCAGTTCAGCGCGCCGAGTTACCACGAGCTGGCCGACGCCGAGACCTTCGTGGGGAAGTACAGCCTCGATTCGCTGCAGGTGGACGGCAAGTGGATCCGGATCGCGGTGTGGCCGGCCGACGCCTACACGACCGCGGTACAGCGGAACATGCGGAATGCGGTCGGGAAGATCGCGAAGAGCGAGAACGCGCTGTTCGGCGGTCCGCCGTACGATCACTATACGGTGTTCTTCAACGTGATCCGCGAGCCGATCAGCTTCGGCGGTGGGTTGGAGCACAGCGCCTCGCAGTTCGACATCATGCCCCAGGGTGCGTTCGCCGATGCGGCCGGCAACTTCGGCGACTTCATGATACCGCTGATGTCACACGAGTACTTTCACCTCTACAACGTGAAGCGTATCCGGCCCGCCGAAATGTGGCCGTACGACTATCATGCCGAGCAGTACACGCCGCTGCTCTGGTGGTCGGAGGGCGTGACGGACTACTACGCCGATCTCACGAACATCAGGGCGGGTCTGTGGACCACGGAGCAATACTTCGAAAACACCGCGCAGGATATGCAGCAGGTCGAGTCCGCTCCCGAGCCGTGGAGCGAAGAGGACGGCAGCGTGGCGACCTGGATCCACGAAGTCTTCGTGAATAGCTCGCAGCTCTATTACCCGAAGGGTGCACTCACGGGGATGCTGCTCGACGTGGCGATCCGTGATGCGACGGACAACCGCCGGAGCCTCGACGACGTCACACGGGTGCTGTACACGCGGTTCTACCAGCGAAACAAGGGCTTCACGACCGCCGACCTGCTCGGCCTGCTGCGCGAGGTCGGCATGCCCGATGTGGACGGCTTTTATCAACGCTACATCAACGGCCGGGAACCGCTTCCGTACGACAGCGTGTTCGCGAAGGCCGGCATCGCGGTCACGCGCAAGACCCAATCCACGCCCTTCCTCGGCCTGAACGCCCAACCCAGTGACTCGGGCAAGCTGGTGGTGCAGGGCGTGGTGCCCGGGAGCGCCGCCGAGGCGGCGGGCCTCGAGCCCGGCGATGTGCTCCTCAAAGTCGGGGAGATCGAGACCCGGCCCGACGAAGATTGGGGTGTGAAGTTCCGCGACCGCTACCGGGGCAAGGCGGGGGCGCCGCTCGCGATCAGCGTGACGCGGGGCGGTCGGGCGCTGAATCTCAGCACGCAGGTGCGCGAGCGCTCGCTGGTGTCGTTCACACTCACGCCCGCGCCGTCGCCGAGCCCCAAACAGGTAAAGATCTGGCGCGGCCTCGCGACCGGTTCCACTGGCAACTGAGCGGAGCTATCTTGCCAGCGACCGTGGACACCGCGACGCCAGCAACGGTGCGGGTGCGGTTTTTCGCCCGCTACGCGGAGCTCGTGGGACGCTCCGAGGCCGCCGTGTCGCTGCCCCTCCCGGCGACGGTCGGAGATGTGGTGCGGCGCGTGCGCGAGGATTTCCCGGGGGCGCAGGCGTTGCCCGAGCGTCCTCTCGCGGCCGTGAACCTGAAGCAGGCCAAGCTCGAGGCGCGTGTGCAGGACGGGGACGAGGTGGCGCTGTTGCCACCGATTGCGGGCGGGTGACCGAATGCGGAGTGCGGAATGCGGAATGCGGAATCGAACGCCATGCGCTACCTGACGCGCTCACCCATCTCCGTGGATGTCCTGCTCGCCGAGGTCTCGTCCTCCGCGTGCGGCGGTACATGCCTGTTCCTGGGTACGGTGCGCAACGGACCCGATGAGCAGGGGGTGACGGCGATCGAGTACTCGGCGTACGAAGAGATGGTGGAAGCCGAGTTCGGCCGGCTCCTGACAGACGCGCGCGGTCGCTGGCCCGAGGCGCGCATCGCCGTACGACACCGCGTGGGGACGATCCCCGTCGGTGAGGCGAGCATCGCGATCGTCGCGGCGGCACCGCATCGGGCACAGGCGTTCGAGGCCTGCCGCTACGTGATCGAAGGCGTGAAACAGCGGATTCCCGTATGGAAGAAGGAGCTTCGGGTCGACGGCAGTGAAGTCTGGGTCGATCCGTCCGGCCGTCCGACGCCTCACCCCGCCCATGGCTGACCTGCCCCGCGACACGTTCGGCCGGCCGCTCGCAAGCCTGCGGTTGTCCGTGACGGACCGCTGCAACCTGCGCTGCCGCTACTGCATGCCGGAAGACGAGTACGTCTGGCTGCCGCGGACCGCGATCCTGACGTTCGAGGAGATCGGGCGGCTGGTCGCCCTGTTCGCAGGGCTCGGCGTGCACAAAGTGCGACTCACGGGCGGCGAGCCGCTGCTCCGCCACGACCTCTCGACGCTCATCGGGATGATCGCCCGGAACGGGCGCGTCGACGACCTCGCCATGACCACGAACGGCTTGCTGCTCGCGAAGCATGCGGCCGCGCTGCGGGCCGCGGGCCTCGAGCGGGTGACCGTGAGCCTGGACACGCTGCACCCCGAGCGCATGCTCTCGTTCGCGAAGAGCCCGCGCCACGCCGACGTGCTCGAAGGCATCACCGCCGCGCGACAGGCCGGTTTCGCGAAGCTCAAGCTCAACGCCGTCGTGATCCGGGGATTCAACGACGACGAGCTGGCCGATCTGATCGAGTTCGCCCGGGTCCAGGACGCCGAGGTGCGGTTCATCGAGTACATGGACGTGGGCGGCGCGACCCGCTGGTCCCAAGACCAGGTCGTGTCCCAACGGGAGATGCTGGACGTGCTTGCCAGGCGCTACGGTGCCATCGAGCCGATGGCGGCCGACGGCCGCGCTCCCGCCGAGCGCTTCCGGCTCGCGGACGGGACCACGTTCGGCATCATCGCCTCGGTCACGGCGCCGTTCTGCCGTACCTGCGACCGCAGCCGGATCACCGCCGACGGGACCTGGTTCCTGTGTCTCTACGCCGCGCGGGGCATCGATCTGCGCGAGGCGCTGCGCCGCGGTGCCACCGATCAAGAGCTCACGACGCTCATCCGGGAGACGTGGCAGGGCCGCACCGATCGCGGCGCGGAGGAGCGACTCGGGATGGCGGACCGGGGCGCGCTGTATCGGATCGATTCGCTGCGCGCCGATCCCCACCGAGAGATGCACACCCGGGGCGGGTGACCTCACCCCTTTCCCTCATGATG
>WNGQ01002959.1_pt1 | contig 21282 bp, 20 predicted proteins | sample 5407661 | NCBI WGS metagenome assembly WNGQ01 (sample SAMN13153382, study PRJNA577476) | soil metagenome | isolation source: 60 cm soil or saprolite under Garry oak tree replicate 2 | place: USA:California | collected 2016-06-15 | reverse complement strand
GACTTAACGAAGTGCCTTCGACCGGCCGGCCTTGGCCGGAATTCAAGGAGCGCTTCGCTCGCCTGCGTGAATCCGTCACGCTGATTCGGGCACTCTGGACACAGCAGCGGGTCAGCTTCGAAGGCCAGTACTACAAGACCGAGAAGGCGACGATCTACGACCGCCCCGACACGCCGGTGCCGATCTATGTCGCAGCCGCGGGTGCCCTCGTGGCGCGTTACGCCGGCCGCTCCGCGGAGGGATTCATCTGCACCAGCGGCAAGAAGCCGGAACTCTACACCGAGACGCTGTTGCCGAAGGTCGCCGAGGGCATCGCGGCGTCGGAGGATCCGTCACGGTCCTACGATCGCATGATCGAGGTCAAGGTGTCGTTCGACACCGACAAGGTGCGCGCGCTCGAGGACACGCGCCACTGGGCGGCGCTGGCGCTGACGCCCGAGGAAAAGATGACGGTAGAGGATCCCGTCGAGATGCAGCGCCTCGCCGACGCGCTGCCGCTGGAGCGCGCCGCCAGTCGATGGATCGTGTCCAGCGACGCCGACGAGCACGTTGAGCGGATCGGTTACTATGTCGGTCTCGGTTTCCGGAATCTGGTGTTCCACGCGCCGGGACCAGACCAGGCGCGCTTCCTGAAACTCTACGGTGAGCACGTGCTGCCGCGGCTGCGCAAGCGTTTCGGTTGAATGGGCGGGACCGGCCGATGAAACGCAGCAACGCCGTCGAGATATTCGCCGTCCCCGGCATTCCGCTGGTGCAGAAGGACGACGATTTGGTCGCCTTGATCGGCGAGGGGTTGGCGCGCGGCGATATCGTGCCACGTGGCGGCGACGTCTTCGTGCTGACGCAGAAGATCGTGTCCAAGGCCGAAGGGCGCATGGTCGATCTCGCGACCGTCGAACCCTCGGCCGAGGCGATGGAGCTCGCCGGTAACGTCCAGAAAGATCCGCGCATCGTCGAACTGATCCTGTCGGAATCGGTGCGCGTCTTGCGGGCAAGGTCGGGCGTCCTTATCGTCGAGCACCGGCTGGGCTTCGTGATGGCCAATGCGGGCATCGACCAGTCCAACGTGGCCTCTTCCAATGACCCCCAGCGAGCACTGCTACTGCCGGTCGATCCCGACGGCAGCGCGGCGACATTGAGGAGGCGCCTGTCGCTAAGGTTCGGCGTGCCAGTCGCGGTGATCATTAGCGACAGCTTCGGCCGTGCCTGGCGGCGCGGTACCTGCGGCGTCGCAATTGGTGCCGCCGGCCTCCCGTCGCTGATGGATCTGCGTGGCTCGCCCGATCTATTCGGCCGTGAGCTCCAGGTCAGCATCACCGGGCACGCGGACGAGATCGCTGCTGCAGCCTCGCTCGTGATGGGGCAGGGTGCCGAAGGCCAGCCTGTCGTGGTCGTGCGCGGCCTCACATGGCGCGGTCCCGACAATGGTGCGTCCGAGCTGGTGCGCCCGGCCGCCGAGGACATGTTCCGATGAGCAAACGACTTGTCGTGGCGCTGTCCGGCGGGGTCGGCGGCGCCAAACTGGTGCTCGGTCTGAGCCTCGTCCTGTCGGCCGACGAACTGCTCGTGGTCGCCAACACCGGCGACGATTTCGAGCATCTTGGGCTGAACATCTCGCCGGATATCGACACGCTGACCTACGCTCTTGCGGGCATCGACAATCCTGCCACCGGCTGGGGCCGGCGTGACGAGACGTGGTCGTTCATGGACAGCATCGGCGCGCTCGGCGGCGAGGACTGGTTTCGGCTCGGCGACCGCGATCTCGCGCTGCATGTCGAGCGCACCCGTCGGCTGCGCCTGGGGCAGACGCTGTCCGAGGTGACCGCCGACATTTGCCGGCGCCTCGGCATCGGTGCCCGCGTGGTGCCAATGAGCGACGACCACGTGCGTACCCGTGTGCGCGGCGAAGCAGGCTGGATCGACTTCCAGGACTACTTCGTGCGCCAGCAGTGCCGGCCGGTTGTCCATGAGCTGGCTTTCGACGGCGTGACGCTCGCCCGGCCGCAGGCCGACATCACGGCGGCGCTGCGCTCGGGCGACGTGCGGGCCGTGATCGTCTGTCCGTCCAATCCCTTCATTAGCATCGAGCCGATCTTGGCCATCCCCGGCATGCGCGATGCAATCAAGGCGAGTGGCGCACCGGTCGTCGCGGTGTCGCCAATCATCGGCGGGCAGGCCGTCAAGGGCCCGACCGCGAAGATGATGCTCGAACTTGGCCTCGAGGCCAGTGCCGCCGGCGTCGCCGCACGCTACGGCGATCTGCTGGATGGCTATATCGTCGACCATGCCGACGCCGATAGGATTGGCCATATCGGCGCGCGGGTCACGATCGCCAGAACCCTGATGACGAGCCTGCATGACCGGGAGACGTTGGCCCGCGCGACGCTCGAGGCGGCGGACGCGCTGGCCTTGCAACGATGAACGACGTCTGGGCGGTCATCCCGGTCAAAGAGTTCGATGGCGCCAAGCATCGGCTGTCGGGCCTGCTGTCGCCGTCGGAACGCCGTCTTCTCGCCGAGATCATGCTGACGGACATGCTCGACGCCGTTGCCGGCTGCCGGCTTCTGGCCGGCGTGATGATCGTCACGCTCGACCCGCATGCGACGGCTCTTGGCAAAAAGATCGGCGCGCGGATCGTGACCGACGGCGCGCGGGACGGACAAACCGGCAGCGTGAACGCCGGTCGCCGCGTTCTCGCGGACGAACGGCGTGGCGGCATGATCACGATGCCCGGAGACGTTCCAGCGACGCGCGCCGGCGAGATAGACGCGGTGTTGTCGGCGCATCTCGCAGCGCCCTCTTTCACGATCTCGCCGGCGCATGACAATCTCGGATCCAATGCCGTCGTCTGCTCGCCGCCGGAATCGGTGCCGCTTCGCTTCGGCGATAACAGCTACTTCCCGCACCTTGACGCCGCGCGCCTCCGGGGCATCGAGCCGACTGTGATCCATCAGACCGGAATCGCGATGGATATCGACCATCCGGTCGATTTGGCCCTTTTTCTGCGCTTGCCGCAATCAGTCGGCACTCGTACCCGAACACTGCTCGACGAACTTGGGGTGCCTGCGCTGCTGGCCGAGCGGGGCATTGGCTAGAGGCTGGTCGATAGGGCACGCACGCTTCGGTGGCAATTTTCGATACGGGTCAGTCTTGACTTTCGGTTATAGGTATATTACTATAATGTGGTGATTGATCTATTACGCTCGCTCAAGCCAGCGGTTTTCGTGGGCTCCAGCCGCAAGGACCTGCAGGCGTTCCCTGCGGCTGTTCGCGGTGAGATCGGACAGGCCCTTTTTGAAGCGCAGCTCGGGGATCATCCCCATAACGCCAAGCCCCTCAAGGGTTTTAGCGGGGTCCTCGAAATCCGCGATAATTTTGGCGGCGATACGTATCGGGCCGTCTACACCGTGCGCTTTGAGGGCGTCCTGTACGTCCTGCACACCTTTCAAAAGAAATCGACGAGCGGGATTGGCACCCCGCAGCGACACATTGAACTGGTCAGACAGCGCCTGAAGGACGCCGAGACCATTCACAAAGCAACAAAGGGAGACCGATTATGACTACCAGGAAGAAGCTGCCAGCCCACGAAAAGAGCTCCGGCAACATTTTCGCGGACCTCGGCCTACCTAATGCCGAGGAACACCAGCTCAAGGCTGCCCTGGTGGTGCAGCTAAAGCGGCTGATCGCCGAACGGGAGTTGACCCAAACGGCTGCCGCCAAGCTGATCGAAATGAAGCAGCCCGACCTATCGAAGCTGCTCAGGGGCGATTTCAAGTTGGTTTCGGTAGAGAAGCTGATGCGAATGCTGACGGCCTTTGATCAGGACGTCGAAATCACGTTGAGGCCTCATCGTAAACGGGGCGAGGCTGGGCGGATCGCATTTATTTCGGCGAGTTGATACATAGGGGGCTAGGCAACCCCCTATGGCATTAGGAGGGCGCAAGCCATGACCAAACGCAAAATCGAAGCCTACGAGGGCAGCGGCAATGTGTTCGCCGACCTCGGTTTGCCCAATCCAGAAGAACGGCTGCTGAAATCCAGCATCGTCACCAATCCAGCATCGTCACCGAGCTGCATCGCCTGATCAAGGCACGCGGCCTGACTCAGGTCAAAGCGGCCAAGCTGATCGGGATTTCGCAGCCTGATCTGTCTCACCTGCTGCGTGGTGACTACGATGACTATTCAGCCGAACGCCTGATGAAAATGCTCACCATGTTCGAGCAGGATATCGAGATCGTGATGCGGCCTCACCGCAAGGCCGGTGAGCCGGGCCGTATCACCTTCAAACCTGTTGCAGCGTAATGAGAGGCGGCCACGGCCCGCTTTGCCCCGGACGCAGCGCAGCATGAGGGCTGCGAGCGGGGGTCCACTCTACTTTGCATGGGGTTGTTTTCGCGATTTTTTGTCCAGGCCCTGCCGTGCACCGCCGAAGGGACGCAATGCCGGGTCCGGGACACGGGATCGTTGGTGCCTCGCGCTTACGAGACGAATCGATCCAACTCCAACACATCATGCTCTAACCGACCGCCGCCCTCTTGCGCGGCGGCGTTAGCACGATCGGCTCCAGGTCGGCCGCGATCATGGATGCCGCTCGACGGTCTTCCGGCACAGGCCGATAGAGAGTATCGCGTTGCATCGGTTTGCGGTAAATTGACCGGATTAGCGCTTCCATCTCGTGAGGCGGAAACTCCTGGCCGTGCTGGGTGCCGGCGGCGCGCGAAATGCTCTCGTTCATCAGCGTGCCACCGAGATCGTTGGCGCCGGACTTCAGGCAGACTGCGGCTCCGGCCGGCCCCATCTTCACCCACGACGTCTGGATATTGGGGATCAGCGGATGCAGGGCCAGCCGCCCGACTGAATGCATGATCACGGCTTCACGGAACGTCGGGCCAGAGCGCGCCGTGCCGAGGCGGTACATCGGCGCTTCCATATGGACGAAGGGAAGCGGCACGAACTCGGTGAAGCCGCCGGTTTCGGCCTGCAGATCGCGTAGCGCGAGGAGATGTTTCGCCCACGAACTCGACGTCTCGACGTGCCCGTACATGATGGTCGAGGTGGTGCGCAGTCCCGCATGGTGGGCGGCGCGCTGCACTTCGAGCCATTGCCTGGTGTTGATCTTGTCGGGGCAGATGATGGCGCGTACGTCATCGTCGAGGATCTCGGCCGCCGTTCCGGGCAGGGTGCCGAGACCGGCCGCTTTCAGCTTCGCGAGGAACTCGTGGATCGGCATTCCGAGCGTGGCTGCACCTTGCGTCACCTCGAGGGCCGAGAAGGCGTGGATGTGCATCTCGGGAACGACCGTCTTGATCGCCTGGCAGATCGCTTCGTAGGTGGCGCCAGTGTAGTCGGGATGGATGCCGCCTTGCAGGCACACTTCCGTCGCCCCGCGATCCCATGCCTCGATCGAGCGACGCGTGATTTCCTCGATGGCGAGATCATAAGGTGAGCCGCGCAGATCGTCGTGCGTGCGGCCTTTCGAGAAGGCGCAGAACTTGCACCGGAAGTAGCAGATGTTTGTGTAATTGATGTTGCGGTTCACGACGTAACGCACGACGTCGCCACACACAGCGCGTCGCAACGCATCGGCGGCCTGCGTGACGTGCCGGTAGTCGGCGTCGCGTGCCGCGAACAGGCGCACGATGTCGCTCGAGGCGAGCCGTTCGCCCGATGTGGCGCGCTCGACGATGTGCGCGATTCGAGCGTCGACGTCGCGGGCGAGCACCAGCGGGCCCGGCGGCGGCTTGGTGTTGCCCGGTGCCCAGTCGTCGTCGCGCGCGAAGCCCTCGGCATCGCTCATGCGCCGCACGCGGGTGGCGATGTCGGGAGCCAGCCACGTATCGGCGGCCCGCACGTAGGCGGGATAGACGGGCAGGCGGTTCACCAGCAGCTTGCCGGCGTCCGCGCTCTTGCGGACGAGTTCGGCAATGGCAGGCCAACGCGCTTCTGGGTTCACGTGATCGGGCGTGACCGGCGAGATGCCGCCCCAGTCGTTGAGCCCCGCGCCGATCAGCTTTTGATAGACTCCGGGCGACAGATTTGGCGGCGCCTGGATATTCATGTCGGGCCCGAGAATCAGACGCGCGGTCGCGATGGTCCACAGCAGGTCGTCGAGATCGGGTTCCTCGGAATTGGCGAGCTTGGTGTCTGGCTTGGCCCGGAAGTTCTGGATGATGACTTCCTGGATATGACCATGGGCAGCGTGCAGATCGGCAATCGCCTCCAGCGCGTCGATCCGCTCGTCGCGTGTCTCGCCGATGCCGATCAGGATGCCGGTCGTGAACGGGACCTTCAGTTCGCCGGCCAGACGCAGGGTCTCCAGCCTAACTGCAGGATGTTTGTCGGGAGAACCGTAGTGAACGCCACCCTGCCTGCAGAGCCGCTCGCTGGTGGACTCCAACATAATGCCCTGGCTGGCCGTCACCTCGCGCAGGCCGGCGATCTCCTTGCGCGTCATCACGCCGGGATTGGCGTGCGGCAGCAATCCGGTCTCGCGCAGCACAAGCGCGCACATCGCGGTCAGATAGGAGATCGTCGTTTCGTGGCCGCGCGCCTTCAATGCGTCGCGCGCGGCCTGGTATCGTAGCTCGGGCTTGTCGCCCAGCGTGAACAGCGCTTCGGTGCAACCTGCGGCCGCGCCGGCGCGCGCGATGGCGAGCACCTCGTCGGGTGAGAGGTAGACAGGCCTGCCCGCGCGCGGCACCTGCGCGAATGTGCAGTAGTGACAGACGTCGCGGCAGAGTTTGGTGAGCGGAATGAAGACCTTGCGCGAGTAGGAGATCAGCCGGCCGTGCGCGGAATCGCGCAAGGCTGCGGCTTCTGCTATCAGGTCGGCCAGCGGCGCGTCGAACCACTGCTGCGTCGCCTGTCTACCGGCTGCCGTCATGATCGGTCGTCTCCACCCGCAGTGGGTCGCATGTCGTCGCGGGGAACTGCTTGCCGCCACCCGCTGGCGGCCGCATGGTGTCGCATCGACGCGAGTGGTGCAATGCTAGGAAATACTGGGAAGGATGCAACAAATGCTGATCGGCTTCAACGCACCGACCGCCGGCCCCCTGTCGGCCGCGGATAACCTTGCGAAGATCGTGGTTGGCGCCGAGGCGATGGGCTTCGACTACACGACGTTCAGCGACCACGTCGTGATTCCGACCGCGATCGCGGCCGAATATCCTTACAGCGCCTCCGGGGAGTTCCCCAGCGGCACCCGCGGCGAGCGGCACGAACAGCTGACCGAGATCGCCTGGATCGCCGCGAAGACGACACGTCTGCGTCTCGTGACCTCGGTCATGGTGGTGCCTCATCGACCAGCCGTGCTGACCGCAAAGATTCTCTCGACCATCGACATTCTCTCGGGCGGCCGGTTGACGCTGGGTATCGGTGCGGGCTGGATGCGCGAGGAGTTCGAGGCCATCGACGCGCCGGACTTCGATGCGCGTGGAACAGTGACCGACGAATATGTGCGCGCCTTCGTTGAGCTCTGGACGAGGGATGCGCCGAAGTTCGACGGCAAGCATGTGCGATTCTCCAATATCTGTTTCGAGCCGAAGCCCGTGCAGAAGCCGCATCCGCCGATCTGGGTCGGCGGCGAGAGCGGTCCGGCGCTGCGGCGGGCTGCCCGCGTCGGCGATGCGTGGTATCCCATCGGCACCAACCCGCAAAATCCGCTCGATAGCCTGACACGTTTCAAGACCCAGGCGGCACGCCTGCGCAAGATGACCGCCGAAGCGGGTCGCGATCCCAAGGCGGTCGGCCTGAGCTTGCGCTGCACGGTGTTCGGCGAGACCGCGCCGCCGCAGGCCGGTGACGGCGAACACCGCCTGCTTGCGGGTGCGCCGGCGCTCGTCGCCGCCGACATCAGGGCGCTGCGCGACATGGGTGTCGGCTGCATCGATTTCGGATTCGGCGGTTCGACAGCCGACGAAGTCCTCGCAGGGATGCAGAAATTCAGGGCCGAGGTCTTGCCGCTCGTGTAGGAGATGAAAAATCCTTCGGTCGCCATCTCAGCCACCGAGCTGGCGGATCAACGTCGCCCAGCGATCGAGTTCCGGCAGGATCGTATCGGCCTTGCCGGAATCGAGGCTGACGACCACGCGTGAGACGCCGTCATCTCGGTCGCGCTTGAGCAGGTCGAGGTTCTCCTTGGCGCCCCAGAGCCTTTCCGGGGCCATTAGGATAAATGGGCTGGCATAGGCATTCGAGCGCAGCTGACGGGTGCCGCCATTGGCTCGATTGAAAAGGCCGTTGACGATGATCTGTCAGCAATGGCCAGCTACGAGATCGAAGAGAACTTCTGAACCACCACACTATCCGCTTTTCCAATCTCCTCAATTCGGTAATAAGTTTATCGAGCAGGCCGAGGTCAACAGCGGCCGGCGAGGAGTGACACCGGCTTATCATGGCATTGGGAGATACTCAGGAAAACTGGCGCGTGGGCGTGCTTTTTTCGCAGTCCGGCGTGACATCGGCGATCGAGCTGACGCAGCTCAACGCGACCTTGCTGGCGATCGAAGAGGTCAACGCCGGCGGGGGCGTGCTTGGCCGCCGCGTCGAGCCGGTCATGTATGACCCGGCATCCGATCCGAAGAAGTTTCGCACGTTCGCCGAACGGCTGTTTCAAGTGGATCGCGTCAGGCTGCTGTTCGGATGTTACATGTCGAGCACGCGCAAGGCGGTCTTGCCGGTGGTCGAGGCGCATCGCGGTCTGTTGTTCTATCCGACGCTCTACGAGGGATTTGAGTACTCGCGCCACTGCGTCTACACCGGCGCCGCGCCCAACCAGAATTCCCTGCAACTCGCGAGGTTCCTGCTCTCGGCCTATGGCAATCGCTTTTTGTTTGTCGGGTCCAACTATGTCTATCCTTACGAGTCGAACCGCGTGATGTCGGATTTCGTGTCGCAGGGAAAGGGAAAGGTCCTCGACGAAATCTACGTTCCGTTGCTTCCCGAACAGAAGGATTTCGACCGGGTCATCGCCCGGATCAAGAAGACCTCGCCTGACGTCATCTTCTCAACCGTCGTGGGGAGTGGAACATCCACTCTGTACCGATCCTATCGGGCGGCCGGATTCGATCCCACGCGCATGCCGATCGCGAGTTTGACGACCAGCGAGGCCGAAGTCGCGGAAATGGGCCCTGAATCCGCGGAGGGGCACATCACCGCGGCGCCATTCTTCGAGACGATGTCTTCGCCGTCGGCGCGCCGCTTCGTCATGAACTTCAAGGAAAAATATGGCGCCGATGCGCCGGTCACCGCCTGCGCGGAAGCCTCCTACTTTCAGCTTCATCTTGCGATGCGCACCATCGCGAAATGCGGTTCTGACGATCCCGAGCAGGTCCTGACCAATCTGCGGGACTTCGAGTTCGACGCGCCGCAGGGACGGGTTCGCATCGATCCGGAAAACAACCACACCTACCTTTGGCCGCGCATTGCACGTCTCGATCGGCAAGGCAGGTTTCAGATCGTCTGGAATCCCGGTGTGCGTGTAAAGCCCGATCCATACTGTGTGGTACAGAGCCTAGACGATTGGTCGGTGGACGACCTGCCGCTCATTCGACCATGAGTATCGCGGGACGGAGAACTGGAAGTGGCTATCCAAATTCTTCGTGACTTGCGGGGCTTGCGGGTGCATGTCGTGCATCCGCCGGACGCGGAACGCACGAAGCTCGTCGAGCATCTCCGCCGCATCGGATGCATGGTGGAAACCCAATGGCCGGTCCCGGATGGCTGGGCGGAGGGTGCGGATATCGTGCTGCTCGCGATCGAGCACGATGTCCGCGCGGAAATCCAGCGATTGCTGAAATCCGATGCCGGCCGCCGTCCGACCTTGATCGCGGTGGTGAGCTACGAGGATCCCTCGACGCTGCAACTGGTTCTCGAGGCCGGCGCAGTCGCGGTGATCGAGCGGCCGATCCGCCCTTTTGGGCTGCTGACCAATCTGACGATCGCGCGCAGCCTTTGGCTGGAGCGGCGCAGCGCGGACAAACGCGTTCGCAAGCTCGAGCGCAAGCTCGCGGGCATTCAGCGCATTCAAAAGGCCAAGGCGATCCTGATGGATGGCCAGGGGTTGAACGAGGCGGACGCGTACGAAAGCATTCGTCGCCAGGCGATGTCGAAGCGTTTGTCGATGGACGACATGGCGTCTGCGATCATCCACGCAAATGAGCTATTGCAATACCGCGCGAAAAATGATTAGTTTTTAAAAGTCGTGCGGGGAGAAAATCTTTCGCGACGTTGCTGGACCATCGATGCTGCTGGTCCGGTTCTGGCTAGGTAGCCCGGGAGATCCGTGAGGATCTGTCGGGCTTTTTTGCTTTGTGGGTCGAGAATCGTCGCCGACGCTGTCGCGTTTTCGGAGGCTCGATCTGATCTGGAAACTTTTTGACGCGAAACAACGTGCTTCGGCGCGAACGGGTTGGTGTGTCTGGACTCAATCGGGGGAGTGGAGTGATGGCGGTCGATAGACGCAGGTTTCTGAAGAATGGGCTGCTCGCTGGCAGCGCGGTGATCACCTCGCCCTGGGTTTTCGGTACGGGGGCGCGCGCAGCGGGTGAAGTGAAAGTCGGCGTTCTGTTTTCGCTGACCGGCGGTCTCTCGATCATCGAGAAGTCGCTGCACGACGCCACCATGATGGCGATCAGCGAGATCAACGCGTCCGGCGGCGTGAAAGGCATGACGATTGCGGCGATCGCCGAGGACGGCGCATCCGATCCGAAGACCTACAACGAAAAGGCCTCGAAGCTCGTCATCCAGGATCGCGTTCCGACGGTGTTCGGATCCTATACCTCCGCTAGCCGGAAGGCCGTGCTGCCGGTGTTCGAAAAGCGCAACAATCTCTACTTCTATCCGACCTACTACGAAGGCTTCGAGTGCTCGAAGAACGTCGTCTATACCGGCGCGGTTCCGAACCAGCAGCTCTCGAACTTCATTCCCTGGATCATCAAGACGCTGGGCAAGAAGAAGTTCTTCATCGTCGGCTCGAACTACATCTACCCGCGCGAGATGGCGAAGGTCTCGAAAATCCTCATCGAGAAGAACGGCGGGGAATGGATCGCCGACGAATACCTCGAACTCGGTCACTCCGAATGGGGCTCCATGGTCAACAAGATCAAGGGCTCCGGTTGCGACGTGGTGCTGTCGAACGTGGTCGGCGATTCCGTGGTGGCATTCTATCGCGAATACAAGAACCAGGGCCTGACCCACGACAAGCTGCCGATTTGCGCCACGGTGACCTCGGAAATCGAAATCGCGGCGATGGGCGCCGAATACGCGGTCGGCAGCTACACGTCGTTCCCGTACTTCCAGGCGATCGACACCGATCTCAACAAGGCGTTCGTCGAGCGCTATCGCGCCTTCGTCAAGGATCCGAAGGCCGTGACCCATCACGCGCTGGAATCATCCTACTTCCAGGTCTTCCTGTGGAAGCAGGCGGTGGAGAAGGCGGCCGAAGTGACCCCGGTTGCGATCCGCGAGGCGGTCAAGGGCCAGGAATTCGACGCGCCCAACGGCCACGTGAAGATCGATCCCGACAATCTCCACACCTACCTCACGCCCCGCATCGCGCAGTGGCAGACTGACGGCCAAGGCAAGATCATCGACGCCTACAAGGAGCCGACGATCCCGCTTCCCTACGTCGCCTATGGCGAGACCCCGACCAATCTGTTCTGCACGGGCAAGGGCCTCGACACCACGAAGCTCAACAAGACCTGATCGTCGAAAGCATCAGCCATCGCGCCGCTGGCGCGATGGCTGACAAGGCGGTGTCATGCTCGAAGTTCTGTTTATCGGCCTCAGTCTTGGGTCGATCCTGCTCCTGGTCGCTCTTGGACTTGCCATCACCTACGGCGCGATGGGCGTCATCAACATGGCGCATGGCGAAATGGTCATGGTCGGCGCCTATGTGACGGTGTTGTCCGGCATCTGGCTCGGCACCAACATCTTCGTTGCCATTCCGCTGGCCTTCATCGTAACGGCGCTGCTCGGACTGTTGATCGAGCGCGTGGTGGTGCGGCGGCTGTACGGGCGGCTGCTCGACACGCTGCTGGCGACCTGGGGCATCGCGATCCTGATCCAGCAGGCCGTGCGGCTGGAATTCGGCCTGTCGTTCTTCGGCATCCATATCCAGGGATTGGGGCCGGGCCTGCAGAACGTGAGCGTACCTGAGTTCCTGCAGGGCACGTTCACGATCGCAGGCGCAGACATCAACCGCTACCGGACCTTCATCATCTTGGTGACCGCGGTCCTGGCGCTGGTCACGTGGTTCATCATTTATAAAACTTCGCTCGGAACGCAGGTGCGTGCGATCATTCGCAATCCGAAGATGGCGGCGGCGTGCGGCATCGATGTGACGCAGGTCAACGCGCTGACATTCGCGTTCGGCTCGGGGCTCGCGGGCATCGCCGGCGTGATGATGTCCGGGTTCAAGACCGTGTTTCCCGACATGGGGACGTCGATGGTCGTCGACGGCTTCCTGGTGGTGGTGATGGGCGGCGTCGGCAGCCTGCTCGGTTCGGTTCTCTCCGCCGGTATCCTGGGCGAGATCAACGGTCTCGTGGCGGCTGCGACCAACGACATCCTGGCGCGCGCCGTCGTGTTCGGCGTGGTGATCGCGATCATCGTCCTCAAGCCGAAGGGCCTGTTCGCCCTCAAGGGGCGATGAGATGTTGTCCAAGCGCGGACTAGACTGGGCGATCTACGCCGCTTTCGTCGTCCTCATCATGGTGGCGCCGGCGGTCGTGGACTCGTTCTGGCTCAACCGCATCGCCAAATACCTCGTCTACGGCATGCTGGGCATCGCAGTCGCGCTGTCGTGGGGCTATGCGGGGATTCTCAATCTGGGCCAGGGGCTGTTCTTCGGCGCCGGAGCCTACATGCTCGCGATGTCGCTGAAGCTCGCGAGCCAGACCAGCCTGCAGCAGGGCTCCGACAAACCGGTGCCGGATTTCATGCTCTGGAATGCCGAACCCGGCGCGCCCACGGAGCTGTGCTGCATCAACAAGGCCTCGTTCCTGTGGCTGCCGTTCCAGAACCAGTGGTTCGGCTTTGCGATGGGCTTGATCCTGCCGGTCGTGATCGCCGTCGTGCTGGGAACGATCGTCTTCCGCAAGCGCATCTCCGGCGTGTTCGTCTCGATCATTACGCTCGCGCTGGTGCTGTTGGTGCGTCTCGTCGTGATCGATGCGCAACCCGTCACCAATGGCTTCAACGGCCTCACCGACCTCGGTTGGTTCAAGATCGCAGGCCTCGAGTTCGATCCCTACATCGTCGAAACCTATTATCTCGTTGCGGTGTCGCTCAGCGTCGTGTTGGTGGGCGCGCGTCTCTTGATCGAGACCAGGGCGGGCCTGATCCTGCAGGCCATCCGCGACGACCAGAATCGGGCGCGGTACCTCGGCTTCGACGTGCCTGCCTACCAGACGTTCTTCTTCGCGGTTTCGGCGGCAATCGCCGGTTTCGCCGGCATGCTCTACGTGATCGTCTCGGAATTCGCATCTCCGACCTTCATGGATCTGACCTTCTCCATCACCATGGTGGTGTGGGCGGCGGTCGGCGGCCGCGCCTCGATGCTCGGCGCTTGCGTCGGTGCCATTCTGATCAACGTCATCTCCGCGAAGGTCAGCGAAACCGAGGGGTTTGCGGAAGCATGGAAGGCCGTGATCGGGCTGATCTTCGTCCTCGTCGTGCTCTATCTGCCGCGCGGTCTCGCCGGCCTCGGCCATGATCTGGTGGACTGGATCTGGTCGAAAAAGTCGGGATCGCAGCCCCGTTCCTTGCGGGTGAGCGACACGTCGTCTCAGTTGGCGGAGTAGACGCATGGCGCAGGCTGCACTCACCATCGACGGGCTGGGCGTCGATTTCGAAGGCTTCAAGGCCGTCAACCAGGTCACGATGATCGTCGACGAAGGCGAGCTGCGGGTCCTGCTCGGCGCCAACGGTGCCGGCAAGACCACGCTGATGGATCTGATCTCGGGCAAGACCAAGTCGACCTCGGGCCGGGTCTTTCTTCACGACACCGACATCACCAACTGGGAAGAACACAAGATCGCGCGCGCAGGTCTCGGGCGCAAGTTCCAGATTCCCAGTGTCTTCAAGGAGCTCACCGTCCGCCGCAATCTCGAAGTAGCGAGCTGCAAGAATCCCGGTGTGTTTGCCAATCTAGGCTTCGGCTTCAGTGCCAATGCCAAGCAGAATGTCGACGAGGTGCTGGAGCTGATCGGCTTGACCGGGGAGGCGGACCGGATCGCGGCCTATCTCAGTCACGGCGAGACCCAATGGCTCGAGCTTGGACTGCTGATTACCCAGAACCCGAAGATCATCCTTTTGGATGAGCCGACCGCCGGCATGACGCAGGCAGAGACGCACAAGACCTCCCTGATCGTCAACAATCTGAAGGGACGCCACACCATCGTCGTGGTGGAGCACGACATGGCGTTCGTGCGCGAGATCGCCGAGCGCATCACGGTTCTGCATCTCGGGCAGGTGCTCGCCGAGGGCAACGTCGCGGAGATCGAGAACAATCCCAAGGTGCGCGAAGCCTATCTCGGCTCGAAGGGGATCTCGTGATGCTGGCGCTCGCGCATGTCGACAGTTTCTATGACCGCAGCCACATCCTCCATGACGTCTGTCTGGAGATTCCCGAAGGCAAGGTCACCGCGGTGCTCGGCCGTAACGGCACCGGCAAGACGACGTTGCTCAAGACGCTGATGGGCCTGACCGACCGCATGGATGGCGAGATCCGGCTCGACGCGGCCGATCTGGCGCGGCAGCCGACGTTCCGCCGGGCGCGGGCGGGGATTGCCTACGTTCCGCAGGGCCGCGAGATCATCCCGGATTTCACGATCCGCGAAAACATCCTGATGGGATCGTTTGCCCGCGCCGACCGCAAGCGCGAGATCCCCAAGCTCGTTGCCGAGCTGTTTCCCTATCTGATCGAAAATCTCGACCGCAACGGCGGGGTGCTCTCCGGCGGCCAGCAGCAGCAGCTCGCGATCGCGCGCGCGCTTGCCGCCGACCCGAAGATCATTCTGCTCGACGAACCGAACGAGGGCATCCAGCCGTCGATCGTCGAGGAGATCGAGAACGTCATCATTCGGCTCAACCGGGACGTCGGCCTGACCGTCGTCCTCGTCGAGCAGAATGTATCGTTCGCTCGCCGAGCCGCGCATCGCTTCGCCATGATGGAGAAGGGGCGCGTGGTGGCGGCGGGCGAGATCGGAGACCTCAGCGACGCGATGGTTCACCGTCATATGGCGGTGTGAACGTGAAGAGCGTCGTGGAGCCGGCGCAACGGTGCTGACGTCAAGCACCAGGAACTATTGATGAGCAGGCGACAAGGAGAGCGATATGCTGCACGGAGATATTACTTCGAGTCATGACACGGTCGGCGTTGCCGTCGTGAACTACAAGATGCCCCGCCTTCATACCAAAACGGAGGTTCTCGACAACGCGCGGAAGATCGCGGACATGATCGTCGGCATGAAGACCGGTCTTCCCGGCATGGATCTCGTGATCTTTCCGGAATATTCGACGCACGGCATCATGTATGATTCCAAGGAGATGTACGAGACCGCGTCGGTGGTTCCGGGAGATGAAACCGAGATCTTCGCGGAAGCCTGCCGCAAGGCGAAGGTGTGGGGAGTCTTTTCGCTGACCGGCGAGCGGCACGAGGAGCATCCGAAAAAAGCGCCCTACAACACCTTGATCCTGATGAATGACAAGGGCGAGATCGTCCAGAAATATCGCAAGATCATGCCCTGGGTGCCGATCGAGGGCTGGTATCCCGGCAACTGCACCTACGTCTCGGAAGGGCCGAAAGGTCTGAAGGTTTCGCTGATCATCTGCGACGACGGCAACTATCCCGAGATCTGGCGCGACTGCGCCATGAAGGGCGCCGAGCTGATCGTTCGCTGCCAGGGCTACATGTATCCCGCCAAGGACCAGCAGGTGATCATGGCCAAGGCGATGGCCTGGGCCAACAACGTCTATGTGGCGGTCGCGAACGCATCCGGCTTTGACGGCGTCTATTCCTATTTCGGGCATTCCGCCATCATCGGCTTCGACGGCAGGACGCTCGGCGAGTGTGGCGAGGAGGACTACGGCGTGCAGTACGCCCAGCTCTCGAAGTCGCTGATCCGCGACGCGCGAAAGACCGGCCAGTCGCAGAATCACCTCTTCAAGCTGGTCCATCGCGGCTACACCGGCATGATCAATTCGGGCGACGGCGATCGCGGCGTGGCGACCTGTCCTTACGAGTTCTATGCCAAGTGGATCGCCGACCCCGAGGGCACGCGGGAAATGGTCGAGTCGTTCACGCGCACCACCGTTGGGACCGAGGAATGCCCGATCGAAGGCATTCCCAACAAGAAGGTCGCGCATCGCTAACCACCGTCTGCTCGTTGCGGCGGCGGACGGTCCGTCCGCCGTCGCGCAGACGATGGGATGAACTGCGACGCCATTCGGGAGGACATCGCGATGCTGCGTATCGATCGCGTGCTGGGAAGCCGGCTGGAGCCGGAATTTTCGCAAGAGCTCCACCGGCTCGAGCACCGCGGCGCGATCGACATTGTCAATGTGCCGGTCGCCGATCTCGCGCGGCGCAGGCTTCTGATCACGACACGCGGCGGCGAGGAACTGGCGATCGTGCTGCCGCGCGACCAGAAGCTGTTCGACGGCGCGGTGCTGCTGCTCGACGAGGTGCGCGCCATCGTCGTGCGAGCGGCGACCGAACGCTGGCTGCGTCTCGAACCCCGGTCGATCAGCGATGCCGTCGAACTTGGATATCATGTCGGCAATCTGCGCTGGCGGGTCAGGTTCGGCGGCGAGGTCCTGCTGGTGGCGCTCGAGGGGCGGCCGGAGGAATACACGATGCGGCTGGAAGGTCTGATTGCCACGCGCCGCGTCGGAATTAGCGTTATCGATGAGGACGCGCAGGATTCCGCGGAGCCGGTGGAGCGTGAAGGCGGCACGCCGCACCGTCACGACCGCAGCAATTAGAGCATTTTCTAGCTTAGTGGCTTCATCCTTCGAGACGCATCTCGCGCGCCGGCGCAAATCACCTCAGCGTCGGGCCAGCCTGAAATAGAGTTCGGACAGCCGGCCGGGGAGATCCTCGACGCGGCCGACCGCCATCGTATTGCCCCGCCCAAAGATCCGCGATGCGGCCGGAAGGCCCATTGTGCCGAGGACGACGCCGTAGGCGTCGATACCGGCGTTGTAGAGCCCGATCGCCGCGCGTCGGGCATCCTCGACGAGGTCGAGCGGGTCGGACACGTCGATGTCCGATGGCTCGCCATCGGTCAGTACGATCAGGAGCTTGCGACCCGAGTTCGCCTTGCCGATCACGCGGCCCGCGTGGCGGAGCGCGGTGCCGAGCCGGGTCGATAGTCCGGACGAAAGCCCGGCGAGACGTGCCATGCACATGCGGTCATACGGCTCGTCGAACGACTTGACGTCGGTCATCCTGACGTCGTCGCGCCCGTCGGACGCAAACGCCAGCAGGCTGAACGGATCGCCGAGCCGGCTCATCGCTTCGGCGAGAACGGCGACAGCCAGGCGCTCGACGTCGAGAACGGTTGCGCCCGAGGCGAGCCGGTCCCGGGTCGACTCGGAGACGTCGATCAGCAGCAGCGCCGAAAGATCGCGATGCACAGATGTCGATGATCGGAACACGCGAGGATCCGGCTCCCGGCCGGCGCGCATCGCAATGCCCGCGTCGAGCACCGCATCGATGTCGAGATCGTGCCCCTCGTGCTGCCGATTGAGGCGGACGGTGCGCCCGATCCGCACCGCGCGCACCAATCTTCCGATGCGGTTGCGAAGCACGTCGGCCTGCGCGAGCGAGTCCTCGATCCGGCGCGGATCTCCAGCCTTGGCAGCGACTTCGCGCACCACGCACCAGTCGGCGCGCTCGATCCTGTGCTCGCGGTCCCATTCCGGATATCTGGCGATGACGGTTCCGCGCTCGTCGGGTGCGACCGGCCGCGCGCGCCCGAGCGCTGCATCCGTTTGCTCCACCTCGCCGTCTGCAGCGGCCTCGTCCGGATTGTCCTGCCGTTCCATCTGCACGGCGTCGACCGGGAGTTCCAGCACCTCGCCCGATGGCGGCGCATCCTCGCCGAAATCCCACAAGCCCAGGCCATCGTCGCGATAGACCGGCTCCACGACATAGGACTTGACGTTGAACTGCACGCGCATCTGGCCGAGGTCGTTGCCGAGCAGCATGCCAATTTCGCGGCTGATGGCGGGATCATGAATGCGCGGCGCGGCGCTTGCGAATATCGCGCGGCCTTTGGCGACGAACGCGTCGTCATCGGCATAGGATGGATCGAACAGGGCGCGCGCCAGTCGCGCCAGCAGGATGGGAGCCGCATTGACGCCGGTTGGGCTCGCGATGTGATAGGGCGCCCAGAGCCGCCGCAGGCCGGGCAGTTCGCGCATCGCCAGCAATTCGTTGCGCGCGTCCTCGACGAGGTTCACCAGCGCAATCTGCAGGGGCTTGAGCGTCCCGACCGGGAACCGGCTCAGGCCCAGCACCAAATGGGCCTGGGCGTGCGCGGCGGCGGCGCGAAACAAGGCGCGCGCGGCCTCGCCCTGCACGCCGCGATAGATGTCCGGAAGGCGGATCAGGGGACCTGCGATCGAAGCACGCCGTTGCGCTTGCTGGCTGTTGTCGGCAGGAAAACTCCGCAGCAGCGGATTGCGTCCCCACAAGGCGGTCAGGAAGGCCTTCAGTTCGACTTCGGTTTCCGCAAACGTCACGCTGCCGAGATCGCGGGCGATCATTCGCCGCGCAAGTTCGTCCTGCAACGAGAAGAACGCGAGCCGCCGCTTCCTGTCGCCGGAGGCGGCCCGCAAGCCGGCTGCGACGAAGTTCTCGAAGGCGTCGATCGTTGCCGGTGCCAGAATCTCGCTCATGCGCTCGGCGACCGCGCCGATCGACTCGGGCGCCTGGCGCGACAACAGGTCCATGACCCGCCACCACCGCGCCAGCGAAGGACCTCGACCGAAGGCGCGGGCCGCGACCGGCAAGGCGCGCAAGGCCGCGGTCGCGGCCTGGGCGCCGGCATGACGGCAGATGTCGCCCGCCGTTTGCGCGGCCGCGAGCAGCGGCGCGATCTCCTTGCGGTTCGCTTCGCTCGTGCTGACGTGCCAATAGGCGATCAGGCAGGCCGGTCCGGCGTTGACATGGGCAAGCTTTAGAACCACATCGGCCCAGGCCTCGAGCTCAGCCGCATCGAAATGGCGCGAGAGGTCATCCCAGGCGTTGCGAAAGGCCGGGCGCAGCGCCTCGCGCTGGCGCATCAGAAGATGAAGCCGGCGCGCCGCGCTGTCCTCTTCCGACGACACCAGATGCAGCGACACGGGATGCCTGGCAGCGTTCACGGCAGGCAAGCCTGGATCGCATCGCTCAGCGCAGCCCTGATGTCGGGATTGTCCGTGATCGGCAGGACGATGCCGGATCGCACCGCCCCTTCCAGCGTCAATCCGGCGCGAACCATGCGCCCGGCATGAATGAGCATGCGCGTGGAAGCGCCTTCGTCCAGGCCATGCCCCTGCAGATTGCGCGAGCGCTGCCCGATGGCGACGAGAATGCCGGCGAGGTCGTGGTCGGCGCCGCTTTCCCGCGCAATGATCGCGGTCTCCGTCGTGGGCGGCGGGTAGCCGAAATCGATCGCGACGAAGCGCTGCTTGGTGGATTCCTTGAGGTCCTTGACCGCGCTTTGATAGCCGGGATTGTAGGAAATCGTGAGCTGGAAGTCGGAATGCGCGGATACGATCTCGTTGTGTTTTTCCAGCGGCAGGATGCGCCGCGCGTCGGTGAGGGGATGAATGACGACGGTGGTGTCCTGCCGCGCTTCGACGATTTCATCGAGATAGCAGATCGCGCCGTGGCGCACGGCGAGCGTCAGCGGGCCGTCGTGCCAGACCGTGCCCGCCGGTTCGAGCAGATATCGGCCGGCGAGATCGGCCGCCGTCATGTCCTCGTGCGCTGCGACCGTGATCAGGGGCTTGCCGAGACGGTAGGCCATGTGCTCGACGAAGCGGGTCTTGCCGCAACCGGTCGGCCCCTTCAGCATCACGGGCAACCGCTCGTTGTAGGCCGCCGTGAATGTTTCGACTTCGTCGCCGAGCGGCTGATAATAGGGTTCAGACGCGATCCGGTAGGACTCGAGATTCATGACATTGCTCCGCGCGAAGCGAAGGATCAACGTTCTCGAGGCCGAGCGCCACCGTCCCTCCGCGAATGGGTGTGGCAGTCATTGCCAAAACACGCTGCGGCATCGAAGCGTGCGAGCAGGCGGTCGAACCGCCTCACTCCCGATTAGAGCCTGAAAGTGGTTTCCAGACAAGTTCAAAGGGCGGACTTTCTGCACCGCTCTAGCAAAGGCAATAACGGTGCCCATGCGTTCCGACCCATCGCCTATCAGAGAATCCCACATGTCATGTCGCATGCCGGAAAGTATCGCTGAAGGACGGGCCGTGAAAGACTCGGGCCTTAAGCCCGGCGTGGCGTTCGGCTGCCCACTGCCATCAGTCTTGAGCGACGGGCCGCCCGCTCAGTTCGCCCAACGCCTGACGCATGACCTCCACCAGGTCCAAAGCCACGGGTGAGGGACTGCGCTGCGGTGGAAAAACGGCGGCGAATTCGAAATCGATCCGCGGTACGAAACGGCGTACGACGATGCCTCGGCTCTCGAACTCCTGCGCCGTGAAGGGATCGCAGATCGCCACGCCGAGTCCGGAGGACACCATCCCGCACATGATCTCCGACAGGCTGGTCTCGACCCGCAGGACGCGGCGAACATCATCGCGGTTGAAGGCCTGATCGATCAGATGGCGACCGGTCGACCCCGCGGACAGCGACACGAAAGTCTCCCCCTCGAAATCGCGGGGCTCCAGCATCGCCTTGGCCGCCAGTCGATGGCCGGCCGGCAGGATCGCAACGCGCGGGAGCGCCGGCAGTCGTACGCTTAGCAGGCCGGAATGGGCGATCGGCACCTCAGCAAAACCGATGTCGCACTGGTGGTTCAGAACCCAATCGACCACGATCGGCGAGATGACGCCAAAAAAAGACAGGTTAAGGTTCGGCCGCTCCTTCAGGAATCGACCGGCCAGCCGCGGCAGGTAGCCGTTGGACAGCGCCGGCAGGGCCGCGATCCGCAGCGTCCCGGTCCGGCGGCTGCGGATCTCTTCGGCGGCCGCGGTGATGCGTTCGAGCCCGACGAAGGAGCGCTCGACTTCCATATAGAGCGCTGTTGCTGATGCCGTCGGCACAAGGCCGCTGCCGCG
>WNGQ01002055.1_pt1 | contig 21290 bp, 21 predicted proteins | sample 5407661 | NCBI WGS metagenome assembly WNGQ01 (sample SAMN13153382, study PRJNA577476) | soil metagenome | isolation source: 60 cm soil or saprolite under Garry oak tree replicate 2 | place: USA:California | collected 2016-06-15 | reverse complement strand
GGCCTTGGGCAGATCGCGCGCCAAAACGCCGCCCCCGGCATCGCCATCGGGCTCGGCGCCATCGGCCAGAACACGACCCTCGACGGCAGGCCCGCGGTCACGGTGCCGCTGCGGTTCGCCGATGGCCAGGTGTTGCTCGGGCCGTTCCCCGTGGGCCGGACGCCGCCGCTGTTTTGACGGCGGCGTACCGCGGCCATCGCGCCAGAGCGCGGCTATTCGGTGGAACTTGCTCCGTTCCCGGCGCGTTCTATGGTGTGGAACAGCCTATGGAGGCGACCATGCAGATGGACACGTTGCAAACGGCCACGTCAAAAGAGTCCACATCGGCGCGCCAGTCCCACAATTTGATCGCCAGCGACCGGGTCGAGAGCACGCCGGTGCGCCGCTCAGATGGGACCAAGGTCGGGACGATCGCGCGCCTGATGATCGACAAGCTCAGCGGCAATGTCGCCTATGCGGTGCTGAGCTTCGGCGGCTTCCTTGGGATGGGTCAGAAGCACTTGCCGATCCCATGGGCCCGTTTGCATTACGACCGCGTCTTGGGGGCCTATCAGCTCGACCTCACCGACGAGGAACTGAGCCGCGCGCCCTCGTTCGCGACCGACAAGGATTTCGACTGGGGCGACCGCAGCCGCGAGGTCGAGATCCACACCTATTACCGCGTGCCGCCCTACTGGGGCGCGTACTGAGCTGCCCCGATCACCAGGCGATGCCCCGTCGCACGCGCAAAACGTTCAAGCGTGCGCGTCGAAGGCTTGCCGCGGCCGCTTTCAAGACGTGCGATGGCGGTCTGGGTCGTCTTCATGCGTTTGGCGACATCCGCCTGCGTGAGGCCGGCCCGTCGGCGCGCGCTCATCATGGCATTGAACAACGCGAATTCCTCTTCCAGCGCCTCATATTCGCGTCGATAGGCCGGACTCTTCATCCACTTCTTATGTAGATCGTCCGCGCGGATGTGTTTCATGACACCTCCTTTGCCCGCCGTCGCGCGATCTCGAGTTCGCTTCGGGGAGTTTTCTGCGTCTTCTTGATGAATGCACGAAGGACGATGACGCGGCGTCCGGTTGCGGCGATGTAGATCGCACGCGCAATTCCGTCGCGGCCGGTCATCCGCATTTCCCAAAGCTTTCCTTCGAGGTGTTTCACATAGGGTTCCCGCATGTCCTCCGGAAGCGCCTCGACCTCCGGGAGCGCGGCAGCCAAGACTTCGACAACCCACGGCATCGCCGCATCTATAGCACAAATGCTATGAGGCGTGCAAAAATCAAGCCCTCACTCTTCCCCCGCATAGGGCCGCGGCAGCGGCTCGTGCGGGAGGCCCGGGTGGGGGCGGCCGAAATCGGGCGCGGGCGAATCCTGGCCGATGGCGACGATGCCTTTGCGGATCGCGCGGGTGCGGGTGAAGTGGTTGAACAGCGCTTCGCCGTCGCCGCGGTGGATGGCGCGCGTCAAGGCCGCGACATCCTCGTTGAAGCGGCCGAGCATTTCCAGCACCGCGTCCTTGTTGGCGAGAAAGACATCCCGCCACATGGTCGGGTCGGAGGCGGCGATGCGGGTGAAGTCGCGAAATCCGCCGGCCGAGAACTGCAGCACCTCGGAGCGCGTGACCTGGGAGAGCTCGTCGGCGGTGCCGACGATGGTGTAGGCGATGAGGTGCGGCAGGTGGCTGGTGATCGCAAGCACGAGGTCGTGGTGCTCTGCGGTCATGGTCTCGACATTCGCACCCAGCAATCGCCAGAACGCGGCGAGGCGTTCGACCGCGGAGGGATCGGCGTTCGCCGGCGGGGTAAGGATGCACCAGCGGTTGACGAACAGCTCCGCGAAGCCGGCATCAGGGCCTGAATATTCCGTACCGGCGACCGGATGGGCGGCAACGAAGTGAACGCCGGCGGGAAGATGAGGGGCCATGTCGCGCAGCACCGCGCCCTTGACCGAGCCGACATCGGAGACGATCGCGCCGGCCTGCAAGTGCGGCCCGATCTCCTCGGCGACCGCGCCGCACTGGCCGACCGGGATGCAGACGATGACGAGATCGGCGCCCTCGACCGCCGCCGCGTTGGTTTCGGCGACCTGATCGGCGAGCCCGAGTTCGGCGGCGCGGCGCCGGGTGGCGGCGGTCCTGGCGGTCACGGCGATCGAGCGCACCGCGCCCTGCGCCCGCGCTGCGCGCGCGATCGAGGAACCGATCAGCCCCGCTCCGATCAGCGCGAGGCGATTGAAGAGAGGCGTGCTGGCGCGCATCACGCCGCCTTTCCCATGAACTCGGCGAGCGCCGCGACGACGAGCTTGTTCGCCTCCTCGCTCCCGACGGTCATGCGCAGCGCATGCGGCAAGTGATAGGCGGCGACGCGGCGCAGGATCAGGCCGCACCGGGTGAGGAAGGCATCGGCCTCTTCCGCCGTTCGCCCCTTCGTGGTCGGAAAATGGATCAGCACGAAATTGGCGATGCTCGGCGTCACTTCGAGGCCGAGCCTGCCGATCTCATCGGTGAGCCAGGCGAGCCAGCGCTCGTTGTGCGCGCGCGCCGCTTCCACATGCGCCGTGTCTCCGATCGCCGCGATGCCCGCCGCCATCGCCGCGGTGTTGACGTTGAACGGGCCGCGGATGCGGTTGATGGCGTCGACCACATGCGCCGGTCCATAGAGCCAGCCGAGGCGGAGCGCCGCGAGCCCATAGATCTTCGAGAAGGTCCGGCACATCACCACGTTCTCGGAGGTGGCGACGAGCTCGATCCCGGCCTCGTAATCGTTGCGGCGGACATATTCGGCATAGGCGGCATCGAGCACGAGCAAGACCTGCGGCGGCAGCGCCCTGTGCAGCCGCTTGACCTCGTCGAACGCAATGTAGGTGCCGGTCGGATTGTTCGGGTTGGCGAGGAAGACGACCTTGGTGCGCTCGCTCACCGCCGCGAGGATCGCGTCGACATCGGCAGTGTAATTCTTTTCCGCGGCCACGACCGGTTTCGCGCCCGAGCCGAGCGTCGCGATCGGATAGACCAGGAAGGCATGGGTGGTGTGGATCGCCTCGTCGCCGTCGCGGAGATAGGCGTCGGCGAGGAGGTTCAAGAGATCGTCGGAGCCCGCGCCGCAGACGATGCGAGCGGGGTCGAGACCGAATGCGCGCCCGATCGCCTCACGCAAGGCAGTGGCCGCGCCGTCGGGATAATCCTGCAGGTGGTCGGCGACTGCGCCATAGGCTGTGATCGCCTTCGGGCTCGGCCCGAGCGGTGTCTCGTTCGAGGACAGCTTGAACACCCGCGCGACGCCAGGCGCCTCGCTCTTGCCCGGCACATAGGGCTCGATGTCGAGCACGCCGGGGCGCGGCTGCGGACGCTGCGAGGACATTGTCGTACTCCGATCTCCCCTCCGGGCGCACACGCAGCCAAGCTTACGTAGGCTGCTGGCCTGCGCTGCGCCGACCTCCCCCATAAGCCGTGAGGTGAAGGGTTAACGCCCGCTCGGGGCGGGCCGCGCGCCGTCGGCGGAGACCCTATAGCGGGTCGCGTGGCTCCCGACGAGGGCCGTGGCCCGCACCGAGGCGCCGGCCTCGACCAGCGCGGCGCTCACGCCCGCGATGCTGCCGCCTGGGGGGACGGAGACGAGGAGCGCGGCGCCGTCGAAGGCCTTGTCCGGCACTGCGATCACCTCGGCGAGCGCGCCCAGCGCCTTGGCGGCCTGCGCGCTCCAGCCGGCGACTCGCACGCTCCAGACCTCGACCTCCCTCACCATGGCGTCGGCCGCGGCGCGCGAGACGACGAAGACCGGCAGCGCGGCCGGGTGGTCGACCCGCTCGACGAAGGGAAGCCGCGCGATGATCTTCGGCGCGCTGTCGAATTCGAGCGCGTTCCACCAGGCGCTGGCGCCAGTCACCGGGAAGGCCGGGACGAGGCCGAGATCGCCCTTCGAATCCGAGACCGCGGCGACGACCGCCGCGGCGCCCATATGGGCGACGAATGGCACGGTGAAGCCGAAATGAAAGCGCGCGCTGTCGCGCATAAGCGCATCGCCAGCCGACAGGTCGGCATGGACCGAAAACGGCGCCTGCACATAGGTGAAGGTCGCGATGATGACGCGCCAGATGCCTTCCGCCGTGTCGAGGGGCAGGATGCCATGGTGACGCTCGACCAGCCGGCGCATCATGTCGGCTTCGCGCGCTGGGCGGAAGGCGGAACCGGACTCTTGCGTCTGCTTCGCCGCGATGAGGCGGTCGATAATCTTGCCGCGCTCCATCAAGAGCCCGTGCATCGCCTCGTCGATGCGGTCGATCTCGCGCCGCAGATCGAGGAGCGACGGCGTGTCGACACCGGAGGGATTCGCTTTTGCCATCGCGCCCGCACCAGCACCAAGCTTGTGTCCCGAATGCCGATCCTTATGCTTGGCGCCGGAGGCGAAAGCAAAGAAAACGTTGACTCCGGCAGGGGCCAGCCTATCTAAGCCCGTCGGCCGCGGGACCTTTCGGCCAACCGACGGCGTCTGTCGCCTCGCGGAGCGGGCTTGAATATGGTCGAGTTCGGCGTCACGCTTGATCCTGCCGACCGCGCGCGCGAGGCGGACCGGCCCCATTCGCCCGTCGTCCATTTCGGCGCCGACAAGCCTCTGCGGCTCGACGCCGGCGTCGAGCTCAGCCCCTTCCAGATCGCCTATCAGACCTATGGCACGCTCAATCACGAGCGCAGCAACGCCGTGCTGATCTGCCATGCGCTGACCGGCGACCAGCATGTCGCCAACATCCATCCGGTCACGCAGAAGCCCGGCTGGTGGGAGACCATGGTCGGTCCCGGCCGGCCGATCGACACCGAGCGTTACTTCGTGATCTGTCCGAACGTGGTCGGCGCCTGCATGGGCACCTCCGGGCCCGCCTCCACCAATCCGAAGACCGGCATGCCGTGGGGCCTCGACTTCCCGGTCATCACCGTCCGCGACATGGTGCGCGCGCAGGCGATGCTGCTCGACCATCTCGGCATCGATTCGCTGTTCACGGTCGCCGGTGGATCGCTGGGCGGCATGCAGGTGCTGCAATGGGCCGCGAGCTATCCCGGTCGCGTTTTTTCCGCGTTGCCGATCGCGGCCGCGACCCGGCATTCCGCGCAGAACATCGCCTTCCACGAGGTCGGCCGCCAGGCGGTGATGGCCGACCCGGACTGGCGCGGCGGCCGCTATTGGGCCGAAGGCACCAACCCGCGCCGCGGGCTCGCGGTCGCGCGCATGGGTGCGCACATCACGTACCTTTCGGACGCGGCGCTGCACCGCAAGTTCGGCCGCCGGTTCCAGGACCGCGACAATCCCACGTTTTCCTTCGACGCCGATTTCCAGGTGGAGAGCTATCTGCGTCACCAGGGCATCATGTTCGTCGAGCGGTTCGACGCCAATTCCTATCTCTATCTCACCCGCGCGATGGACTATTTCGACCTCGCCGCCGACTACGACGGAGTGCTCGCCAGCGCCTTCAAGGACACCCCGACCCGCTTCTGCGTGATCTCGTTTACCTCCGACTGGCTGTTTCCGACCTCGGATTCGCGCGCCATCGTGCACGCGCTCAATGCCGGCGGTGCGCGCGTCTCCTTCGCCGAGATCGTCACCGACAAGGGCCACGATGCCTTTCTGCTCGAGGAGCCCGAGCTGTTCGCGATCGTGCGCGGCTTCCTCGACGGCGCCGCCAAGGCGCGCGGTCTACCCACGGCGCGGAGGTGACATGCTGACCCGCCTCAAACGCGATCTCACCATGGCGGATGCGGCGCGCACGCCGGGCGGCGCGCGCGTCGACCTTATCGTGGTCGCCGAGATGGTCGAGCACGGCGCCAAGGTGCTCGACGTCGGCTGCGGCGACGGCGAGCTGCTGAGGCTGCTCGCCGAGACGCGGGCCGTGGACGGGCGTGGCATCGAGCTCTCGCGCGAGGGCGTGAACGAATGCGTCGCCAAGGGGCTCGCGGTGATCCAGGGCGACGCCGATACCGACCTGTCGGATTACCCCGACGATGCCTTCGACTATGTGATCCTGTCGCAGACCCTGCAGGCGACGCGCCAGCCGCGGGTGGTGCTCGAGCACATGCTGCGTATCGGCCGGCGCGCGGTGGTGTCGTTCCCCAATTTCGGGCACTGGCGCATCCGCCTGCAGGTCGGACTGGGCGGCCACATGCCCCACACCGACAACCTGCCCTATGCCTGGTATGAGTCGCCCAACATCCACTTCTGCACCATGAAGGATTTTCGCCAGCTCTGCTTCGTGGCCGGGGCCAAGATGGAGAAGGCGGTGGCGCTCAATGCCTGGGGACGCGCGCTGCGGCTCAATGCGCCCTGGTGGTTCTGGAACCTGTTCGGCGAGCAGGCGGTGTTCCTGCTGAGCCGAAGAGGCTGAACGCGGCGCGATGGACCTTTACTCCGCCGGACATCGCCGCGGTGTGGTCGCGGCCCCGCATCAGGCTGCGGTCGAGGCGGGCCGCGCGACGCTCGCCGAGGGCGGCAACGCGATCGAAGCCATGGTCGCGATGGCGGCGACCATCGCGGTCGTCTATCCGCACATGAATCACTTGGGCGGCGATGGATTCTGGCTCCTGCGCGAGCCGTCCGGAAAAATCCGCGCCTTGATGGCCGCGGGTGTCGCCGGCAGCCTGGCGCGGCCCGAGCTTTACCGCGATGCCGGCCATGACCAGATCCCGCCCCGCGGCCCGCTCGCGGCGCTCACCGTCCCCGGCGCGATCGCGGGCTGGAGCCTGGCGCTCGAAGCCGCCAAGGCCCAGGGCGGCCAGTTGCCGCTCGGCTTTCTGCTCGAACACGCCATTCGCCATGCTGGCGAAGGCATGGAAGTATCGAGGAGCCTTGCTGCCTGCGCCGCTGCGGCCGATGGCGAGTTGCGCGGCGAGTTGCGCCCTGTGCCGGGCTTTGCCCAGACGTTTCTGATCGACGGCAAGCCGCCCCCGCAGGGCGCGCTGCTCAAGCAGGCCGCGCTCGCCGCTACCCTCGAACGGCTCGCTCATGCGGGCCTCGACGACTTCTACCGCGGCGATGTCGGACGCGAGATCGCGGCCGATCTCGCCCAGGTCGGCAGCCCGGTGACGCGCGTCGATCTCGAACGCTGCCGCGCCACGGTCGCGGAGCCGCTCTCGCTGAAGCTCGATGCTGGCACCGCCTTCAACACGCCACCGCCGACCCAGGGTCTCGCCTCGCTGATCCTCCTCGCCTTGTTCGAGCGGCTCGGGGTCAAGGAGGCCGAAGGCTTCGATCACGTGCACGGTCTGATCGAGGCGACCAAGCGCGCGCTCGCGCTGCGCGACCGTTATGTCGCCGATCCCAGCCGGCTGCCCCACCCGCCCGACCGCTATCTCGGCGACTCGTTCCTCGCTGCCGAGGCATCGAAGATCGATCGCCGGAAGGCTTCGGCTTGGCGGGCGCGATCCGGGGAGGGCGACACGATCTGGATGGGCGCGATCGATGGTTCCGGTCTCGTCGTCTCCTATATCCAGTCGCTCTACTGGGAGTTTGGCTCCGGGGTCGTGCTGCCGCGTACCGGGGTGCTGATGCAGAACCGCGGGGTGGGTTTTTCGCTCGCGCCCGGCGCGCTAAACCTGCTTGAGCCAGGCCGGCTGCCGCCCCACACCCTCAACCCGGCGCTGGCGGTGCTGCGCGACGGCCGCGTGCTTGCCTATGGCACCATGGGCGGCGACGCCCAGCCCCAGATCCAGGCCAGCTTCTTCACCCGCCATGCCCTCTTCCAGCAGCCGCTCGATGAGGCGCTCGATCGGCCCCGCAGTCTCATCGGCCGCATCTGGGGCGCGCCGCACAGCCATGTGCTCCTGGAGCCGCGGTTCGACGGCGACCTGATCGACCAGCTCCGCACCGCCGGCCATGACGTGATGGTGCTGAGCGAGCCCTATGCCGACGCGACGGGCCATGCCGGAGCGGTGGTGCTGCATCCCGACGGATCGATCGAGGGCGGCCACGATCCCCGCTCCGATGGCGGCGCGGCGGGGATTTGATCGGCCCTCGCGCGGCGCATTCGCTGTTCTAGTATTCGGGCGCCAATTCGGTAGATTCTGGCGGCGAGGACAGTCGCGCAGCGGAGGTTTTTGTGGATCAGCACCTTCCCAGCCCATCCCTCGGCCATGAACCGCTCGATTTTGGCCGTGCCTTCGCGATCGCAACGGTCCTCAATCTTGCGCTGGTCGCCGCCCAGGTCGTCTATGGCATTCTGGCCAACTCGGTTGCGCTCCTGGCCGATGCCGGTCACAACTTCGGCGACGCGCTCGGACTGCTGCTCGCGTGGGGAGCCCACACCGCCGGCCGCTGGCAGCCCACCCACCGATACACCTACGGTTTCGGGTCGGCTTCGATCCTCGCCTCGCTGACCAACTCGGTCATGCTGCTGGTCGCGACCGGCGCGATCGCCTGGGAAGCCATCCTCCGGTTCCTCGAACCGGAGGAAGTCGCCGGCGTGACCGTCATGGTCGTGGCCGGGATCGGCATCGTGGTCAACGGCATCTCGGCCTGGCTGCTGATGGCGGGCACCAGAACCGACATGAATATCCGCGGCGCGTTCCTGCACATGATCGGCGATGCCGCCGTGTCGCTCGCTGTCGTGATCGCGGGCGGCCTCATCCTGCTCACGGGATGGCTGTGGCTCGATCCGCTGATGAGCCTCGTCATCTCCGTCGTGATCGTGGCCGGCACCTGGGGCTTGCTGCGTGACGCGATCAAACTGTGCCTGGCGGCGGTGCCTGCCGGGATCGATCCGCTGAAGGTGCGAATCTATCTGGAAGGCCTCCCGGGCGTGACTGCAGTCCACGATCTGCATGTGTGGGCAGTGAGCACGACCGAAACCGCGCTGACCTGTCACCTGGTGATGCCGAAAGGCCACCCGGGCGACGCCTTTCTTGCCGATGTCTCGCGCCAATTGCACGACCATTTCGACATCGGGCATCCGACCTTGCAGATCGAGCTGGCCGACGCGGAAACCTGCGCCATGGCATCCGGCCATATGGTCTAATTAAGTCACTGGTTCGCGAAGTCGTCCGGCTTGAGTTCGACCGGCATGCCGTGCGGGGTGCGGTCGGCGGCATGGCCCCAGGCGTCGCGATAGCGCGCCAGCGTGTCACGGCTGGCGACGCCTTTTTCGGCGACGATGCGCTCGAGCGCAGCGAGCCAATGCCAGTAATAGGTCTCGCCGGTGTCGGGGTCGCCCAGGGCCTGCGCGCGCCTGATCTCGTCGGCCAGTACCGCCGCCCATTCGCCCCAGCTGAACAGGCCGCGCTCGTTGAGCGCGAGCGCGAGTGCGAAGGCCTGCGCCTCCCAGGGCGCGCGAAAGAGCGGCCCCTCGCTGTCGCGGGGGATGCCGGGCAGCGCCGCGTTGGCACGGCGGGCAGCGGAGGAATCGATGGTGGTCACGTCACGCCGGCTCCAGATAGGGCTCCCAGGCTTCGATCGAGACCTTCAGCGTCGGTTCTGCGCCCTCGCCCCACAACTCGCGGCCCTCGAACAGCACCGTGTAGAGCCATTGCGGATTCTCGCCTTGGCCGATCGCCACCGTGTCCGGGAAGACATGGCAGCCGCGCACGCACTCGATCACCCCGACATGGCCGCGCGCATAGCGCGGGAGCCTGGTGTGGGTCTTGGGATGGATGTTCTTGGTGCGCACGCGGTCGCCGGCCTTGAAGCGCGCCGGCGCGCTCGCCGGCCGTCCGAAGGAGCCGCGCGTGAGCGACTGTTGCACCTCGGATGCGGCAAGCTTGCGCGGCAGCGGCTTGCCCGGACGCAAGGCATGGCCGGCCGCGATCTCGTCGGCGTCGATCAGCCCATGGTCGATGAGCAGCTGCTCCAGCCTGATCGCCCATTTCTGGTAGTAGGACATGCCGAGATAGGGGAGCGGCGGAATCTTTTCGATCACCGCGCGCGACTGGTCGATGCTCCACAGCCGCGCATGGCCCATCGCCCGGTTCATGGCGAGGCAGCGCGCCTCCCAGTCGGAGTGGAAGACCGGCTCGTTCGGCTCGGGCTCGACCGGCCCGAAACCCTGCATGCCGCCCATGTCATGGATGCCGTTCATGGCGCGGCCTCGTCCGGCCGCATCGCCGGCCTGGTGCCGATCATGGCGTCGCGGGTGACGAGCGTCGCCAGTCTTTCCTCGCTCCAGCCCTCGGTGCCGGCAGGCCGCATCGGGAGGACGATGAAGCGGGTCTCGGCGGTCGAATCCCAGATTCGGATCTCGGTCGTCGCCGGCAGCGTCACGCCGAAGTCCGCGAGCACCCCGCGGGGATCGATCACCGCGCGCGAGCGGTAGGGCGCCGACTTGTACCAGACCGGGGGCAGGCCCAAGACCTCCCACGGATAGCAGGAGCAGAGCGTGCACACGATCATGTTGTGAACGCGCTCGGTGTTCTCGACCGCGACCAGATGATCGCCGACGCGGCTGATGAAGCCGAGCGCGCCGGCCGCCGCGGTCGCGTCTGCGAGCAGCGCCCGCTTGAATTCGGGATCGACCCAGGCCTTGGCGACGACCTTGGCGCCGTTATGCGGGCCAATCCTGGTCTCGTAGGCCTCGATGATGGCGTCGAGCGCGGCCGGATCGACATAGCCTTTCTCGGTCAGGATGGTCTCGAGCGCGCGCACGCGCAGCTCCGTCTCGCTGAGCTCCGAGCCCTGGTCGTGATGAGGCTCGCTATCGCGGCCGCCGGTCATGGGAAATGCCTCCTCTCGAGCGCGCATTGTGTCATCATCATATCCTGCCGTCCCGCTGCACGTCGATGGAGATGGCGGCCGCCTTGATGGAGGCTCGGGCAATGACCGCAGCAAAGCTGTTCGACCTCACCGGCAAAGTCGCGCTCGTCACCGGCGCCTCGAGCGGGCTCGGGGCCCGGTTCGCCGAGATGCTGGCGGAGAATGGCGCCGCGGTCGCCCTCCTGGCGCGTCGAACCGACCGCCTCGCCGCGGTGCAAGCGCGCATCGAGGCGGCCGGCGGCCGCGCAGTCGCGATCGCAGGCGACGTGCTCGAGCGGGGCGCCATGCTGCGCGCCTTCGACACCGCCGAAAAAACCTTCGGCACGGTCGACATCCTGGTCAACAATGCCGGCGTGGTGCATGCGGGCCGTGCGGTCGAGCTCACGGAGGAGGAATGGCGGCGGGTCGTCGGCACCGATCTCGATGCGGTGTTCTTCTGGTCGCAGGAGGCGGCGCGCCGCCTGCTCGCGGCCGGCAAGGGCGGCGCGATCGTCAACATCTCCTCGGTGCTGGGTTATGGCGTGGCCAAAGGGGTCGCGGCCTATGCGGTGGCGAAGGCGGGCGTGATCCAGCTCACCAAGGCGCTCGGACTCGAGCTCGCGGGCAAGGGCATCCGTGTCAATGCCATCGCGCCAGGCTGGATCGTCACCGACCTCAACCGCGAGTATCTCGCGAGCGAGAGGGGCGCGGCGATCAAGCGCGAGATCCCGCTCGGCCGCTTCGGCGAGGAGCGCGACCTCGACGGCGTGCTCCTCCTCCTCGCCTCCGACGCCGGCCGCTTCATGACCGGCGCGACCGTCGTGGTCGATGGCGGGCAACTGGTGGCGGTGCGCGGATGACAGCGCGAGGGTTTTCCGACTGAGAGGTCATTGCCATGGACTTCACCCTTCCTCCCGAGATCGAAGCCATCCGCCTGCGCACGCGCGCCTTCGTCGAGGAGCACATGCTCCCGCTTGAAGCCGATCGTGGCAATTACGACGATCACGAGAACATCCGCCTCGATGTGCTCGAGCGCGTGCGGGCGAAGGCGAAGGCGGCCGGACTGTGGGCGCCGCAGGCGCCGAAGGAGTATGGCGGCATGGGTCTGCCGATCGTCGGCTGGGCGGCGATGTACGAGGAGGCGAACCGCTCGATCTTCGGCCCGGTCTCGTTCAACTGCGCGGCGCCCGACGACGGCAACATGAATCTCCTCGCCCGGGTGGCGACCAAGGCGCAGAAGGACCGGTGGCTCAGGCCGATCGTCGAGGGCAAGGTGCGCTCCGCCTTCGCCATGACCGAGCCCGCGCCCGGTGGCGGCTCCGATCCCGGCATGATCCGCACCCGCGCCGAGAAGAAGGGCGACAAGTGGGTCATCCATGGCCACAAGTGGTTCATCACCGGCGCCGGCGTCGCCGACCACTTCATCCTCTGCGCGCGCACCTCGGAGGATAAGCGGCGCGGGCTCACCGCCTTCCTCTATCACCGCGACCAGCCCGGCTGGCACATCGTGCGGCGGATTCCGATCATGGGCCCGGAGGAGCACGGCGGCCATTGCGAGCTCGTCTTCGAGGGGCTCGAAGTTGCGGACGAGGACGTGCTGATGGGGCTCGGCGACGGCTTGCGGGTCACCCAGATCAGGCTCGGGCCGGCGCGGCTCACCCATTGCATGCGCTGGCTCGGGCTCGCCAAGCGCTGCTGCGAGATCGCGCAGGCCTATGTCGCGGAGCGCGAAGGTTTCGGCCAAAAGCTCGCCGACCGCGAGAGCGTGCAGATCAAGCTCGGCGAGGTCGCCCACCAGATCCAGATCGGCCGGCTCCTGGTGATGTACGCCGCCTGGAAGCTCGACCAGGGCGACCTCGCGCGCAAGGAAGTCTCCATGGCCAAGGTGCAGGTCGCCGACGCGCTGCACCAGGCCTGCGACGTCGCGATCCAGCTCAACGGCGCGCGCGGCTATTCCAAGGACACGATCCTCGAATGGATCTACCGCTATGCCCGCCAGGCCCGCCTCGTCGACGGCGCCTCCGAGGTGCACCAGATGGTGCTGGCGCGGTCCATGCGCGCGGAAGGCCGCGATTTCTGGAGCTGGGGCGCGGGTACCTCAGGATAGCGGTCGAACATTATCGCCGGTTGGTGTTATGCGGCAAATGGACATGCTCCCATGATTGTCATCGTCCGCGAAGGCGGACGATCCAGTAACCCTCGGCATCTGCGGTTACTGGATGCTCCGCCTTCGCGGAGCATGACGACTCAGAGATAATTGCCGTCGGTGTTACTTCGCGATGCGCAGCTTGGCGAGGTTCGTGCCGATCGAGTTGAACGTGGTCACGATCTCCCCCGAGGTCTTGAGCAGGAAGAACTTGTTCGCATCGCTGGCGCAATTCTGCAGCAATGTGGACGTCGGGTCGGTCCCGGTGTTGACCTGTACCGTATAGAGTGTGATGCCGGCGGCCTTGATGTTGTTGCACAGGAGCTGCTGGCGCGCATCGATGGTCGATGCCGTGCCGGCGCCAAAGAGGACGTTGACCCACCGGTTCGCGGTATTCAAGCCGTCGGTCAGCAGGATGATCACCTTTTGAGTACCCGATGCGGGCGCCGGAGCACTGAGCGGCGCGCCTTGTGTCAGCGCCTGCCAGCCCCACGCAAGTCCGATCGCCTGGTTGGTCTCGCCGGCCGCGACCATCTGGTCGATGCGGCTGTTGAGCGCTGTCCAGTCGTTGCCAAGCGCCATCATCGGCGCCGGACAGCCCAATAGCGGCATGTCGGCGGGGAAGAGGGTCGCCACGTTGGTGACGTCCGGCGCCGTGTTCCCCACATCGTAGCTCTGATCACGATCCGTCACGCACCCGGTCCAGCCGGTCTTGCTGACGGTGACGGTGCCCCCGACAAATACCCATGTCGAGCCGTTCCAGCACCAGCCGGTGGCGCAAAAGCTGTAGCCGGTGCTCGAGCCGGTGCCGGTCGCGTAGCTCCAGCTCCATTTGAGCCAACTTGCATTGACGTTGCCCGTCCCGACATTGACGTCGGTGTTGAACGGAATGATCGCAACCTGGACATCGCCGGGGGTGTGCGCCGCATTCTGCAGCGTCGTCAGGAGCTGATGTGACGCGGTCTTGAGGGCGCCGATCTTGCCGGCGTCGTTCATCGAGCCGGTATTGTCGAGAACGAGCGCGACCTGGAGCTTTGTGGTTCCCCATGAGACCGTGGAGGTGGTCGAAATGTTCAGTTTCGAGAACCCCATGAGACCCAGGAAGTCGGTCTTCATCGTCGCCGAGCCGGAAACGACCAACGTGGAGCTGCCTGCGGTGTAGACCGGAGTGACGGTGCTGTTCTGCGCCTCGGGACGATTGAACACCGCCTTGAAATAGGCCGTCGCCTGGGGTTGCAGATCGCCGGCGCTGAGCGTTGTCGCATTCGTGGACATGGCCAGTGCGGTCGCGTCGACCGCGGCCTGCAGCGCCGCCTTGATGGAATTGGCGCGGCTGTAGTCGACCGCCGAGCCGATGGCGTAGACAAGAGGAACCAAGGCAAGCGCGAAGGTGATCGCGACGTTTCCTCCCGCCCCGCGGAACTCCGCTAGGCGGTCGCGCAACAAGCTGGTCGATGCTGTCTTGGCCATGGCCTACCTGCCTTCGTTGATCGCTAGGTGATCTAAATCGGAAGTCTAAAAACCGCCTAAAATTAATCGATGAAAATAGGATAAGAATAATTAACCTGAATCTTGCCTGCGCGGGACAGCGGAGAACTCGTAGGGTGGGCAAAGGCGCGTCCTCTTCCTCTCCACTTGCACGATCGCCGCCGCGCCTTTGCCCACCGTTTCGTGCCACGTCATAAGGGATGGTGCTGCACCGCAGGGTGGGCAAAGGCGCGCAACGTGATTGTGGAAAGAGCGCAGCTCGCGATGCGCCTTTGCCCACCCTACGAAACCCGCTCTAATTCGCGGCTTGCGGGCGGTCGGTCCGCAGCGGCCTTTCCTCGATCAGGACGAGGGCGACGAACGCAATCAGGAGGCTCGCCGCAACCGCAAGGAAAACGCGGCTGAAAGCTGCGGCGGCATCGGCGGCGTCGGGCGACAGCGCGCCACCCAATCGGCCGGGGCCGAGCCCGCCCTGATCGAGCGACGAGGTCCCGGTCAGCACCAGAGCGCCGAGCGCCGCCACCAGCATGGTGGCGAAGAGGTTTCGGCAAAAATTCATGGTGCCGATCGCAATGCCGAGCTGGTGGCGCTCGACCGCATTCTGCAGCGCGACCGCGGTCAGCGAGGGCAATGGACCAAAACCTGTTCCGATCAGGAACAGCAGCACCTCGAACGACAGCGGGCCGAGCCTGTCCGCCCACCAGGCCAACGTCGCCACCGATCCGATCGCGACCACGACCGAGATCATCGGAAGGATCTTGTAGCGGTTCACGCGGCACAGCACCTGGCCGGCGAGTCCGGCGCTGGCATTGAGGCTCACCATGAAGATCATGAGGCTCAAGCCCGCATCGGTCGGCGAAAGTCCGATGACGCTTTGCAGATACATGGGCAGGAAGATGTTGAGCCCGATCACCGATCCCCAGCCGAAGGAGTTGGCGATGACCGCCCACCGCGCCACCGGATCGAGCAGAATGGAGATCGGGATCAGCGGCTCCGGCGCGCTGACGAGCCGCAGCACGAAGCCGAACCCCACGATCAGCGCGCAGGCGAGGAGCGCGAGCACCGGCAGCGATGTCCATGGATAGCGGATGCCGGCGAGATTGAGCGCAAGCATGAACGAGACGCTCGCCGCCACGATCAGGATCGCGCCGACCACGTCGAGACGGTGCGGGCGCTCGTGCCGGGGCAGGCGCCGCAGCAGCGAGGATGTGATCGCGAGCGCAACAAGGCCGAGCGGGATGTTCATCCAGAAGATCGCCGACCAATGCACGTGGTCGGCCAGGAAGCCTCCGAACAGGGGCCCGCAGGCGCCCGCCGTCGTGTAGGTCATCGAGAAGTAGGCGTAGTATTTTCCGCGCTCCTTGGGCGCGGCGATGTCGCCCAGGATGACCACGCTGGTCGAGGCGAGGCCGGCGCCTCCGATCCCCTGCAGGGCGCGGCCCAGGATGAGGACCAGCATGGTCGGGGCGAGCGCGCAGATCAGCGAGGCGGCCAGGTAGATCCCGATCGCAATGCGCAGCGTGAACCGGCGCCCGTGAATGTCGCCGATCTTGCCGAACAGCGGCATGGCGGCCGTCGCCGCGAGCAGATAGGCGGTGATCAGCCAGGGCAGGCTGTGCACGTCGCCGAACTCGCGCCCGATGGTCGGCAGCGCGCTGGCGAGGATGGTGTTGTCGAGCGAGGCCATGAACACCGGCACCAGCACGCCGACGACGATCAGCCGCGTTTCCTCATGCGTGAGGGGCCGCGGGTCGCTTGCTTTGGCGAAAGCGTCCATCAGCGGTCGGCGGAGTTCGGCATGGCAGGTGGCATCGCATCGAGATGACGACAGGGCGGCCCTTGCCTTGTAGGCCAGACTCCCCTGCTCGAACAGCCGCAGCCGCACATCGGACCGATGCCGCCGGTGCATGCTGCGTTCGCGCAGTCTGCAACGGCTGCCGGCGCGGTCGGGAATCCCGTCCTGCCAAGCTTTCGCGCATCCTGGCAAGCTGGTAGCGTTCACACCGATCGCCGGCCAAAAGACAAATGTCGGCTCAACAGGGAGGCATCCATGAGAACTTTGATCGCTGGCTTATGGCTCGCATCGACGCTGGCCGCCGGGACGGCCGGCGCGCAACCGTTCCCGTTCAACGAGGTGGGCGTGACCATGGGCCACTGGCACCTCGCTTCGCGCGACGTGCAGGCCAACAAGAAGATTTTCGTCGGCATGGGCGGCGAGCCGATCTCGCGCGCCGGGGCCGAATCGGTCAGGTTCCCCGGCATCCTGGTCAATTTGAGCTTTGGGAATACGCCGGGGTCCGGCGGCTCGGTTGGATCGGTGGTCAACCACGTCGGATTCATCGTCAACAACGTCCAGGAGCAGGTGGCCAAGTGGAAGGCCAATGGCGTTGCGGTGCTGCCTGGGGGCAACAACAGGCTGGATCAGGCCTACGTCGAGACTCCGGACGGTCTGCGAATTGAAATCCTGGAAGACAAGACTCAGGCGATGCCGATCCGGCATGAGCACGTGCACTTCTTCCTGCCGGAAGCCGAGATCGCCAAGAGCCAGGCTTGGTATGCGAAGACCTTCGGCGCCAAGGCAGGCACGCGGAACAATGCCGCCGTTGCGGATGTCCCGGGCGGCCAGCTCCGGTTTGCCAAGGCCGACAAGGCGCAGTTGCCGACCAAAGGACGCGTGCTCGACCACATCGGCTTCGACGTGAAGGACCTGCAGGCTTTCATCAAGAAGATCGAAGCCGAAGGCATCAAGCTCGATGAGCCCTATAGGAAGAACGAGGCGACCGGCTCCGCGATCACCTATATCACCGATGCATGGGGCACCCGCGTCGAGTTGGTCCAACGGGGGCCTATGCCATAGGAATCGGTTCGGCAAGCAGTCTGCCTGGTCTGGCGCCTGCCAGATCAGGCCGAAGCAAGTGAAGCTCTCGGCGCTCGTACGCAACTTCGGCAGTCGATCCTGGAGCGGGTTTCGATCAGGCGGAATCGGAGTTTTGTGTCCGCTCGTCCCCGCGAAAGCGGGGACCCAGGGCAGCAGGCGGAGGATTTGGAGCGAGCGGCCCCTGGATTCCCGCTTGCGCGGGAATGAGCGGATGAGGGTTATGGATCAACTCTGCGCGTTCTGCCAACGCGGTCCTCACTTCTGCGTTTGCTTGAAATATCTCAGATCCGGCGGCGCTTGGTTCTTCTTGGCGGGCATCAACAGGCCGTCCGCGCGGAGGAAATAGTTTTCCTTGCCGATGACAATGTTCGCGTTGCCTTCCTGGCACCAGGTTTCGGGCCACTGCTCGACCTTTTCCGCAACGCGCCTGTATTGCCGGTCGGAGGTCCATGGCCTTGTGAGGGCATGATCGATCACGGTGGTGAGGACGTGGATAATGTCCGCCTTGGTCTTGTCGATAAAGAACCGCTCCTTGAAGACCGACTGATTGTCGGAGTGGAGCGGCAGCCCGCTTGCGTCGAACGCGCGGGGACCTTTGAAGTGCCTCGTCTCGGCCTCGAGCACGTCGTAGCGGCCGTCGCCGTCCTCGTCGATCCATTTGCCGATCGAGTAGCCCCCGTATGTCGGCTGCGGGTTCTTGGGCCAGTCGCGTCCGTCGGTGAAGATTCGACGAAGGTGGTCCGAGCCGCTGAGCAGGATGTAGGTGGTTTCCGGCGTGATCACGTATTCATGAAATCCGAATGTCATCATGCGCGGCATGCCGCTGGGGAGACAGCGGGCGGTGGGGTAATTGCCCAGTCCGCCGTTCTTCTGGTCCGCCATGCTGTCCCTGTGGACCTTCTGATACTCCGGCGTCAGCGGCGCTTCCTGTCCGACACCCCAAGGCTTGGTCTGATCGAAGGCGCCCTGGACCTCTACCTCCCGGTGAACGACGCGGGTCCACTGGCCCTTCCAGTTGATGGGGTACTTGCCGTCATCGGCCGCCTGAGCGCCGCCGATCGTCATCATCATCATCATCGTCGTCGTCATCGTCGTCATCAGCGCGGAGGCGAGTGCGACGGTTGAGCTTCGGTCCAACATGATTTTCCTCCCTGAATCCATCGTCACTTCGGTGATTGGGTGAAAAATCTCAGATCGGGCGGCGGCTGATCCTTCCTGGTGGGCATCAGAATGCCCTCCTCGTTCAAGCGATAGGGTTCCTTGTCGAGAACGATCCGGTTGTTGGTCACGTGGCAATAGCGTTCGGGCCAATCCGGCTGCGGATCCAGGTTGCGCCGGAAGGTCTTGTCCACGGTCCAGGGCCGGGTCAAGGCGTGATCGAATACCGTGATCACGTCATGGAGAAGGTTCGGGTCGGCCTTGTCGATGAAGAATCGCTCCTTGAAGGTCGACTCGTTGTCGAAGTGCAGCGGGAGCCCGGTTGGGTCGTAGGCGCGTGGACCTTTGAACGGGCCGCGCGTCTCGGCTTCGAGCACGTCGTAGGTGCCGTCACCGTCCTCGTCGACCCAATGGCCGATCGAATAACCCTGGTAGGTCGGGTTGAGCTTTGCCGGCCAGGCGCGGCCGTCGGTGAGGATCCGGCGAAGGTTGTCGTCGCCGCCGAGCAGGATATAGGTCGCGTCCGGCGTGACGACGTATTCCTGTGCCTCGTATGTCATCATGCGCGGCATCCCCGCTGCGTAGCACTGCGCGGTCGGGTCATTGCCGAGCCCGCCGTTGGCCTGGTCGGCCACGCTGTCCTTGAGGATTTTCTGATATTCCGGCGTCAGCGGGGCTTGCTGTCCGTCTCCCTCCGGCTTGGCCGGATCAAAAGCGACTCTCTGGCCCCCCACCCCCGGGGCATTGACCGGAATCCACTGGCCCTTCCAGTTGGGATACTTCGCCTCATCGGCCGCCGCAATGCTGCCGACTGTCATCGTCAACGCAGCGGCGAGCGCAACCGCGATCGCACTGGTCGAGCTCAGGTCCAACATAATGATCCTCCCTGCATTTCGCGGCAAATGCGGGCGAAAACATACCACATCGCGCACCGGACGCGTCGGAAATCGCGTGTTGCAGTCGGCTATCCCGTTTCGCATTGGCGTGGGCACGAGTCTCGTAGGGCGCAATCGCTTTATTGCGCCGCTTCGAGGCCGATCGGTAACCAGTCGGTAGTGCTCCATGTCGATGCCGCGCTCCCCCATGCGCGCGTCCAGCACCTTTTACCCCGAGGTGTGAATCAGGAGTGCCTTTTTGAGCACCGCCGTGGGCTTGAGGAAGAACACGACCATCGTGCAGCCCTTGGGCGCTGTCGGCGAATGGCGGCTCCCCTTGGCGCGGATGACGAAATTACCGGCGGTGCATTCGCCTTCATCATCGACCAGTGAACCTTCGAGAACAAATGTCTGCTCCAGGTCCTCATGAGTGTGCGGGGGAATCCTGGCGCCGGGATCGAGCTTTGACAGGATGGTCAGCATTTCGGTGGCCGGATCGTAATAGATCACCTTCGATTTGTGCCCCGGCGCATTCTCGATCCACGGTACCGACTCAGTGTCGACAAAGCGTGAAGCAAGCGCACCGAGCGATGATGCGTCAGCCATAAATTCCTCCTCCAACATTGTCCTGTTGCGTTAGCCTACCAGTAGCACGTAGGGCGCAATCGCTTTATTGCGCCGCTTCGAGGCGAATCCCCAAACCAGTCGGTTTGTGTGGGTAGCCGCCCCATCAGATGGCGCAATGCGCTTCGCTTATTGCGCCCTACACGCATCAATACCGCGCGTTCCCCGGCGTTCGCGGGAACGGGATCGCGTCGCGCACGTTGGCGAGGCCGGTGACGTAGGCCAGCGTGCGCTCGAAGCCGAGGCCGAAGCCCGCGTGCGGCACCGTGCCGTAGCGGCGCAGATCCCGGTACCAGGCGTAGTGCTCCTTGTCGATGCCGCGCTCGGTCATGCGTGCGTCCAGCACCGCGAGCCGCTCCTCGCGCTGGCTGCCGCCGATGATCTCGCCGATCCCAGGCGCCAGCACGTCCATCGCCGCGACCGTCCTGCCGTCGTCGTTCACCCGCATGTAGAAAGCCTTGATGTCCTTCGGGTAGTTCATCACGATCACCGGCTTCTTCGCGTGCTTTTCGGTGAGATAGCGCTCGTGCTCCGACTGCAGGTCGATGCCCCACTTCACCGGGAACTCGAACTTCTCCTTCGCCCGCTCGAGCACTGCGATTGCCTCGCCGTAATCCATGCGCACGAACTCCGAGCCGACGATCCCCTGCAGCTTCGCCACCAGTCCCTTCTCGATCCGCTCGTCGAAGAAGGCGAGATCTTCCTGCCTGTCCTTCAATAACGTCTCGAAGGTGAACTTCAAGAGCCCTTCCGCCAGCGTCGCATTGTCCGAAAGGTCGGCAAAAGCGATCTCCGGCTCGATCATCCAGAACTCGGCGAGGTGGCGGCTGGTGTTCGAGTTCTCCGCGCGGAACGTCGGCCCGAACGTGTAGACCTTGCTGAGCGCGAGGCAGTACGCCTCCACGTTGAGCTGCCCCGACACGGTCAGGAACGCCTCGCGGCCGAAGAAGTCCTGCCCGAAATCGATCCTGCCCTGCGGCGTGCGCGGCAGGTTGGCGAGATCCAGCGTCGACACCCGGAACAGCTCCCCCGCCCCCTCCGCGTCGGAGGCGGTGATGATCGGCGTATTGACCCAGAAAAAGCCGTTCTCGTCGAAGAACCGATGGATCGCCTGCGCCAGCGTGTGTCGCACCCTCGTCGCCGCCCCGATCACGTTCGTCCGCGGCCGCAAATGCGCCACCTCGCGCAGGAACTCCAGCGAGTGCGGCTTCGGCTGGATCGGATACGTATCCGGGTCCTCTACCCAGCCGATCACCTTGATCGCGCTCGCCTGCATCTCGAACGGCTGTCCCTTCGCCGGCGACGGCACGATCGTCCCCGTCGCCTCCATCGCGCAACCGGCCGTGAGCTTCATGACCTCATCGGCGTAATTGGGCAGCGTGTTCGGCGCGACCACCTGCACGGGATGGAACGACGATCCGTCCGACAGATGCACG